>JGI20225J20221_1001637_pt1 | contig 34590 bp, 31 predicted proteins | sample BioMet4_FD_20221 | JGI IMG/M metagenome (IMG submission 20221)
ACAAAGAGCACATATAATGTTCTCATTAAGAGCTTTTCTTAGACTGGAATTACAAAGAATCAAAAGTGGAATATCCTGGTTTGAAAGTGCTATGAAAATTAGAAGAGTGGCAGTGACGGAATATTTAAGGAATCCTCAATACACGTTAAATTAATTCAGATATTTGAAAATTTGTGAAAAACGATATGCTAGGAGCCAACTGCGTAACTTCTAAACTATATTCTCATGTAGTGTTTGTCAAGACCTGGCTGAAACCTTTAGAATTAAACGAAATCAAATGGATTTGTTCAGGGACTTATTTTGAAGGTTTTTCAATTCCTTCTTGCCTTATGTCCCTAGAAAACTATATATCTAAGAACCCTTAGAACCTGAAGGAGATCATATATATTATATGAAGACAGAAATAGTGCTAATTAACCTCAGGCAAGCATATAGAGAAAGAATAATAAATCGCATTAAGGCTCTGTACTGCATTATCTAAAGGAGCAGAATAAACCATACAGGTGTAAGAAAAATCTATTGTTAACGGAAAAAATATTAAGTTATTATATATGATTTACTTTGTATTTATTCATAAGGAATAACTTAAATAATGCTTTTGACTATTGAGCGTATTCACAATTCACTGGAGAAATAACTAACTGAAAACCGCAACCTATTGGTTGCAATCAGTGGAAGACCCAAGAGTTATTTCATCGTGTAAAGGGTTTCCCACGGCATAGAATTTTATAATCATATCAAGACAGAGAGGATGACATTCATGGACTTTGAAAAATTAAGACACGGGACCGAACTTATCAAAAGGGGCTTTGCAAGAATGCAGAAAGGGGGTGTAATCATGGATGTTACAAACCCGGAACAGGCCAGGATCGCAGAAGAAGCCGGAGCAGTTGCTGTTATGGCCCTCCAGGCTGTTCCTGCAGATATAAGGAAAGCGGGTGGGGTTGCCCGGATGGCCGACCCTGAGATTGTCCAGCAGATTATTGATACGGTTACAATTCCTGTAATGGCAAAAGCCAGGATCGGGCACTTTGTCGAAGCCGAAATTTTAGAAGCTCTGGGTGTTGACATGGTGGACGAGTCTGAAGTCCTGACCCCTGCCGACCCCTACTTCCACATAGACAAAACGCAGTTCACCGTGCCTTTTGTCTGCGGTGCCAGAAACCTGGGAGAAGCTCTCAGGAGAATTAACGAAGGGGCAGCCATGATCCGAACTAAAGGAGAGGCTGGAACCGGAGATGTCAGTCAGGCAGTCAAGCACATGAAGCAGATTCAGGGCGAAATCCGTGCCCTTGCCGGGAAGACTAAAGAAGAGCTGATTATGGTTTCAAGGGAAATCGAAGCTCCGATCGAACTTGTAGTCGAAACCTCAAAAATGCAGCGTCTGCCTGTGGTAAACTTTGCGGCCGGCGGAGTTGCGACCCCTGCGGATGCAGCGCTTATGATGCGCCTTGGTGCAGACGGAGTCTTTGTAGGTTCAGGCATTTTCAAAGCTGAAAACCCCGAGAAAATGGCAAAAGCCGTTGTTGAAGCCGTAAACAACTTTGACAACCCTGCAAAGCTTGCAGAAATCTCAAAAGGTGTGGGTGCCGGTATGAAAGGCATCAGTGCAGACACGATCCCTGAAAAGGAAGCCCTTCAGGAACGCGGTTGGTAACCCACCCGAGTCCCGTCACCCGAGTCCCGTCTCGGGAGGACGGTGCCCTTTTCGCTCACTTCGTTCGCTCAAGAAGGCTGAATTATAATGAAGATACTGAACTGAGCTAGGAGGGCTGAATTATGGTCAAGAAAAGCTATATTTCCAACCCTCTCAGGACGGCTGATTTACCCGAATTTTGTTTTGGGTCAGCAGAGGGCGCAATCACAGGCCTTTTTAATATATGATTGCCTGCAAGCCTTTTGGAAAAACTGCTTGCTCGCAAGTTTTTTTTAAAAGGCTTGACCGAAAACCCCTCGAAGCGGTGTGATAAAACGGTTCAACGGTTGAAATTCAATTTTTAAAAATGGATTATTTCTTACGGGCCTGTAAGAATAAATCAATTAAATTTTTTATTTTCGGATTAACAGGTAATGAATTAATTCTGGAAAATGGTGTTTTTCATGAAAATAGGTGTAATCGCTATTCAAGGAGCGGTTTCTGAGCATATTGATGCTTTGAGGAGAGCACTCAAGGAAAGAGGGATGAGTGCAGAGGTAGTTGCGGTAAAGCATAAGGGTATTATTCCGGAGTGCGGCGGAATTGTGATTCCTGGCGGGGAGAGTACCACACTTTGCAGGCTGCTTGCCCGCGAGGGGATTGCAGAGGAAATAAAGGATGCGGCTGCAAGAGGAGTTCCAATTCTTGGGACCTGCGCAGGTTTGATTGTGCTTTCAAAGGAAGGCGACGAGCAGGTTGAGAAAACCAGTCAGGAATTGCTCGGAATTATGGATACAAAGGTCAACAGGAACGCTTTCGGAAGGCAGAGGGATTCTTTTGAAGCCGAACTTGAGGTCGAGATCCTTGATTCTCCTTTTACCGGCGTGTTTATAAGGGCTCCCGGAATCGTAAGCTGCGGGCCTGGGGTTCGAGTGCTTTCCAGGCTTGATGACCTGATTATTGCTGCAGAGCAGGGAAATGTGCTGGCTCTTGCTTTCCATCCGGAATTAACCGAGGATTTACGGATTCACCAGTATTTCTTGGACAAGATATTTAAAAATGCATAAAATGATAGAAAAAAGATAATAATTTGATGAGCCTATCCAAAATTTAATTTAATCTGATTATTACTGCTAACATTATAACTTCAAGATATGATATTCTTTGATCTCATATCTTGGAAATGCTTTCTTGCTTTGGCTTATTATAACCGAGCTCAATAGCGAAGTCTGCCATTTCAGAATACAAGAGCTTATCCTATTAGATAAGTTATTGTAAAATTCATTTAGCAAAGTCTCCGCTGTAATTTCTTCCTCATATCTTGTAACTATATATACAAGATTTTTAGGTCAGGTCGAGAGCTCCTCAAAAGATTTTGAATCATAACTTTGTAGCTATGATTGAAACCAGATTAAAGTAGTTTCCACCTTCAGCTTCCATCATTCCTATATCTCTACGAGCAAAGTCGTTGTCACACATAAGCCAGTCTTTCCATGCTTCTTCAAAACAATTTAACTCTTTACACTCCTGAATATTTACCAGATCGGAAGTTTTCCATAAATTATACCACCAGTCGCAGGAGTAAAGATTTATGTCATCAACCCAGTACGGCTGTAATTCTGACGGAACTCCATCAGTAAAATCCTTTTTCAATCCGGGAACTGCAACTGCAATTTGTCCTCCTTTTTTTACAAGCGGGGCAAAATGATTTGTCAGATAATCTTTTTCAGCCCCGAAAAAGTTGTAGGCATCTATACATATAGCAGCATCAAAAAATTCATTTGCAAACGGCAAATCATGGGCTTCTGCGTGTATTGGTATTATTTTATCTTCCAGCCCCATTGACTTAATTCTCTCATAGTTATCTGTTGCACTTATCCAGAGGTCAGTTGCAAAAACCGTAACATCATATTCTTTTGCCAGGAATATTGAGGTCAGCCCTCTCCCACAGCCAAGATCAAGTATTCTCATGCCTTTCTCAAACTTCAAAGATTCGGACATTTCCTCAAGAATCTTCATTGCGTTTGGTCCCATCATGTTTTCTTTAACAAAATCAAAATCATATCTGTTACTTTTTGTAAACATCATCTTGACCACTTTTAGTTATCTATCCCATATTATTTCATGGAGTTTGTTACTTATTCTTCTTTTATAGGTTCAACGTAACCTTTGTCACATATCATTCTTTTATTTGAACGAATGTATTCAGTCAGCGTAGCCTTTAACTTAACAACTTCACTTTCATATGCTAGAACCTTTCATATGCTAGAACCTTTCATATGCTAGAACCTTTCATATGCTTGAACAGTAGTCTTAATATCATCCAGAAAGATAACCGTTTTACTCTACAATAAACTGAAAAGTAGTGAAAAGATGAATGAAAAATTACTTGCAAAAATTGGATTGAACAAGTATGAGAGTTCAGTTTACCTAACACTTCTAAAACAAGATTTTATGGAAGCAAGTAAATTATCACATACATCGAAGGTTCCTATAGGAAAGATTTACGAGGTTCTCAAAGCCCTCAAAAACTATGAGCTTGTAGAAATCCAACCGTCTCGGCCACAGAGATACCGTGCGGTTGATCCAAAAAGCGCATTTAAACTCATGTATAAAAGAAAAGAGGAAGAAACACTCAATGAGCTCAAAGTGCTCAAAGAAACATTTGATGAAATCGAAAGGGAACTTTGCAACGACAATTCACCACAAAATGTTGAAACTGTCTTCTGGCCTGACAGCTTTCGTAATAATGAACTAAATGAAATGGTGACTTCATCTTTTGAGAAAATCGAGCATGAAATATGTGTTGTAATCCATACTAAGTACAGGCCTGGAAGATCTGAGCTATATGATGCCGCGATATCCACCTTTAGCAAAGCTTATTTGAGTTTAGTACAGCGTGGCGTAAAAGTTAAAATTTTAGATCCGGGATCACAATTACTGCCATCATTAAAAGAGCTTATTGATTCAATAGAAGATCTGTCATTTAAACGCTATTTTAAGGATATGTTGGAAGTAAGAATTTTAAAAACCGAATACAATTTTGCAATCATTGATTCCAAGATAACCCTGCTCGATATTGAAGACCAGTTCAATATAAGTAGAAACCTCGGTATGACAAGAATATATGATGAATCGTATGCAGAGCGATTCAAGACAAAATTTGATGAACTTTGGGCAAAGGGTGAACTATTTCTTTGACCTGACTTTCAAACATATCCGTAAATTTCAATTCTTCTATTAGTTTTCGCCTATTTTTCTGAGATAAAACGCAAAATCGAAATCATAGACTTTTCTATTTTTTTGAGTTATTCAAAGTTATATATTCATTGAAGTACTATTAATAAAAAAGGTTCAATTAGAATGTAATAAGGGGTAAAATAAATGGTGAAATTAACTGATGAAATGAAGGAAGACTTTGCAAAGATGAAAATTTTTCCATTTGCAACTGCATCTAAAGGTGGAGAACCAAATGTCATACCAATAGGCATGTGTGATCTACAGGAAGATGGAGAAACAATCTGGATCGCAGACAACTATTTTAATAAAACTCGCAACAATCTTGATGAAAACCCGAGGGGAGCGATCTATGTATGGGGCCCGGAAATCAAAGGCTGCTACCAGATAAAAGGAGATATCGAGATCAAGACCGAAGGGGAAGACTATGAGAAGATGTATAAAATGGTCAAAAGCAAAGGAGACAGGTTCCCTGGAAAAGCCCTTGCAGTTCTGAAAATTACTGATGTTTACGAGTGTAAACCCGGGGCTGGAACCGAGCCAGGACAGAAACTGCTTTGATCCAACTTAAAGCTTAATCCATAAGTCAGCTAATCCATAAGTTAGCTAATCCATAAGTTTATGATTTTCTTCTTGCCATGAAGATGAAAAATCTTCACAATCTTTTTTTGAAGATATTGAAAATGATTGGTGATTCTGCCATAAAAAGTTTTGAGAAACTCAGACACAGAGGAGGCTGCAAGATGATCGAAGAAGTGGAAAAAAAGTCAAAGATATCCAATGACTCCATGAAGATCGCTGTGCTTGAGAACGGTCCATATATGGTGACCGGTAGAGTTCCCCTTATGACCTGGAAAATTTGCAAAGATGAAGACACTGACCGTCTAATATGGCGCGAAGTCGAGAAATACCCTATAAGGAAACGGTATGCTCTGTGCCGATGTGGTCAGTCAGGGAATAAACCCTTCTGTGATGGGACACATTCAAAGATCCACTTTGACGGAACCGAGGCAGGGGACTTTGAGCCCTTTAGCGAAGGTACTAATGTTATCACTGGCCCTTTGCTGACTCTTATTGACAATAAACATCTATGTGTCCACGCAGGTTTCTGCACACGGGCAGGGAAAATATGGAACCTTGTCGAGCAACCCGAAAACCCGGAAGCCCGAGACATTGCTATAGAAGAAACATGCAACTGCCCTTCAGGCAGGTTGGTAATCATTGACAATGCCACAGGAAAAACAATTGAGCCTGAGCTTGAGAAATCAATTGTTGTCGAGGAAGGGCCTCACCGCGACGAGCACGGTCCTCTTTGGGTACGCGGCGGTATCCCGATAAAATCTTCCGATGGCAAACAGTATGAGATCAGGAATCGGGCCACTCTCTGCAGATGTGGGAAATCCAGAAATAAACCATTCTGCGATGGGAGTCATGTGGAGATTGAGAGAGATTGAGAAAATAGATGCAAATGCAAAGAGGTTAGATTTACATTTTACCTCATTGGAATCTGTTTACAATAATTTTTTTAGTTTCTACTATCATTTCCTCGAAGATCTTATGGGCTCTGGGCACTTATACGATTTTACCCAGGCTGGAAGAAGTGAAGGTTCAAAACTGGCGGTAAATTGATGTTGAATTTCAGGCTGTGTATAAAAATGATATTTCCACAAGTCCCAAAAATAAAAAGTCTCCGTTTTATTGTAGGACTTACGCACTTGAAGTACAAAATCAACCACAATCAACGTTGTGAATAGGTTAAGGCTTTAGACAGTTGAGGGTTTGATGCTATTGATTTCTCAGTTCAACCGCGTAAGTTCTATATTGTTTTTCAATTTAAAACATTCATTTTCAGGATACTACGATATACTCAGACATAGTTTTAGTGTTACTGCCCTTATCATTCTTTACTGTTAAGCTGACAGTATATTTCCCTGCTTTTGAATACTTATGCGTTGGATTCTGGACGAATGACTTTGCTCCATCTCCAAAACTCCATTGCCATTTAGCCGGGATTCCTGCGCTCTTGTCAGTAAAGGCAACATTTAATGGAGCTTTTCCTGAAGTTGGGGATACAGAGAATACAGCAACAGGTTTTGTTATCACTTGTATATAATCTGTTTTTGTTACCGTATTACTGCCCTTATCATTCTTTACTGTTAAGCTAACGGTATATTTTCCTGCCTTTGAATACTTGTGAACCGGATTCTGGACGAATGACTTTGATCCATCTCCAAAGTCCCATATCCATTTAGCAGGTGTCCCTGTGCTTGTGTCAGTAAATTTAACGTTTAATGGTGCTTTTCCTGATGTAACGCTGCTGGTGAAATCTGCAACAGGTTTTGTTACCACTTTTATATATTCTGTTTTTGTTACCACGTTACGTCCTGCCGCATTCTTTACTGTTAAGCTAACGGTATATTTTCCTGCCTTTGAATACTTGTGAACCGGATTCTGGACGAATGACTTTGAACCATCTCCAAAGTTCCAGAACCAGGAAGTTGGGGATTCAGTGCTGGTGTCAGTAAATTTTACAGTTAAAGGTACTTTTCCTGAAGTTGGGGATGCAGAGAATGCAGCAACAGGTTTCTCTATCACTTTTATATACTCTGTTTTTGTTACCGTGTTACTGCCTTTAGCATTCTTTACTGTTAAGCTAACGGTATATTTTCCTGCTTTTGAATACTTATGCGTTGGATTCTGAACGAATGAACTTGATCCGTCTCCAAAGCTCCATTTCCATGAAGCTGGTGATCCTGTGCTCTTGTCAGTAAATTTTACAGTTAAAAGTGCTTTTCCTGAAGTCTGGGATGCCGAAAAAGCAGCAACTGGAGCTTTCAACTCGTTTGCAACAATATAGTTCTTTATTGTTTTAGTGTCACTGCCCTTAGCATTCTTTACTGTTAAGCTGATAGTATAGTTCCCTGCTTTACCGTAAGTGTGTGCAGGATATTGAACTGTTGAATATGTGCCATCTCCAAAACTCCACTTCCATGAAGTTGAAATTCCTGTATTCTTATCAGTATATGGAAATGGTGTACTTTTATCAGTAAACTGTACCTTCAGTGGAGCTGCTCCTGAGGTTGGAGTTGCCGAAAAAGCAGCAACTGGAGATTTAAAAGGCACTGTAGTGTTTTCGTCAGTAATAATAATAGTCATATGAACCCATAACTTCTGACCACAACAACTATTCCTAGTAGTCATACAACTAATATAATAGCCATTCTTTGGAAACGTATGTACCGGATTTTTTAGTGATGGAGTAATATTTGTTCCTTCGAGAGAGGCTCCATCTCCAAAGTTCCATCTGACATATGTCTCATTACCTTTTGATAGATCCTTAAGTTGTACTGTTCGTGGATCACTTGAAACGGCTACCGCTGTATAATCAATATAACTATTCCCGCAGGAGCAGTTTAACCGGGCTGTCGCTGGAGGATTTCCTGCACCAAGAGGGGTCGGGAATACAGTAACTGTTGCAGAAGCAGTAGACGTGAGAACGAAAATGAGTATTAAAAAGATTAGTAAGGACTTCATATTCATAACTGTGTTAAGGAATATATTAAATTTTAGATATAGTGATGAGAGCGTCGTAAAGGTCTGGAGTTCCTAATTAATTACGCATAGCCATCGAGCTTCAATTCTATAAATTTATAACAGTGTAAATAATTTAATACGTGTGCCGTGAAAATTGACCAAGTTGTAGGTAATCTTGAACTTTTACGACGTTCTCTTACAAGCTGTCTGACAATTACCTTCGGTAAATAAAAGAATTCCTTCTTTTTTGATTTAAAAGTCTTATTTGCTGTCTTTTTAGCACTTTTTTATTACTACCAATAATTGCTGGACAGCCTGTAAAGAATGGGGTATTCGTGATCCTCTGTGCTCCCGATGTAATAAACTGTACCGATTTACGAATTGTAAATACGAATAAAGATCATGATGCTTAATGAGTATGACAGCACAGTCCTATTCTTGAACCCACGAGTCTTTTTGTATACTCATCAGAAGGTGAGAGCATCACATCGTGGGAATTTCCCATCTCGACAATCTTTCCGGAATTCATAACGGCTATCCTGTCAGCAATCTTCAGTGTCAGGGAGAGATCGTGTGAAATATATATCATTGCAAACCCTCTCCTGTTCTGAAGGCCCTTTAAAAGACGCAATATATTTGCAGAGGTTGAAACATCCAGAGCCGAAGTTATCTCATCGGCAATAAGAAGTTTTGGCTCCATAACCATTGCTCTTGCAAGTGCAACCCTCTGCCTCTGCCCGCCGCTTAGTTCCCCGCAATATTTGCTGAGGAAATTGTCAGTACTGGGAAGACGAACAAGTTCAAGGACACTTTTAACCATTTGCAGTCTATCTCCATTAGACCCGATCTTATTGATATAAAGAGGCTCTTTGATTGCATCAAGCACAGTAAACCTGTTGCTGGTTGAATTGAATGGGTCCTGGAATACTATCTGAATGCCATTGAACCTGCTTCCATAGTTTCCTTCGCCAACATTCCCACCCATAAACAATATCTCTCCACACTCAGGCCTAATTACATTTGCAAGGATATGTGCGAGTGTTGACTTTCCTGAACCTGTCTGTCCGACAATTGCAAGAACCTCTCCTTCCCTCACTTCCAGATTAACATTATCAACTGCCTGAATATATTCTTTATTAGGTAGACGATATCTGAAACTCAGGTTTTTAGCCACCAGAACGTCTGCTATGCCACCTCTATGGCATGCAATTTCCCTTCCATCTCCTATCGGCGTCAGAACCGGGGAAACTTTACTGCAGATATCGATTTTTTGCGTACATCTCGGACTGAAAGGGCAGCCCTTAAATCCATCCCCTGCAGGTACATCGCCGGGAATTCCCCATAAATCTTTATAAACAAAAATATCCGGGGTCGAGTGGACAAGACCCCTTGTATAAGGATGACGGGGAGATACAAGAATATCCCTTACAGGTCCTGTTTCAACAACCTTTCCTGAATACATAACAGCAATCCTGGACGCAACAGAAGATACAAAAGTGATATCATGAGAGATCATTAACATCGTATACCCGTTCTTCTTTTGAAGGTCGACAAGAAGATCCCTGATTTCCTTACGGGTAAATGCGTCAAGAGCAGAAGTAACTTCATCGAGAATCAGTAATTTCGGGTCGCATGAAAGAGCCATCGCCAGAAGAACCCTCTGCCTCATGCCACCGGAAAGCTGATGCGGATATGAATCCATCCATTTAGGATCAAGGCCAACTGTATTGAACAGATCAGCACATTTACTCTGTGCTTTCTCAGGGCTGATATCAAGGTGCTTTATCATTGGTTCTCTTACCTGAACGCCCACTTTCATAACAGGGTTTAGCACCTCAAGACTGTTCTGAAAAACTATTGCAATATCCTTCCATCTGAATTTGTCCATTTCAGGTTCAAGCAAAGAGGAGATTAGCTCATTCCTGTAAAGAATTTCCCCGGAAATAGCTGTATTTTCCGGTAATAGACCCATGATCCCGAGAGCAACAGTGGTCTTGCCACTTCCGGATTCTCCGACAATGCCCAGAATTTCTCCTTCTTCAATCTCAAAAGAAATGCCATCAACAGCCTTAACAGTATCAACGTCAGTTAGATAGTGGCATTTAAGATCATTGATTTTAAGCAGATTCATAATCATAACCCTTTTTTTCCCTGACTTTTTTCCCTCTCAATAATCCACTCAATATCAGGCTCTCACTCCTGTTCATCCGCCACGGAGTTCACTCCTGCTTCTTTGCAAAAACCATTCTTGACCCCTCTTTCATGTCCAGGGTCCTGAAGACTTCAAGCCCGTAGTCACCCAGCATCCCGATATATTCATTGAAAGGAACGCTATTTTCGAAGCAGTATCCTGTACCACCTTTCTTTGTGTCTTCAAAGGTCCAAAGGTTCCAGTCCAGGCTGAAGAGAGGGTCTGATTTCGTATTTTCATCCGGGACCTGCAGGGTTACGAAAACCCCACCATAGTTCAGGGCTGAAGCAATTTTAGGGATAAGTTCGGGAGCCTTGCCACCAGGGTTAAAGGATGAGAATATAAGGTCGTACCCGGTTCCGAGTTCATCTTTAAAGAAATCACCGGGAATTACGTCCACATTGGAAGCCCCGTATTTTTCAATGTATTGCTTCGTCTTTATGGTTACCGGGGGAAGGTCAAATACAAAAGCTTTTAGCTGCTCGTTCATTTTAGCAAAAGCAATAGAATAGAGCCCGTGCCCTCCTCCCATGTCCAAGAGTTTTCGAACCTTTCCTAAATCAACGTTTTCCATAACCGTCCTGACAGTTTCCTGGAGCAGTCCACAGCGGGTGTTTTCAGCCATGCAACTGATAATTTCCCAGAAAAAAGGACCTTTATCGACAACTACAGGCCCGTTCTTTATAAGCTCTGGTAAACGGGCCCAGAGTGCAGCGTTCCTGGACATTTCGGAAAGGTATTGCTGCTGGGAAAACTGACTTTCTTTAAGGAGATATGTAGCGGTAAGTTCCGAATTCACATACCTGGGCAAAAACGTGCTTTTTTCAGCTTTTTCTTCTCCCTCTTTTTCCTTCCTCTCTTCCTCAACGACCTCCTCAAACCTGTCCAAAAGCCCGAGACTGACAAGAGCTTCGCAGAAATGGGGAACTAACACCGGATCGAGCCCCATTTTTTCGGCAAGTTCACCTGCCTGAAGGGGGACTTTCAGGGCTTCAAACACCTCAAGTTCAAGAGCTGTAAAGATCAACCTGTACTCTTTCAGTCCTCTGGTCGAGTTTTCCATAGTCTTGACGAAACGGTCTACACCCACAGTCGGAGTGTCCATTAGCTCGTTCTTTACTTTCATGTTCAATCTCCTTTTACGCTTTCTTTTCGTAAACCAATTGGAAATCAATTGGAAGTTCATTGGAAGTTAATCGGAAATCAATTGGAAATCATAGAAACCATGAGAAATCATCTGAAATCAATTATTTTCCCTCTTCCATAACCACATCCCATCGCTCATCTACTCTACGACTTCCATGTCATGCTTTTCCTTCATCCCTTTCGCAGAGTCTATGTAGCCTTAAAAGCTCGTCAATGGAACCGTAGATTTTCATCCTGGGGTTAAGGGAAGATTTCGGATTCTGGAAAATCATCTGCATTCCGATTCCCGGGTGTTTGAACTCGCTTCCCTTAAGCCCGGAAATGTCGGTCAATTGGCATTTAAGATCATTGATTTTAAGCAGACTCATGATCAGAAGCCTTTTTTTATCTTTAATTTTGGATCAAGTATCCTTTCCATATCCCTGCTTATGAATGCAAGACAGAGCAGGAGGAAAATGAGCATAAACAACGGAGGCAATAACCACCATTTCCAGTAAGGTGTAAAATATATCGAACGGAAACTGGTTGCATGATTAAGCATCATCCCCCAGCTCTTGGAAGTAGGATCTCCAAGGCCCAGGAAGGCAAGTCCTGCTTCGGCTATGATTGCGTGTGAGGATATCCCGATGACAAGCACAAACAGGACAGGCAGAACTTCAGGAAATATATGCCTCCGGAGCAGGTAAAATGGCTTTGCGCCGTAGTTCCGGGCGGCAATAATATAGTTGTTCTTCTTTAGTGACAGTGTCTGGGAACGTGCAATACGTGCAGGTTTGGCCCAGCTGAAAATAACAAGTATAAGAATTACGTTAAGAATACTTGGACCAAGAAAAGCAGATATTACTATCAGAAGCGGAAAGCTTGGAAGAGCCATTGTAACATCAATTACTCTCATCAAGCCCTGATCAACGTGCCCTCCAATATATCCTGCCAGTATTCCAATAGCTCCTCCCCCAAAACCTGCTATAAAGGCTACTGCAAGCCCTATTGTAAGGCTCATTCTTGCACCGTAACATATCTGTGACCAGATATCCATACCGAGTTCATCGGTTCCAAGTATGTGTCCGGGACCAGGAGGTTCAAGTGAATCACCTGTAATCTTCTGAGGAGGATAAATTGTTATCACAGGAGCAAAAACTGCCATTAAAATGATGCAGAGAATTCCAAGGATACCAATTTTACCTTCAGTACTGAACCTGGAAAATTGTTTAGCTATGCTGCTGACAGTTCTGTTAATTCTGTCAATTCCGTTAACTCTATCAATTTTGTTAATTTTATTAACATTTAAAGCCTGAATAAAAGAGAGTATTCCGGCGTTTCCAGAAGCATCAGTATCCTTCATATCACAACCCTCGGATCAAGTTTCCCGTATATTTTGTCAACCAGAAGGTTGCAGATAAGTATGGAAACTGCAATTACCAGGAGAATACCCTGAATAAGCGGATAATCCCGGCCGACTACAGCACTTCTGAGTGTCATCCCTATGCCTGGATAGGAAAAAACATTCTCAACCAGTACAACACCCCCCATCATTATGCCGATCGTAAAACCTGTTCTTGTCACTACCGGGAGTAGTGCATTTCGGAGTGCATGACGGATCCAGACGTTTTTTTCACCCAGCCCTTTGGCTCTGGCAGTCCTGATATAATCCTTTGTGGTTACAGTAATCAGTGTGTTTCTGGTGAGCAGGTACACGCCTGTCAGTTGTGAAAGTGATAGAGTCAGAACAGGCAGAAAGGCATGGTACGATATGTCCAGTATCTGCTCTACCATACCGTTATAGTTTGCGAAGGGAGTAACAGCACCTGCCAGCGGAAAAAGCCTGAGATATACACTAAAAATCAGAAGAAGGATCAGGCCAAGCAGAAAGGAAGGAATTTCTGCAAAGGCAATCATACCCGTCATCATAATTCTATCACTCCCCTTCTTCCGGTTCTTTGCCGAAAGTGTTCCGAGAACCACACCAGAAATTGTACTGATTACTGTAGCACTCACGACAATCAATATAGTCCAGGGAAGATGGAGCATTATTACGTCACTGACCGGCATTTTGTAATAAATACTCCTTCCCAGATTGCCAGTCATCAGGTTTTTCATATATGCTAAAAATTGTTCAGGCAATGGCCTGTCAAGTCCGTAATAGTTTATGTAATAAAGATGCTGCTCCTCTGTCATTACAATAATATCTTCCCCGACTTCATCTGCGGAAGTGGTTGAGAATGGGTCTCCAGGCATCATCCTTGGTAGAAAAAAATTAATGACAAGAATTATAAAAAGGGTCGATAACAACCTGAAAATAAGCGAATTCCTGTCATTTACCATCCAATCATCTTGCCCTTTTACTATCCAATCATCTGCCGTTAACTTCCCAAACCATCATACCGGTATATACATCAGACTCAGAAAGGTAGATTCCATCTGGAGAGGCATTTTGATAATAATCCATTATTTTTTGCTTTATTTCGTCATCAAAATCCCGGCCTCGCCCAATGAACCCTATTGCTTGTTCTGCTGTTTCTTTCCAGTTTAGTTCTTCCTTCCATTCGGAATGGTTGATCTTGAGCGAGGGCCTGTAGCCTGAGAGGTAAAGATACATAAATGGATAAATTATGCCATTCATGTTATTTTCGGATTTTTCACCGAGTATTGAACTCCTGATATCACGATACGCCCTGTCTTCATCTCTTCTCAGAAAATTACTGTAATAACAGAGATTTTTCGAGCACACCATCATCTTTTCAAAGCTTTCGATATCCTTTACTCCGGGGGTCATGGATGCAATTACCAGGTCAAATTTGTTCCGGAACCCAAGCTCATCTATGTCTGCGGTCCACCAGGAGCATTCAACGATATCTACCGGAAGAGACTCTTTTTTTACAGAGTCTTTCAGTCTGTCAAGCATTCCGGATGAGATATCAAGTGCTGTCACTTCTGCTCCAAGCTTTGAAAGAGGGAGAGTGAGGGTACCGGGCCCGCACCCGATATCCAGGACTCTGGAACCTTTCGGATTAAATCCGGCCTCTTCAAGGAGTTCGAGAATCTCATCGGTTCTCTTTTTTCTGTTATCTTTTTCAATGTTATTGGCATAGTTCCCAGAACGTTTGTTCCAGAACTCTGCCATCCTGCCCTCATCCTGGAGCATCCCACTAGTTGTAGCTTTTTTCCAGCATTCAATCAGGTTATCAATATTATCTTTTTGCTGCAATTCCATCCCTCTCTAAATATGAAAGAATACACTGTGTTCTTGCATGATGATCGTACCTGGTCATCCAGCCGTCATATTTTGAAATGCGCCATACATCATATGATGTAGTATAATAGAGCGGTATTGCGGGTACGTCATTAGCAAGCACTGTCTGCATATTGTATACTATTTCTTTCCGTTTATCATCGTTCAATTCTTGTAATTCCTTATCACCAAGATCATTCAGGGTATCATTGTGGTAACCAAATACTGCTGCGCCAGATGATACACTTCCTGACTGTGCACCTGTATCACAGTACCTTGTACGGAGATAATCCGCATCCTGTCCCCAGCCGCCAAAGCCGCTGATCGCAAGTTCAAAGTCTCCGCTCTTTAGATTGGCATCACGGGATTTGCTCTCAAGGGCTTTTACCTGAACATCAATTCCTACTTCACTCAGTCTCTCTTTTATAAGTTCGCCTATACGAACTTCGCTACTGCCAAGAGATAATACATATGACAGTTTTTCCCCGTTTTTATCACGTATTCCATCTCCATCTGTGTCAGTCCATCCTGCTTCTTCAAGCAATGCTCGGGCTTTATCCGGATTGTAGTCATATTTCGGCTGGTCAGAGTTATACCAGATATGGTCTTCAGGGAGTATGCCCATTTTACCGGCTTTCCCTGCACCTCTTGCGATCTTTTCCACCAGTTCATCGCGATCAATGGCATAAGCAAAGGCCTGTCTTATTTTGCTGTCATTTAGCTCAGGACATTTTTTCATGTTGAAATAAAACTGGTAACCCCAGAAAGCCGGCTGCTGGACTATTCTTACATCAGGGTCTGATTTGAACCGGTCAAGAGTATCAGGCGATATACTTGTGAAATCTATTTGTCCCTGTTCAAAAGCTATTAATGAGTCGCTGACCGGAATAAACTCGACGGCTTTAACGACAGGCTTTGGTCCCCAGAAATTCTCATTTGCTACAAACCGATATGTTCCATGCTCTTTATTGTACTCATCAAGAATGTACGGGCCAGTACCGATGACTGCTTTTGGATCAAGGAAACTGGTAGGATCGGAGACATTTTTATAGATATGCTCAGGTATGATTTCAAAACTCGTGAGCTTATAAACGAATGTCGAAACAGGCTGAGCAAGTACGAACTTGACGGTACTGGAATTTACGACCTGAACATTGTCTATAATACCGGACTCAATTCCACCTGATATGGGTACATTTTTCTGCTCATAATCGAAAGTAAATTTAACATCATTTGCTGTAAAAGGCACTCCATCGCTCCAGTTGACACCGTCACGGAGATAAACTGTATATTCTGTTCCATTTGAATTGACATCCCAGCTTTCAGCCAACCAGGGAATTATACCTTTTTCATCCCTTTCAAACAGACTGTCAAAGATCATTCCAACTTTTGATGACCCAGGACCCCTCGGATATATTGTAAACGGCTGTGGATAGCCACAATCTCCTCCGCTTAGATTTACAACATCCACATACTTTGATCCGTCGGAAGGGTTCTCAACCAATGCCCCTGTCTGATCAGAAGCGTTTTCAGCCGATGTTCCGGCTTGAGTACTGTCCTTATTAGCACAGCCCGCCGTTATTAAAATCAGGGCTGTCAAGAAAATAGAAAATAATAACTTTTTTTTCTCCATCACAGAACACCTTATTTTGTGAATTAACCTACCTAATCACCTGCAATATGAATAATCACCTGCAATATGAATAAAGACACTAGCAACACGTAGTTGTTATTATCTGAAAATATAAGAGTGTTACGAAATGTACTCAAACAAAATAAACTTTATTAAATGAACATTTTAAAAAAGAGATATTAATTAGATAAGAACTCCCAAAACAAAGTCAACCCATTCAAAATACAGTTCTTGCCAAAAAAATTATTTTTCACTGAACTTTTATTCAGAATCGTAAGTCCATCTAAATAACCCAAAGAATACTCAGGGATCTACAGAAATCTCGGAAAAAATGTAAATGTAATCAAAATCACAGAAGTTTATGAATGAAAATCCTGGACAAAAACCGGAAAGAAGCTGCTTTAAAAAGCTTTCAAAGCCAGCTTATAACAGTTGCAATTTTATATTGATGCAGAGAATGAAGTAGCCTCCCCCATTCTTCTCTTTTTTAAAGAAATCTTCATGGCAAAAGAAATGTTTACACATTATTTCCAGAGAACTTTCAGATTTAGTAATATATCATTATATAATAGTATATTTGTCTTTTTAAAGTTAGAACCGAAACTATATATAGAGATATTTATAATTTATTTTTGGGTGATACTATGAAAACATTTAAAGTATTAATTTTATGTGTTATTATAGGATTGATGACTATTCCTGCGGTTTCTGCCGAAAAAGTATACTCAGAAAACTCGAATAGTGGAGTTATTTTAGATTCTACTGGAGAAAATTACATTGTTAGCCCCTGGATAGAAAATTCTTTTGACACAAAGAATTCCATCTCTTCTCTAAGAGGCTGTCTTAAAATTCAAACCATTTATACAATTGGATAATAGGCAACGTTTCGTTTAAATTCATATTACGCACTCGATGTATAAAATCAAACACAATAAACATCATGGTTTAAACTTTCGTTTTAGACATTAACAGTTTGACACTCAGTTTATCAATTCAAATGCATAAGTCCTATCCCAATTATAAAACCAAATTTAATTTTAAGACACGCTCTAAGGTCAACCCAATCAATAAGCCAGGGGCAGACTATAACTCACAATGTAAACATAGGTTCAGGAGTGAATTATCTCGAAGTAGATTTGAACTGGGGAGATACAAGTGATTCCCTGACTCTTAGTGTTTATACTCCCTCTGGAAGCAAACTCGGAACTTACCACGATAGCTATGATAGAAGCACAAATGGTAGGATACGCATTAATATAAACCCCTCCCAGGGATATGTGCAACAAGGAACCTGGAAGTTCAAGGTCTATGGGGAATCAGTTAGTGGAACACAGAGCTATACACTTAACTTTTACCAGCACTAAGCTTGAAAAAAAGCTTATCTTCTGTTTATTATTTTTTCTTTTAACAACAACAACAGTTGAGGCTACAGAATATATTGTAAGCCCAGCTCCAGGCGATCAAGCCGGAGCTTCAATTACCGGAGAAAAAGTATTAAAACTTGAGGATACTGTTATACCTTACTGGCAGTTTCTGCTCTGGCTGGCTGCGATGCAAATCTTATCAATAATAGACGTATTGCTGCACCTTGCAAAGCTTATTTTCGTGGTACTAGGATTCAAGATTAAAGGGCAAGCAAATGAACCTGGTAGCTCCAGCCAATCTAAAGTTTATGACTATATTAAAACTAGGCCTGGAACATATGTTAGTGATATTGTAAATAAATTAAATATAAATCGGGGAGCAGTCAAATATCATATAAAAAATCTTAAAGCTCAAAACAAAATCGAAGCCTATAAAGATGGAGGAAGAGTACGATATTTCGAAAACAATTTCAGCTATGATAACGACGAAAAAAGAATCATCTCTGCCCTTCAAAACATAACAGGTAAAAGAATAGTCTTAGAAATACGAAATGGTAAGTGTATTACAAATATAGCTCTTGCACAGGAAATTGGAGTTTCGAGGGCTACTATTAGCTGGTACATTAGAACCTTTAAAGACATAGGGATAGTTCAGGAAACAAAAAAAGGAAGAAATATAATTTATAGAGTAAATCCTTCTTATGAAAACGTTATTGAAAAATACATGTAGAATTACCTGGATCTACTTTTAAGATATTGGTTATTAAAAGCCGTTAAAGAAGTCGACTCCAATTTCACAACAACTCTTTTTTAGTTCAGGCGTCCTCTATAATATGACTTTTCTTGAAATGCTTGATTTATTCTTGATATTACTACTTCCGAGCTTTATGCAGCAGCCAGACTCCTATTATGCAAACAAACAGTTGTAAAAACATAAAGGAAGGAGATTGATTACTTGTTTCCTTATTCTCAATAACCTGTGATGTATTTGTGGAGTTGGACTCACTATTTTGAGCTTTACCGACAGTAGTAGGTTTCCCTCTTCCTATAATTTTCTTTACAGGCATATTAGTCCACATAGAAGAAGAGTTTTGAGTGTTTAAATCGACCAGAGAGTCTTCCCAATCAGTTTTGTAAAGGTAATAAGACTCAATCGTAAATTGTTTTCCATCAGGTCTCCACCTTCGGAGCATATCGAATCTACCCCTTGTTGTGGGTGTCACCTGAGTGAGACTAGAACCACTGCAATTAACAATAAACAAAGGAGCAACAATGCTTGAATATCTAGAGTCATTCACACTTTCAAGAATTTTATCAGTTTCATTTTCATAAAATTTTCCGGTATCTGGGTTAAGGGCAGAAGCAAATACAATAACATCACCGGATGGACTTATCAAATAAATTGAAAATCGATCTATTTTGTCTGAATTATACCAAGAATGAGATGGTGTCGGCCCGAAATTAGTGATAAAGGACAGATTGGTCCCATCAATATCAATTGAATATAGCTTGTTTTTGTTTTCAACGAATAATATTTTCTTCCCATCAGGGAACCATTGGGGTTCACTGGCATTGCCTTCATACAAAAGACGCTTATTGTTTTCGTCTCCTTCTACGATATACAGATTCCTATTCTGATTTACCAGAAGAAGCGAACCATTTGGCTGCCAATATTCTTTTGTCAAGAGGTCGGTATCTTCTGGATTGTCTCCATCATAATAAGAAATGTTTCCTTTTAAATTCGAACCATCGGTATTAGAGATATAAGTCTGTGAATCGAAGCTGCCCTGTAACTCTGAAGCGAATATTATTTTTTTCCTATCAGGACTGAGTGAAAAAACACAGTATTTTTCATCTTTATTTTCCGGTTGGAAAGTCTGAATTAAATCACCGCCCTCACTGAGAAGCTCTACAGTCCCTTTATCGGCGAGTATAACGATTTTATTAGAGTCATACCAGGCAGGCCGTGGATATGTAGCTGAAGAAAGTTCATGGGCATTTGTGCCATTTCCATTTGCGATAAATACTCCAGTTGAAGCATTTTCAGGTTTTTGCCATTCAAACACAATTTTACTAGAATAAGGACTCCATTTCAGATTCCTTTGAAAACCAATATCCCCACGGTTCTCTAATATCTTTGAAAGATCGGTATAGTTAGTTCCTACACACCTTAAATTAGTACCGTCTGGGTTGCAAAAGATATAACAATTACCAGGTCCTGTTGGTCCATCTCCTGAAACTTCAAAGCATATTTTGTCACCGTAAGGGGTCCATTTTGCCTGCAATATGCCGTTGGTATCCAGTCCATGAACTCCATAATCAATTTCTCCGAACGTATGGGAATTTGTATCCATTGGTCATCGGTTAAGCACTAAATTCCTTATCTTGTAGATGTTTTTATCTGATAATACCTTTATAGCTGTATCTCTATGTCTCCTCGTTCCCCACCTACTCTTGAAGACTCTCTTCGGGAAATGTTTCCCGAAGTCTAGTAGTAGTAACATATGGCCGATTGTCTGCATGTAAGTAAAGTAGGACAAAAACGAACCGGGGAAATATAGAGAGAAGAAAACTTACGGATAAAAATGTTGACGTTACGTTATAGAAAAGGGCTCTCAACGATGTATGTGGAGTGATTGATCCGAAGGGGATACTTTAGAAACGTGAAACAAAATCCGGTGAGGAAAGGAAGATTAATTTTGTTGTTTATCCTAGGTATAAAAAAAATTAAGGAACTCGTGTTTTATAGGGGGTTAAAAGGAGTTGGAGAACGTTTGTAGACTCAAAAATTTTTGGTCTAGTTTGTTCGTCTTTTATGCCAGAAACTAGGTCCCTGGGATAAAAATTACAAAACTAGAGTGACTAAAAAAGCCTCATGTGTCGTTTGCCAAAATCCAGGCGCAATCGTGTGACGTTGGAATGGTGTTTGAAGCTGAAAATGGGGTCGTCGGAATGACATGAGAACGAGAACGGACGACCTTTAAATAGACTATTTCTTCTTAGCTTCTGCTTTGGGATAACAGACAGGACTTACTATTTATACGGACCTTCAAAAGCTCAAAAACGGATTCAAAGATGCGTCCAAGAAAACGTTCAAGAAGATAGCAGGGCCGACTTAATGTGAGTGACTACATCCTGTTGAGTTTGTTCAAGACCTCACTTTGCTATCATGGGTTTGTACGATAGAGCGAATACCAAAATGGCCCCTAAGTCACCAAGGTATAAGCACGCAAAAGTTTGGACCGCTCACATGCAGACGTTTACGCATTGGTGGTTTTGAGTCGTCGGCCAATTTTGGGTTTTCACTACTGTCCCCCAGTTAAAAATGAAGTTGACATAATATTTCTGGTCAAAGAAAACCTTCAAAACGGGAATTGGTGGAAGCCGNAACAACTCATCCTGAAAAAATGGCTAGATATACGCAGTTACGGTGGAGTACAATATTTGCAGAGAATGCATCTGATTTATTGACAGTAATTCTTCATAGATGTGGAATTCAAAGAACTTTTGAAACGATAATGAGTGTATATGAAAGTCAAGCATTAGATCCGCATGTAAACAGAGAAAGGTTTAGAGATGAATGGATTGAATAATAATTGAATGAAGTGGGTTCAAAAAGAGTAACAAGAGAAGGAAATGAATCCTTAACCGATGACCAATGAATTTGTATCTAATAAATAATGTCTAACAATATTAGTTGAAGGAGGAACCCATTTAGAATAAGTTACCAGCAGATATTGCCCATCAGGACTCCATTCTGTTGACGTTACTAGGAACCCATCTTCTATCTGGAGAATTTTATTAAGCGGTGTAACGTTGATATTTGGATCTTCAGATGCAGGGTTTGCTAATCCTACAATAACTGAAAGCGATAATAAAAATAAGATTAACATATTTTTTAACATTTGAAATCCCATCTAAAACTCTGAAATTTAGTTTACAATCTGTTAAAAAATGAATACATTCTGGTATTTGCACCAGAATGGAAACGATCCTTATACTTATGTCACTTAAATCAAAAGCTATCTCCTTGGAAAACATTTCCTTTCAGTATGTTATGTCCTTTCTCAAAAATGCAAGCACTGAGCCTATAAGCAAGATGAACGGTAGCACGAAAAGATATGCCAGGTTGGGCCAGAATTCCCATGCCCAGGCTCCCAATGTATAGCGGGTATCAAATATTCCACCTATTCCGGAGGTAAGTCCTGTGTCAGCATCTTTGATTCCCACAGCAGTTGCAGTAAAATGATAATCAGGTAAGAAGTTCTTGATGATCTGAGTCTGGCCATTTGCTGTATTGAGATCTTCAGAAAAAGCATAACTTACAACAAAGATTAACTTGGCAAGCAATATCGTTATGATAAGCCAGAAAATAAGGTTGAACAGAAGGGAATTATTTGATTTTTTTGCTATTGTCGAAATCATTATAGAGATTGCAAGGAAGATTAAAGCATAGAAAAAAGTCAAAATCACGAATATCTCAATCCTTATGATTTGCTGCATCGTAACTGGGAGACCAGAAGCCATGAGCATGACTCCAGTTGCCAGATTGATGGAAAAGAAGAGCACCAGCAAGATACACAAGCCTGATCCCAAGATTTTGCCAAGAATAATATTATCTCTGAAAACAGGATGTGTCAATAAAACATTCATAGAACTTGACTTTATTTCTTTGACAATTGCATCAAAACCCAGTACTATACCCATAACTGGTGCAAAACGGCCGACAACCTCTGCTACTCCTTCAAACCCTCTCATCAAATCAGGACTGCCAAGAACATTCAAAGTATATTCGACTTCTGTCCCCTGTACATACGACCAGGTAATGACAACCAGCATGAAAGTGGCTGTAAATAAAAGGAATACAGGACTTTTCAGATGGTCAGTAAACTCTTTTTGGGCTATTACTTCGACATTTGAGATATTTTCCACATTTTTCCCTCCTTAAATATCATCTCTCAAAAATGAAATGTATGAAGCCGCAAGAAACAGAATAGGGAGAATTAACAAAATTATCGCGTTTTGCCAGTAATATCCAAGCAGGTAAGGTAATGTATACTGAGTATCCAGAAATCCATGTACATCAGACTGAACATTGAACCCTCCATAAAAACTCAAATCTTGGGCTCCAACGGTTACTTCAGCAAAATGATGCAAAGGCGAGATATTGTAAAATGAGGATGCTGTAGAAGCAAATTCTTTTGTCATATCAAACAGTGTTTGACCTGATACGAAAGATGCCAGCGTTATTATAGTGGGTCCAAGGGCGAAACACATATTGATCCAGACAAAAACCCCAAAGGTAAGGGACTCAATTTCGGTTTTACACCAGACTGAAGTAAAAAGCCCAAATGCTGCAAAAAGTAAAAGATAAAGAAAGGTAAATATCCCGAAAATAAACAGCCTCAAGAGGGAATCAAACTCAGCGATTTTTCCGGAAATAACAAAGTCTGATGCTGCAATTATTGTTAGGGAGAAAAATACTACAAGAGCAAGAGTTATTGAAATCCCCAGAAATTTGCCTGTAATAATATTATCCCTGAAAACCGGTTCTGTCAATAAAACATTGAGGCTTTTGCTATTTTTTTCTTTAATTATCCCATCATACCCAAGGGCTATACCTATTAACGGAAAAAATACTGCAATAACTTGGACAACGTCCCCAAAATTATCTCCACCGGCACGATTTTGCAAATATGCAAGTATAGTGCCCGTAAAGATAGCTAGCAGTATAATAAAACTGGGTTCATACAATTTGTCTGAGAATTCTTTTTGCGCAATTGTTAAAACGCTGTCTTTGTCCACAATATCATTGCTCCCGGGCTTTATGCAGCAACCAGACTCCCATTATGCAAACAAAGAGTTGTAAAAACATAAAGGAAGGAGATTGATTACTTGTTTCCTTATTTTCAGTGGCCTGTGATGTGTTGGTGAAATCTGGTTCATTGATTTGGACCTTATCAATGACAGCACCTTCACTTCCGAGTATTTTTTTCACTGGCATATTTTTCCAGGTATAAGAGGAATTCAGGGCGTTCAATTCAACCAGAGAACTGTCCCTTTCACGATTTTCAGAAAATATTACAGAGTCAATAGTAAACTTGGTGCCATCGGGACTCCACTTTCCAAATATCTCATGTCTACCCTTTATTGCCGGTGTCACTTGAGTGAGGTCTGAGCCATCCGAATTAACAATAAATAAGGGAGCAGCAATTTTTTGGCGTGCTGAAGAAGCAGGTTCGTTTTCAATAATCTTTCCAGTATCAGGATAAAGTGTGGATGTAAAAGCTATAATTTCTCCAGGTGGGCTTATCGAGAATCGTTTTGCTTCTTCGAAACTATTCCAGAAATAAGGGTATGTCCGTCCAAAATTAGTAATAAAGGTTAGGTTGGTTCCGTCAACATTGATTGAATACAACTTGTTTTTGTTTTCAACGAATAATATTTTCTTTCCATTAGAGAACCACTGAGGTTCGCTGGCATCGCCTTCATACAAAAGACGCTTATCGTTTTTGTCTCCTCCTACAATATACAGATTCCCGTTCTGATTTATCAGAAGAAGCGAACCATTTGGCTGCCAGGATTCGTTTGCCCAGAAATCTTCAACGTAAGAGAGGTTTCCTTTTAAATTCGAACCATCGATGTTAGAGACATAGGTCTGTAAATTGTAGCTACCTGGTAATCCTGAAGGTGGTAATCCTGAAACGAACATTATTTTCTTTCTGTCAGGGCTGAGCGAAAAAGCCCAATATATTTCATCTTTGTTCTCTGGCTGGAAAGTCTGAATCAAATCACCATTGTCATTGGCAAGCACTACAGTTCCTTCATCTGTGATAGTAAAAATTTCATCAGAATTACGCCAGATTGGTTCTGGATTCCTACCTGACGCTAGTGATGGGAGTTGACGTGTATTTGTCCCGTCTCCTTTTGCTATATATACTCCAGTAGAAGCATTTCCGGGTTTTTGCCATTCAAATACAATTTTACTGTAGTCGAGGTTCCAGTTGAGATTCCTCTGAAAACCAATACTTCCAAGATTCTTTATTATGTATGAAAGATCGGTATAGTTAGTCCCTATACACTTTAAATTTGTACCATCGGGATTGCAAATGATATAACAATAACCAGAATTTGTTTCTTCAATCCTTGAAACTCCGAAATAGATCTTATCACCAGATGGAGTCCATTTTGCTTCTAATATGCCATTGGTGCCCGATCCATTAATTCCATAATCAATGTCCCCGAAAGTATGGGAATTCATGTCTAATAAGTAATGTTTAACAACACGATTTGAAGGAGAATCCGATTTGGAGCAAGTTACCAGTAAATGTTGTCCATCTGGACTCCAGTCTGTTGATATTACTACGAACCCGTCTTCGATCTGGAGAATTTTATTAAGCGATGTAACGTCAAGGTTTGGATTTTCAGATACAGGATTTGCTAACGCTACATTTGTGGCAAGCAATAATGCAGCTATTATGAACATATTTTTTAACATTTGAACGCACAACCGAAATTTTAAAACCAGCTTATAATCTTAAAAAAGTAAGCTATTCTGGTATTGTACCAGAATAGAAGATTTCCTTTCGCTGTATAGACAAACTTTTACTGCTTGCGTACACAAAATTGGTAGGGACCAGTACCAGCATCAAATGTCTTAACATAGACTGGGGGTGTATTTAAATAAGTATCAGTGCCCCATGTTCTCTCCTTATTTATGTATCGCATCACAGTGTGTGTACCTTCATACATTACAGCTGTTCCCCAATTGTTGTATGAAGTGGCATCCAAGTACAAATTAAGTGTACTGCCAGCAGCAACATTACTGTACCAGTAATCTGAATCATCACCTGCAGGTAATGTTCCAGAAACATAGTTGTATCCAGTGCTCACACTGAAACTTTTTGCTGTAGACCATGATTCTCCTGCATCAGGAGATTCGGCTGCCGCAACACCCACAAGCATGACACACGCTATGAGCGCTATCATTAAACTAGCTTTTATGTTCATTTTAGCTAACACCTCTCAAATTTTGTTTACTGAGAGGTAAAATCCCGCAAGTATTAAGTAATCTTAAAACTATGCAGATTTACCTCTTTTAGGGGGTTGGAGTTCAATCGCTCTTTTCGCGTCCGGTTGAACTCCATAAATTGCTACTTTTTTACATCAATATTAATTTTATGTCCAAAGTATCTAACAATCCTGGAAAAAAACTCGGATTATGATAAATTTTCTTATAATTTTAATCAACGTATGAATTGTTAGAGACTTTGGACATAAAATATATAAATAACAAAACTTTTCTGGAAATTGATAGGTATTTTCAGGATGAGGTAGAGTTTTGGGAATAGTAGCCAACGTTACTAGTTGAGAAAAAAATCAATGACTTAAAATAGCTAAGCTTTGAAGTTCCACTTACAACTCTGCCAATTTTTCCTGATCACTATATGTATGATATTTCTTGGGAAGGATATAAGTGCCTGAAAATAAAGCGAAATTCCTCCTTGTACTACTCATATTATTTTCTCTCATGCCCTTTCCGGCCAGAGCAGACTTCTCCAATCTTGCAGTCTTAAACGAAATCAGCGGCAAGGTAGCAAAGCCTGGAGACCTGGTGGAGTTCAGCTTTACTGTAGAGAAAGGATACAATACTTCTGAAAGCACATCAGTTACATTTTTCATAGAGAAAGTTCCCGAAAACTGGACTGCAGGTATCTATGCAGATGGCACTCAGGTAAGCCAGATTACTTTACCCGAAGAAGCTGATGAACAGGAATTGACTCTTAAGGTAAGAGTTCCTGAAAACGCAAAGGACGGAGCATATCCTGTAAAAATAGGTTTACGACCTTATGGAGAAGATATCAGAAATTATGATAAGATGTATCAAGAATTTACAGTAACAGTTGACAGAAATGCAATGTCCAACCTGGAAATTTATTCTGACATTCCTGGAAAAAAGACTCATCCTGGAATTCCTGTCAGTTTCGGGGCTACTATAGAAAACAAATATAAAAGTAGGGCAAATTTTCAGATTTATCTTGTTTCCAAACCCGAAAAATGGGGAGTTGACTTGCTTTCAACGGATGGAGGCCGGATTACCAGGTTAGGAGTCCCTGGAGAAGGAAGTCAGCAATTTAGTGTTACCGTAAATCCTCCAATCAATGCAACCAAAGGAGATTATGAAATTTTAGTGGCAGCGTGTCCTGAAAAAAGCAATCAAAGTGTGCTCTTGCCTCTGAGTGTAACAATAAATCCCGAGCTGGCCAAGAATGAGGATTTGAGTGCATATGTAGAGTTTAACTCCAGCATTGTTGGACTTGCAATTCGGCCCGAAAAGACTGCAGAATTTGCTGTTTCCTTGAGAAGCAGGTATGATCAGCCACTTAAACTAAATCTTAAAGTTTTGAGCCAGCCAGAAGGCTGGAACACGGAATTTGTCACTGACGATGATGAAGACGAAAGGCTTTCTTCCGTTATGCTTGCTGCAGGTGAAGAACAGTTTTTCACCGTTAAGGTCAAACCTTTCCAGAATGCTACAAGTGGACTTTATCCAATCACAGTTGCAGCAGTAAATGGAGATCGGACTGTTTCCAGGCAGCTTGAGGTAAATATCAATAACAATCTCGAAAATGCAGAACTGCTGAAGGTCGATTCAAGCCCCACTGAATTAACATTGAATCCTGGCGGCTCATCTGAAGTAAGAGTTAACGTAGAGAATAGAGGAAATGATCCTTTTGAAGATGTTACTCTTGAAATTAACGAGGTAACCGGCATCACAAGTCAGATTCAGGGTTTTGGAACAATAGAAGAACTGGAAGCAGGAGAATCCAAAACCATACCTGTACAGATTACTGCAAATGCCAATGCAGGTTCTGGAGTTAAGGAAATTTTCATCCGGGCAAAGAGTGACGACATTGTGAGTTCTGAGAAAAGTATCAAGGTGAATATTGAAAAATCATCAAGTAGCGGGCTTCTTGGCATAGCTCTTCTGGGCTTTGCAATTCTTGTGCTTGTTTTTGTAGTACGTAAATTCGGAAGGCGGTAAGCATGGAATCAATGAATATGGAATCTTTAAGTATGGAATCAATAGGCAAATCGACAGGAATGGGAGTAGCAGGTATGGAATCAATAGGTATAGAATCAACAGGTATAGAATCAATGGACATGGAATTAGGACAAAGTGGGATTGTACAGAAAACAGGTGAATTAGCCATAGAAACTATTCATTTGAGTAAATTTTTTGGAAAGGAAAACCAAATTCGTGCAGTGGATAACCTGAATTTGCAGGTAAGAAAAGGAGAGGTCTTCGGTTTTGTTGGACCAAATGGAGCTGGCAAGACCACAACTATGAAAATGCTTATTGGTTTGCTTGAACCGAGCGAAGGAAGCGGGAAAGTTGCAGGTTTCGATATCATCCGTGAGGTTATCAATATAAGGGAACAGACAGGGGTCCTTCCCGAACCTGCCGGTTTTTATGATAATCTCACTGCAAGACAGAACCTGCGTTTTTATGCAAAGCTCTATAATATCGAACCCGATGTTCGGGAAAAAAGAATTGTAAATTTACTTGAAACTGTGGACCTTACCCGTGCCATTGACCAGAAAACAGGCGGTTTTTCTACAGGAATGCGAAAGCGTTTTGGTCTTGCCCAGGCTTTGATCAACGAGCCTTCAGTCCTTTTCCTTGACGAGCCAACAAGTGGTATCGACCCTCTTGGCGCTCAGATGATGAGGGATCTTATAAAAGACCTGAACCGGAGCAAAGGAGTTACCGTTTTCCTGAGTTCGCATTCTATGGAAGAAGTTGAAGAGATCTGCGACCGCATAGCAATAATTGCAAGGGGAAAACTTCTGGCAGTAGGATCTGTGGAGGATTTGCGAGATATTGTAAGAACAAAGGAAGGTGTACATTATTTGCTTGAGGTTCAGGATATTCCCATCTCTGAAACTGCAGAAATTGTAAAAAATGTGGGGGGTGTACAGGCTCTTGAATTTCAGAATGGAATTCTGTATATTCATACCAAAATGAAGCTCCGTACAGAAATTGCAAAAGCTGTTAAGAAGGCAGGTGGCACGGTATCCATGTTCGAAGAAGAGGAAATGAATTTACAGAAACTGTTCCTCAAAATTATAGAAGGAATATAATATAGGTACCCGCAACGAAACAACCTATGCAACTTAGAATTTATTGTAACTTTGATTGGCTACCTTGATAGTGAAAATCAAAACGTTCAATTGGAAATCTGCATAGTTTGTTCTGAGACGGGGCCTAGAGTAAATACATCTGAAATGTTTAAAAGTCAAGCGGGGTTTAGAAAAAACCGAAAAAGCTCAAAATTTACACAGGGAATGACTTATATCCAAAATACCAAATGATTTGTCATATTAAGTATTACTACTGAAAAATGAAATCAGAGATTACACATTTGACTTGACTGTTTGATGATCTGATTAAAAACTTTGCAGTTTATATAAAAGAAACTAGTAGTAATTTATGGAGTTATAACTTTCCTTGAAGGATCCATTTGAACTCCATATGTCCTTAGTCAGGGCTATCAATCCCGGAAGCGACGTAGATTAGTGCAAAGCGAATATGGCTAATAGTATAGACGTGGTGATAGATAGCCCTGCATATAATGATTATGTCTCCGAACAGGCAGAAAATTCAGGCAGATCCCTTGATAACAAAGGCGGATCCCTGATAACAAGAGCCAGTCTAAGACATAGTGAAGCTGGAACACATTTTGTTACTACTCCGCCTGTTTATATCAAACTTCGAGAAAGAACCCAGAAACAAGTTACTCTAAAGGCTTTTATATATCACATAAAAAATTTACGATTTTATTTTGATATTCAAGATGGAAAATGTCCTCGCTACTTTCTTTTTAAAAAATATTCGGTAACTATTCAGCCTATCAAAAATCAGTCTATTGATGCCTGAGCCAAGTGAAATCGAAAAATCTTGTTACTACATTGGCAAAAAGAAGAAAATGATCAATAGGCAACAATTTTAAAAATATTAGTTTATAGAGATTTGTCTGTCTTTCCGCAGATGTCTGACAAATTTATGTATTTTTTTAGCTAATCTATAACTATCATAATATTATACTTTTTTTCGGTTTTCATTATGCTTGTTACAACACGTTCTCTTGATCATCACGGAATCGTTTCTGGCATTTATGATGAACTTGAAATTGGAAAAGTGATTGACGAAGTGCTGCCCAAGTTTGGGCAGCACAAATTAGCTCATTCTATTGTATTAAAAGCAATGATTCTTAACTGTCTTGGTTTCGTAGATAGTCGTCTTTACATGTATTCTCAGTACTTTGAAACCCTTCCTGTTGAGAGGCTTCTTGGTCCCGAGATCAGTGACTTTCTGACCTTACTGATGATGTTTTAGGTAGAACTCTTGACGCAATATATTGAANCAGATCCTACTCAACTTTTCATGAAGCTTTCCTTGAAAATGATGAAAATTGTTAACATCAGGACTCAACTTCTCCAATCTGACACCCACTAATTTTAGCCTTCATGGAGATTACAATTATATCAATGACGGTTCTGTCATTGAAATCAACATATGGTCCATGCAAAGACGGTAGAGAATGACCTGAAACGCTTTGGACTTGGAATGATAACAAATCACAGTATGGAATTCCACTATTTGCAAAGGCTTACTCTGGTAACGCATCAGACAAAGAAACCATTATAGAAGCAAATGAAAAAACTTCAGGAAAACATAACGTTTCCTGATGATGTTTACCTACATAGCTGATAGTGCTCTATATTCTGAAGGAAACATTCATAAGCAATGATAGAAAGCATGAATGGCATTACTCGTGCTTCCTTCAACCCTAAACCTCGCAAAAAACTTGTTGATTTCTGATTCTGAGTTTAAAAACGGGAGGAGGATCCACCGCTATTCATTTTATGAAACCATTGTTGAATATGGTGGGTTATAAAGCAAAAATGGGATAAGTTGTTCCATTTCCACAGAAATGCAGAAAAGGAAAAGTATCATTTACCTTTTTTGAAAGAAAAAACCAGAAGACAGGCTTAATGAATCCCAGAAAGAATCTCAAAAGACCTAAAAAAGATCAGAGTTTTTGCCTTTGTGAAAAGGATGCCCTATAGCCAAGCTTTTGGAAAGATGGAAGAAAGAGAACCATCTCAATTGTTTGCCTGGAAACCGTAAGAGAATTTCCAACGGTTTCAAACAAAGGAAAACGGTAAAAGAAGGAAGACCAAAAAAGAATGAAAAGCTTATTTTTCACTTATGTTGTAAATGCAAAAAAGCAGTCCCGAAACCTACGAAAATACGAAATTGAATGAAAAAGAAGTAATCAAGGAAGATTTTATAATCCGCAAAGTAAAAACCGATCTCAATCTTTGATGGCTGAAAAGAATGACTGGAATACTACAAGAACCAGAGCAAGGTTGAAAAAGGTTTCAGGTTCATAAAGGACAAAAGTTTTAGGGTTTCCGAGGTTTATTTGAAAAAACCGCAAAGAATTGAAGCTCTCTCAATGATAATGGTGTTAACTCTGATGGTCTATTCGGTAGCGGAATGGAAGCTGAGAGAGAAGCTAAAAGAAACAGGGGAAACAGTACCTAATCAGATTAAAAAGCAAACTCAAAAGCCCACTTTGAAGTGGGCTTTTGTGCTGATGAGGGGAATTACAGAAGTAAAAGTGGAAGTTGATTCAAAGGTGATAACCAAAATTGCCAACATGGATGAAGTTAAGAGCAAGATAATAAGGTTGATGGGGGAAAATTGTGAAAAATACTACTTTTGAGTGGAGATCTGCGGAAGGTCAGATTTGTTCCTTGAAACTCAATATAATAGTGACTGACGTAGTTTCGTATAGGCCAAATAGCTAAAATTTTTTGCAATGTTGAATACAGTTGAGAAGCATCTGAATTTAAATTTGTAAGGGATTACATGCCAAGAATACTGAAAACAAGCTTACTCTTAATCTTTCTAATTTTAAGTATATCCATAGGTTTTGCAGCTTCATCAGAAACTCTCAGTGTGAACGTTGAAAAGACCACATCCATATCACAAATAGTAGACCCTTACTTTGACAACCTTGTGGTATCCTCAGGAACCAATCTTAAAGAACAACCTATAATTAGTGGCTTATGGAGTCCAGATGGCAATAGATTGGTAGTAGAAGCGTCAATTAGCTCTCCGAAAAAAACTTCTTTTCATGGGATTTATATAATGAACGCAGATGGAAGTGGAATTCGAGAATTAGCATCAACTCTAAACAATACGAAAGAAAAATCCCTTAGCTTGCACATCTTATCCTGGAATCCGGACGGAAATCGAATCGCAATTTTTTCAAATATATTCAATATAAGGGACTTCTATATATTTGCAAACCCGGAAAAAACGTTAATCAAGGCCGCAGGCAAATGTAATTATACAACAGTTGACGAAATCAGGAAAAATATTCTGGATATTGAATGGCAGAATAATTTGATGTGGAACCCAGAGGGCACAAAAGCTCTTGCATTGATGGATCAAGACACTATCCCTCTAAATTATCAATTATATTTACTTGACTCAAATGGATTTGTGCTCCAAAAACTTACAGATATGCCTAATAATGTAGGGTTTGCATTGTGGAGTCATGACGGCAAAAAAATAGCATATAGTGCTACTGGCCAGCCTGAAAGTGAAAATGACCTATGGACAGTTAATGAAAATGGGACTGAAAAGAAGAGACTTAATTACAATGGAATTCTGGTTGCCTGGAGTCCTGATGACAGCAGAATATTCTATTTTGATGAAAATTTCAGTCTCTATTCAATTAAGGTTGATGGGACAGATAGAGTTCAGCTTTCAAAAGAATTTTCCCGAAATGAAGATGTTTTCGAATTTAGTCAAGATGGAAAAAAACTGATTTTCAGCGCTATAAACTCTGATAAAGTAACTATATACATAGCTGAATCTACAGGAAATAATATAAAAGTACTTGACGAATTTCCAGGGTATATTTTCTTCAAACCCAGTTGGAGCCCAAAAGGAGATAATATAGCTTTTGCACAGGACGATAATCTTTATACAATAAATCCAGACGGAAGTGGAAAAAACCTTGTTGCATCCTCAATAACGGATTATGAATGGCACCCCTCAGGAGATTACATCAGTTTTGCTTCATCAGGTTCTATTTTTGTTGCCAGCCCGGATGGATCAACAAAAACACAGCTTGCCGAAGATGATAACGATTATAAGTTTCTAGAAGGCTGGAGTCCTGACGGTAGCAGATTGCTCGTTAGCAATGGACCCGCAAATTTATCCATAATAAAACTTAAAGGATACGAAGAGCCTCTCTCAATTGATTTTCTGACTCCAGCAAAAGGAGAAAGCTGGAAGCTAAGAGTTCAGTGCATGTCGGAACCTATTGCAGATGCGTCACTGACTCTTAATGGAAAGGAAATCGGTCTTACAAATAGTTCAGGTTTCCTGAACTATAGTTGTCCTGATGAAGGCAGATATATGATAAATGCCAGCAAAACAGGATATAGGTCTGCAAGTAAAGTTTTTGTCGTGCAAGAGAACTCCTTGGTGTCTCCGGTTAGGTCAGCAGTTTCTGAGCCATCCTCTTATTCTGAAAACAAGAATGTCACCAGATCTGAAACCCAAATTCCAGGGTTCAGGGGAATTACCGTATTTTTAATCTTGGCTTTTTTCATTCTCAGGAGGAGTTCTTTATGACGGTAGATGAGAAACACTGAAGTTATTGCTCAGAAGGAGTTCGCAGATCACCTTTACAGCCCTAGTTTCAGAATACTACTTGGAGTTTTTACATTTGTAATTCTTTCAATGAATGTTTTGTCGGCAAAAAATGGGTGTGAGCTATTTAATCAAGGCTTCAGCTTCATTGACGTTGCCCAAGCAATAACTCTGTTTCTTCCTGTTCTCGGATTTGCTCTTGGCTTTGACTTGGTCATTAAGGAAAAAAGATCGAAATCATTGAATACATTGCTGACACATCCCGTTTTTCGGGATAATATTATAAGTGGAAAAATTATTGGAGGTCTTGGAGCTCTGATCCTAGTTGTTTTGTCTTTACTCTCAACTTTAGTAATTGCAATTTTTGCAGTCACCTATAGAGAAATCCTTCCGACAGTGTTCTATAGCCAAGCTGGAGAGTTACCTACACCTCTATCATCAGTTCTTGAGGGATTTTACAGCACTTCATTGATGATGACTTGGTTCAGCCCACTTGTAGGTATTGCCTTAAGCTTTAAAGGATTGGAACCAATTACAAACTCTAGTGATTTTTTATTTTATGTTCATCACTTGATTTTGATACTGAGTCAATATAATATAGCCTTAGAGGCTGTCTGAATATTATATTTCTCTTATTTTCTTACGTTTTTTATCCGACCTAGCCGTCTAATCATTATATGGATCATAGCAGCATATATTAATGCTTGGCTTGATTCTGTTAATCCTTCGTAGTCTTTACTCAAACGTCGATATCTTCCCAGCCATCCAAATGTACGTTCTACTATCCATCTGTGAGGAAGTACTTGAAAACCTTTGACATCATCGCTACGCTTAACGATTTCTAATGCCCAACCACACATTCCTTTGACCCAATCGAC
>JGI20225J20221_1001029_pt1 | contig 34513 bp, 23 predicted proteins | sample BioMet4_FD_20221 | JGI IMG/M metagenome (IMG submission 20221)
CTTGTTCATCCACACTTGGAAGTGTTTTTGCTGCATATTCAAAATCACGAATCATAAATTCATAACAGCTCTTACGTGTATTCTTCGGTACAAATAAGTCACCCGAAATTATTTTATCTGTAGAACTTTCAATAATAGGTACTTCTCCCCAATATTCTGTCAGGTAATAGTAAGCAACACCACGAACAAATCTTGCTTCAGCAACGGCTTTATCAATTACACTCTGAGAAACATTAGTTGCTGCAGAAGGCATATCATTTATTACAGAGTTTGCATAAGATACTACGCGATATAGACCCTGCCAGCCCTGAGTAAGATAAGAGTTTCCATTATTATAACTGAAATAGAAGAATTGTCCCTCCTGATCATAAGTATAATACAAATCACCAGCCATTTCATCACCTGCCAGCCACATAAACTGACAATCAAAAGTCCACCATACAGCCCCGTAAAGAGTTGCTGTATTAGCACGTATTTTTGCTTCACTATTATAATAGTTATCTGCAGTCAATGAATCTTGCGGAACAACAGTAAGAAAGTCTTCACAAGAAGGTGTGCCCAACAATAGAGCTACCAGACTAATATATTTAATTATCTTTTTCATTTCCTTTATATTCTTTGATTAAAATCCCAGGTTAATACCAAACGTAAACATTCTAGGAGTTGGGTAGTGTCCCATATCAATATTCTGCATCAAAGCACTTTGGTTATAAGCACCTATCTCAGGATCATACCCGGAATAACCAGTAATAGTTAATAAATTCTGAGCACTGGCATAAACCCTTAGTTTCTCTATTTTCAGTTTTTTAGCCAAATCTTTTGGGAATGTATAACCCAAAGAAATATTTGAGAGACGTACATAAGTTCCATCTTCAATGAAACGATCAGACATACGGTTGTTACGGTTAACATCATTAGTTGCTGCACGAGGCAAAATAGCATCCGGATTAAGCAGGTAAACATTATCAGGATCAGTTGTTGAGCCTTTTTCATCATGCAAACCAATCTTTGCACGATTAACAACATCAATTGATTGATTTGTCCAAATACTTGTCTGGCCCTCAGTTAAAACACGAGAATAATTTAAAATATCCCCACCTACAGCTCCTGTAATTGAAAATGCTAAATCAAAATCTCTATATGTAATATTGTTATTAAAACCAAAAGTAAAATCAGGGTTTGGATTTCCAATAATAACCTGATCTTTAGTATCAATAACATTATCATTGTTCTGATCAACAAATTTAATATCTCCTACCCATACACCACCAGTTTTATTCACATAGTTAATTTTACTATTTTGCGGATCGGCCTTCTGTACTGCATGATTCAGAATATCATTTTTATCCTTGAAGAGACCTTCTGTTTGATATCCATAGAATACACCTATTGGATGGCCCACTTTAGTAATTGTAGCTGTCTGAAATTCAGAATACCAGTTAAGCTTACTATAAATAGCCTGATTATCATCATTCAAAGCCTTTACTTCACCACGGTTAAGAGAGAATACTAAATTAGAAGTCCAGTTTAAATCTTTACTTTTGATATTATGAGTTGACAAAGCAATATCAAAACCCTTATTATCCACCTTACCAATATTTGCATAAGGAGATTGAATATCAGTCCAATCAGAACCTCCTAAATAACTAGGAATAGAAATCTGAAGCAATAAGTCTTTCGTTGTTTTATAATATGCATCAAATGTCAATGAAATACGATCATTAAACAAACCTAAATCTAGACCTGCATTGTATTGAACTGATGTTTCCCATTTCAAATCTGGATTTGAAATATTTGAAGGACGATATCCTGTTCCAAACGGTGTTGAAACAGCTGTCATGGCAGAACCATATTTGTATGTTCCAATATTTGAATTACCTACCATACCATAACCTAAACGAAGTTTTAAGTTAGAAATCGATTTATTGTCTTTTAAAAAGGCTTCATTACTTATACGCCAGGCAGCTGCCATAGAAGGAAAGTTTCCCCAACGGTTACCAGAGCCAAACTTAGAAGAAGCATCTCTACGCATTGTTCCGGTCAGGTAATAACGGTTATCATAGTTATAATTTGCACGACCAAACATAGATACCTGAGTAGCCTCATCTTTCCAACCAGAGTTCGTTTCATAAGTACCGTCTACACCTATCACTTTTATATCATCAGTGGTTAGTTTATTCTTAATTAGCTGAGTACCTTCCCAAGCAGATTTTGAAACCTCAAAACCAGCCATGAAGTTTATATTATGTTTCTGATTAAAAGTCTTATCCCAAGTTAAGTAATCCTTCTGCACCCAATACATTGATTGATCTTCTCGCTGCATGATACGATTGATTTCATTTTTCAAAGCACCCCATTCATATGTTGGGTGAAAAGCCTTATTTGTATTATTTGATGCATCAAAAGAATATTCAGCACGTAGGGTTAATCCCTTTATAATTTCAGCTGAACCATAAAAACCTCCCATTATACGATTACGAAGCAATTTATTAGTACGAGTCATCGCTATAGCAACCGGATTCCAAGATATTCCTTCAACAGATTCAGGGCCTGCATAATTACCATCCATATCCTTTACAGGAACATTAGGAGGCATCAAAAGAGATTGCATAATTACTCCATCACCACCATCATTAAGAGTTATGGTTTCATTCGTTCGTGCAAAAGAAAGAGAACCACCTAATTTTAACCATTTGCGAGCTTGTGCATCAAAATTAAAACGTGAATTAAAGCGATCAAATCCAGAACCAATTACAATACCATCCTGATTAAACCAACTTCCAGATACTGAAAACTGAGTTTTATCAGAACCACCGGAAACAGAAAGAGAATGGCTTTGTGCTACTGCCGACTGGAAAATTGCATCCTGCCAATCCTGACCTTCACCTAATATTGAAGGATCTTTAAAATAATCAGAAAGAGGATTTCCTAAATCTGCTGATAATTCCTGCTGATAAACGGCAAACTGTTTTAAGTTCATCATATCTAGCTTTTTAGGAAGAGATGACGAAGATATATAGCCATCATAATTAATCTTTATTTCACCGGCTTTTCCACGACGAGTTGTAACCATTACCACACCATTAGCACCGGCAGCACCATAAATAGCACAAGCTGAAGCATCTTTCAACACATCAATACTAACAATATCACTTGGAGAAATAGCAGCTAGCGGATTAACCTTTTTCTGTCCATTTGCACCACCAGCCCAATCAAATCCGGCAATATCAGTTCCTGAACCTTGTACAGGAATACCGTCAATAATATAAAGAGGTTCATTATCTGAAGTAATAGAACTTGCTCCACGGATACGGATTGTAGTTGCAGCGCCTGGAGTACCAGAATTAGACGAGACCTGCACACCGGCAATACGTCCTTGTAAAGCCTGATCAAAATTAGCAACTACTGATTCTTTTAATTTTTCTCCACTAAGAGAACCGACAGACCCTGTAAGATCACTTTTCTTCATAGTACCATAACCTACTACTACAACTTCATCAAGTAATTTTGAATTTTCTTCCAAAACTACATTAACAGTTTTCTGATCACTTCTCAAACGAATTTCCTGAGTTTTGTACCCCACACTGGAGATAACCAATACAGCATTTTTAGTGGAAACGCTCAAGGAGAATTTTCCATTCAAGTCTGTTATGGTTCCGTTAGTGGTCCCTTTCACTAAAACGTTTACGCCAGGCATACCAGATCCATCATTACTATCGGTTATTCTACCGGTAATTCGATCTTGCTGAGCCATGACTTGGCAACTTATTACAAGCGCCATTAAGAACAACATAATGTTTTTCATAACTGATATTAGATTTATATATATTGTGATTTTCTTCTATGTATGAAAATACCTATTATTACGTTAGCAAAAGTAAATATTGCGGCAATGGATTACAAATACAATTTTATCTATTAATAACACTTTATTAACTGGCAAAAATTAAATAGAATATTGTTCTTAATAAATGGAACAAACTATATATAATCCCCTATTTATAAGCAAATTAAAACCATATATAAATTAATGGTACGTGAATCACTTATATCGGAATATATTTCTGTCAGCACATGAAGCTGATTAGTTGAACCCTATTAACAGCTTTATTTAAAAGGGTTAAGTCAAATTACTCAATAATAAACCTGCTTTTATCATTATACAATAACTAGAAAAGAGCAATAACCCATCTAGTACAAATAAAAAATAATATTATATTCCTAATAACTGATACTTTTGTATCACTTATCAGATAATACAGTTGTTTAAACATAACAAAGGCTTCTTTATAACTTGTAGGATAAAGAAGCCAATGAATATTAAGTATATAAGATGTTTACAAATTACCAAACTCTGGATTATTGTTCTTCCGCACAGCAATACATTCCATTTCAATAAGCCAGGAGGGACGACAAACAGAGGCAAGTACATACTGTTTAGGAATCTCCGGGAATTGCTTTTCAAGCATATGCTTTATAACTTTATAATCTGCAGCATCACGCAGATAAATAATAATTTGTGCTAAATCCTGAAAACCAGAGCCTCCCTCTTCCAAAAGTTTCTCTACATTTTCGCACATCCGGCGGGCCTGAGATAGAACATCTCCTTTGTGCAAAACCTCACCTTTATTATCTATGCTGGCGGTTCCGCTTATATATAGTTGACATCTGTCTCCATATAACACACTGACTCCTCTTTCAAAGGTTACCCCATATATGGCTGTAGGACTTAAATGACTTAATGCGTAAAGGTATTTAATCTGACCGGACTGGAGTCCTTTTACAGCATAAGCATCTAATAAAACATGAATCTTTGGATTAGCATGTCGCCCCTCAATACCTGTACTGGCTATATAATGAGTATGTTCGGTAAGCCCCTGGTTCAGGAAATTATAACGACGGGCTTGTACCATACCGTCATAATTCACATCTACATTTTGCACAAAGAACCAGGTACGAATACAATCTTTTTCTAATGTACACTCACGTTGTTGCAATTCGGTCTCATAATTTTCCAATAAAGCATGAGTCTGCTCTTCTGAATTGCCCGAAGCAATTCCGGCACCCGCCGTCCAATAGTGTTTATATGCAGGATTAGTAGTGGTTGTTAAATAGCACCATAATGCAATTTTACTACCATCTAAAGGAGGCTGCTGAAGAATAGAAGTAGCACACTCCGGAAACGATTTTAATTCCTCCTCCAATTGCTCACTCTGGTTTGCTGCATCACTAAGGAAATAGCGCTTCATAACCGGTTTTGCACCAGTCAAAAGTTCATCATTCAGTAATTCGCTATAAGCACGGTGCAAATTTCTTAACTGAGTTTCATAATTTAGCTCTCCTCCTTTTACATGAAACATGAGGTGATATTCCACCGTATGTCCGGTTTCGCCAAAAGAAGAGAGTTCTACATTTACGTTGTAAGAAGAAAATGTATAAAACCTATATTTCATTTTTACTTTTTAATAGTTACTTGTGTTCGTTCTTTAGATGTGATACCTTTTTCCATCTCTTTAATATCCCATTTCACAGGTGAAGATACAAAATCGGGTACATTATACGAATAAACAGATTCATCATAATAACGGAAAGGATCTTCCTGCGGTAAAAGGAAAGGCTTGCTAACTTTTCCTTTATCATCGATAGAAGCTATGTATAAACGAGTATACAATCCTCCGTCCCGGCGACTGCTGAACACAAACCAGTGAGAATTGCTACTCCAGTTATGATAACTTTCCGTATCATCACTATTCACCTCCTTAAGATCTCTTATACTGCCATCGGCCAGATTGAGTAACCATAAATCGGCTTCCTTATGCCAGATTGAGAAATTTCCATAATCGGATAGCGTAAACATGATGTATTTTCCATCATAAGACGGACGAGGAAAAGATATACTCTTGTTTATTTTCTTTGCAGATACAAGGGTATCTATATGATCGCCAAAGGTTCCATTTTCCGGGTTAAAAGATATACTGCACAAGCTATACTTCACATCTTCGTATTCTTTTGTCATTTCTTTCTTCTCTGCAGAACAGAAATATAATGTACGGCCATCGGCAGAAAAAGCTGGGAAAGTCTCGAAAGAAGCTGTTTTTAAAAGATCCGATGTTAATACCTGTTTCGTTTCAGGCTGATATACTATTACATCCGACTCCAAATCTACCACTTCAATGCGTTTATCCTTTGCTACATGAAATACCTGACGAGTCTTATTCACTGAATAAGCTACATATTTACCGGTTGGATGCCAGTAAGGATAAACAAAGGAACCAATAGTTTTATCTGTTTTGGTATTTAGAAATTCAGCCTTACCATTGATATTCATATAAGTTGCTCCATTATTTCCACGTAAATGCAAGCTTGAATGATCAGGATTCGTTTTATTAAAACTATGACAGTTTACGCAAGATCCTGTTACCAATGTATTTTCATACAAGGCAGTTTGTTTATACGAAGCTAACTCACGTTGATAAATTCCCATCTTGCTATACACTTCATATCCGGGAGCAACAAGTCGGTATACTAAACCGTAGTCTATAGGATATTTGCTAATATAGACTGGAAAAGATTTATATTGCTTCCAATTACCATTTTGTTTCAGACAAACAGTAACCAGAACACTATCTCCCTTATTACTTTCCAATAAACTCCTCCATTCAGAAGAAGAAAAAGACACAGCATCGCCATTTACATGTATTTCGTTACCTTTTTTTCCTTTTACTACAACATCTACTCTCTCGAACGTTTCATCAGGAAATGAGAAATTCAGAGGAGCAATAGTAGCTGGTACAGTTACACCAACGTAATCAGGATATATAGGAGGAAATTTATCTATTTTAGAAGGCGAATTAACTTGATTATTACAAGAAACCATCGCTATTCCAACCAAAAGCAGAGTCAATATTTGTTTCATTATTTTTATATTTTCTTAGTTCCAAAGTGTAAATAATACCAATATGTATCACCAAAGCGTTCTTTTAATATCGGCCCAGAATTTTTATCCTGCATATAAATAGGAGCATATTCTAACAATCTCTCTGTAATTTGTTCAGAAATAGGCCATGGGGCTCTTTCCTTTAATGGATGATGCTTTAAACTCCAGATAAACAATAATGCTTCCTGATAACTTTTCGGTATTTGCTGATAACCAACATCTTTTCCTAATGGATAATAATTAAAGAAGCGATCCAGATTTTTGCTAAGTAAAGTGCAAGCCATTAAATACTCAAAGGCCATGCGATTGCTATTATTTTGCTTGAATAATATTCCCAGCATTACATCTAGTTCGTCTTGACTATATAGAAAATCTTCTTTGTAACGTAACTGTCTTAATCGTCCCCACTCAGGATGAGTATTAATTCTACTTTCGTTATTTAAATAGGTCAATGTCTCAGTTGCCCAATCACGATAAAACAGAGTATGCTGGAGAGCTCTCAGATACTTAGCTGCAACCTTATATTGCCCGTTAATTAGGTTTGTTTCGGCCAGGCGTTTATAACAACGGGCACTTTTCTGATAATCAGGAATTGACTCCATTGCCTCAAAAACCAAACGTTGAGAAGAGTTTATCATTCCCAAATGATAGTAAATTTCGCTGGTAGGCAGCGGAGATGTAAAATCGGGTTCAAAAGGAGGAATTAATCCTTGTACTCCATTTTGATAATAACTAAACATTTTATCAGCCAATTGTCCAGTCTTTGCCAATGCTAAATTTAAACAAGCAACCGACATTGGGGCAGTTGGTACTTTTTTATCTGCCATAGCAATTACTTTATCCCATTCCTGCGTTCTGACATAATGATCATATCCCATTATTTCCTCTTTATCCCAATTGGCAGCATTTTTTATAAAGTAACCACCACCAATAACTAAAGCCAATAATTGAAATGCAATCAGCGTGAAATACTTTTTCAATAAAAGTGTCTTTGGCAAGAAACGAGGCAATATTGCAACAACAACAGTAAGCAACCATATAATAATTTGTCCGTAAGGAGAAATATTAGGAAAACGATAAAATCCAATACCCAGCCATAAACGTTCCAACGGGTATTGATAAAAGTTTTTGGAGATTATTGGAGAACAGAATATCAATAAGACAGAGCCTATAACCATAATCCACCAACGGATATCAATCTTTTGCTTCCTGTAAAATATTTCTAACAGAATCATAAACAAAGCAAAAAGCCAAAAACAACCACTACAAAGGATATATAGTACAGGAGTTAGAACAATTGTAGATATTAAACGAATTGTACGAGATGGTATTTTTGTACAAATAATAACTGTAGCCAGAACCATTATCAATAACAGTAATCCTGACAACATATAATTCTCATCACATAACAAAATCCAGTAAACAATGGAAGGTAATAACGTTAATGGATAATATGCATTATTAAAACCAAACTTTTTTGTTAGCCAAGCGATCTCCCTCTGCAGTAAGACTAGCAATAATGAAATAACAAGCGCACCCAACCAAGCATAATAGAAGAACTGAACAAAGAAATTTCCTAAATATATGGCTAGTCCACCTGGCAGCGATACTCTGTCAAGAAAATAATCTTTAGTAAACAAGAACATCTGAAACTGCTCCTGATATTGAACATGAAAAGGATAATAGAAATTAAAGAAAATAAATACACATATCCCCAACAATATGGATAATAGGAGATTGCTCCTTTTTATGTGGACGTTTAATACTTCTTTCATCGTGTTTTATTTAAAAGATTCAGCAGGATAGTTTTTATAATAAGATTTTATGGTCAAAGCATCCAATGAGTATGTTTATGTTTAAAATTTAAATGTAAATAGATTTAAAGTGTTGCGTTGTGAATATAACTATTGTATCATGTTTCGGTGTTTAATCTTTTATTTACCAGTTCCACCAACCATCTTTCTGATAAAAGTGCCAACCGTATTATTTCCTTGTTCTTTTAGAAAACGTTCATTATAGATACGTTCACGTTCCTGCAATGTATTCTTTTGAGCAATCCAACGAAGAGAATCTTTTCCTGATACCGTTTGTAATCCATTTCTAATAAAATTATAAGCAGCCATGTTCTTCTCTTTTTCTTCTTTCCACAATTGCAATGCATCATTCTGAGGAGTTCCATGAGAAGAACTAGGTGAATTAAGAACAACCTTAATGTCGCCAGGTTCCGTAACAACCAGCAATTCTTGTAATGATAAACGTAAAATAGGCCTGGTACGAATTATAGCAATTCGCTCTACATCCCCTTTAAAAGTAAAAGAAGCATTCTTTATTTTGGTTGAATCTACATTTGAAGAATTAGCTCCTTCGGCAGGAACCAGATAAATCCATTCTCCATCATATTTAGTTGACGGTACTGTACCTTCTATCGTAAATTTATTATGATCTGATTTGCAACCGGTAAGACAAGCTAAAAGGAGTAATGAGTATAGTGTTTTCTTAAGCATTTTTATTCTCGATTAATAATATTACAAATATAACAAATTGTTTGAAAAACCGGACTTTAATAAAGCCTAATTCCTTCTATTTTTTGCACATTTAGCACAAGCATTCATAAAGAAATAAAACATCGAAAATGTGCATTAAAGATAGATCTTTTATAAACTAGTTATTTACAAAAAGATATCATCATATAGTCAGTGTAATTTTATAAAATCAGTTATTAAGTAAGAAATAATTCAAACATAAAAATTGGGCGAAACATTTAATAAGTTCCGCCCAATATATAAATTCAAATTAATTAAGATCTAACTAAGGAATATTCTATTTAGCTCTGAAACACCAGAACCAGCAACCTTGCCAAGATTTAACCGTTGCAGTTTCCTTACAAGCTAAATATAAATGCTGAGCATCTAACTTAAGAATATCATATTCGTTAATTACAGCATTTCCTTCGTTGGGCTGAATACCTAAAAGTACATTAACACTTTTAGTATATAGTTTACCAATAGCCCAGATATTACCGTTATCATCTTTAGTTTTCTTAGACATATCAAAAGTGAATGAACCTGTAGTACCATCGCTCTTTGTTATCTTAGCCCCCTTAAGAGAGAAGAGCATAGATCCATTCTTTCCATCTCCTGGATATCCTTTTTGAACAGCTTGTTCCTGAATAGCGTCCATATTACACGTCCACCATCCTGGAGTTGTGTTACCCAAGTAACCACCGTTGCCCCAAGGAGTACCCATTACATCATCCCAAACCCATGTTTTAGTACCTTTATCTCCGCAGAACAAAGCATATTCTGGTTCAACATCATACAGCTTGTCAACATGAACTGTAATTGTTTTTTTAATGATTGTACCATCTGGATTCATACCACTGAATACTATATCATTATCACCAGCCATCATCACCTTAACAGTTCCTTTGGTGTTTGTTAATGTACCGAAACCATAATCCCAGGAAGAGAGACAAGGATTGCCTTCACTGTTCAATTCGATATAATTCGAATTTACACCGTCTTTAACAACTGGTTTTGCTGAAATATTCAACTGATCAGCAGTAATAGCTCCAGTCATCGTATCACGGTCTTCAATGGGGTCGCAAGCAAACAACATTGCAGCTCCCACAAGCATTGAAAATATAATTGACTTTTTCATTCTTATTACTATTTAATAATTTATATTAGTTATTCCAGCTTGAGAAGTTAGCCGATTCATCCCAGCCTGCATTTTGTTTCAATGCTCCGTTAGACAAATCTATTTCTGTTTTTGGAATTGGGAAGAATCCTCTTGTTGCCTTGTAGCGAGCCACATATCCGGCACCTTGATCTTTCATAGTAGTTTTCTGGCCTTTATTCCAGATCTCCTGACCAACTTGTTTAGCCAAATCAGTTTCAGCCTCATGCCAACGACGCATATCTCCCCAGCGTAGACCTTCGAAAGCTAATTCGTGACGACGTTCCTTTTTCAAAGCATCAAGAGAATAAGCAATTGCAGGAAGTCCAAACGCGAGCACGAACTTTATTCATTCCATCAGCAGTGCCTGTTAATTCAGAATGCATCAATAATACATCAGCAAAGCGGATTAAATTTAAATCCTGAGCATGAGAAACCTGGAAATGTCCAGTTGAAGTTCCATCACCATAATATTCAGAAGAAGAACAGAAGCTAGGATAGTCTGTAGTACCAACAATAGCGCGAGTTGCTACAATTTTAGATTGCCACAAACCAGTTTCTTCCATCTGTGCATCACGACCATACTGGAAATTATCTTTTACCTGATAGATAGAAGCTTCACGACGGATATCATCTGGTTCATCTGTTTTCCAATCATTCCATAAATTGGCAGCAACAGGACCTTGTCCCCAACCTTGACCAATAGGATAAGTACCATCTAATCCATAGTTAGTACTTTGATCACGAATACCGAAATATAGCGCATATTGATTAGAAAAACCTAATTTATCACCAACCCATGCAGACATATAAGAGAATTTAAGCGCAAAAACCTGTTCTGGGTTTTCACCATCTTTCAACCATTTTGGAGCACCTTCCTGATATTTAGAATTCTTCATTGTAGCTGTATTTGTATAAGGCCACAAGCTACGGAAATCAGGAGCAAGGCTATGTCCGGAATTAGCAATACAATCATTCAGTCCAGTAATCACAAAGTCTTTTGTCAATTTGCTACCATCAGTTAATGGAAGTGCATCTTTCTGATAAAAACCAGTATAGAACAAATAAACACGAGCAAGTAGTGCTTCGGCAGCCCAACGTGTTGCTGTACCAGAAGTAACTTCATTCCATTTATAAGCCGGCATAATTTCAACAGCCTTTTTCAAGTCGGAAGCAATGTGTGCATAAATACTATCAGCAGGCATTTGAGTTGGAGCAATCTGAGCTTGTGAAACGTTTTCAGGAGCAGCAGAAATCAAAGGCACATTTTCGAACATTTGTGTTAATTCAAAATAGAAATATGCACGTAAGAAGAGTGCTTCACCTGTCTTTTGATTTCTGATTGTTTCATCAGCAACATTTTGCAGGTTTGCCAAAGCCATGTTTGCACGGTTGATACCTTGATAGCGTGCAGACCAGAAGTCAGCAAAAAGTGATTCTCCATAATACATAAGGTGGTCTGATGCCTGAGCATCTTTATCATTTTCTCCACCACCACCATAACAATCATCTGAAGCCACTTGTGCTATATAGAAATAAGTCTTATTTACCCCCTTTTGAATAGCAATATTCATAGTTGCATAAATTGCTGTAATCATTTGGGTAGCATCTGTTTCATTCACAGGAAAATTTTCGGAATTCTTCTGTGTAAGGTTCTCTGTTGCCAAGAAGTCATTACAACTAGCAAACAAGAGAGCCGCTACTGCTAAATATAATATTTTTTTCATGCTATTATCTATTAAAATTTAAGATTAACACCAACCAAGAATGTTCTAGGACTAGGATAGAATCCTAAATCGATACCTGATACCCATGATTTATCGTATCCATAACCAATTTCAGGATCCATTCCTGAATAACCAGTGAAAGTATAAAGATTTTGAGCTGTAATAAACAAACGAGCTTGTTGAAGCGGTAATTTAGTGAAAAGCTTTTTGAAATCATAACCAATAGTTACGTTTTGAATCTTCAAATAATCACCATCTTCAATATATATATCAGAAATCTTCTGCCAGTTAGTATGAGAACCAGAAGTTAAACGAGGTAATTTATTGGATGTACCTTCACCCGTCCAAGCTCCGAAAATATCCGTTGTGAAGTTTTGAGTCTTTGTATCAGCAAATGAACGATATGATTTAGCAATTTGCTGACCAAAAGAGCCGGAAGCAGCAATATTCAAATCGAAACCTTTATAGCTAAGATTAATACCTAGACCTAATGTATAATCAGGATGAGGATCACCAATCATTGTTCTGTCATTATCATCAATTACACCATCTTTATTATAATCAGTGAAAATAACATCACCTGGTTGTGCTCCAGCCAATACACCTTTTCCTGCAGCTTTATATTCTGCTATCTGATCATAATTCTGGAAGATGCCATCTGTTTTATATCCATAGAAATAACCTATAGGCATACCTACCTGAGCACGATACATTTCATCAGTACCCTGACTTAATACGTTTGCATCACCATGGATAATTCCTTCAGAGTTTGCGATACGAGTTACCTTATTTTTATTTTTAGAAATATTCAGATTAACTCCATAGTTAAAATCTTTGCCAATTTTATCATTCCAGTTAAGAGCCAATTCAAAACCTTGGTTTTCAACATCACCACCATTAATATATGGAGCATTCAAACCGTAAGTAGAAAGAATAGGAGCTACAACCAACCAGTCTTTAGTAGTTTTCTTATACCAGTCGAAAGCTACACCCAAACGAGTGTCGAAGAAACGAGCATCAAAACCTAAGTCAAGCTGTTCTGAAGTTTCCCATGTTACATCAGGATTCTTAAGGATATTAGCATAACCACCTGTAGTCTGAGAAGATTTATCTTTACCAAAGTAATAACCATTGGTTACATCAAAAGCAAAAGTAGTTAAGTATTGATATCCAGAAATGTTACAGTTACCATTCTGTCCCCAGCTACCACGAACTTTCAAGAAATCCATCCAGTTTTTTGTTGATTCCATAAATGGTTCGCTACTTACAACCCAACCAGCAGATACAGATGGGAAATATCCCCATTGATGACCTTTAGCAAAGTTTGAAGAACCATCGGCACGTAATGTAAATGAAGCCATGTACTTTTCTTTATAGTCATAATTAACACGACCAAAGAAAGAAGCCAAAGTACCTTCACCCCAAGGGCTACTACCTGCAGTAATCTGATCTAGTGCAGTAGGTTTAGTATTATCTACATATGCATTTTTCCATGAACCCAGGAATAATGTATTCTTTCCAGAAGCGCTAACATTATCACCCAGTCCCCATCTTTCAGCAGATTGTCCTACCATCATATCAAAAGTATGTTCGTTTAGAGTAAACTTATAGGCCAATGTATTATCTAATGTCCAAGAAGCACCTAAACCGGCATTTTGACTTACAGATTCTGTTGTAGTTTCATTTGTAGAACTTAATTTTTTAATTCTATCGTATGAACGATAAGTATTAGCACTCATCTTATATCCAAATTGAGATTTGAAAATTAAATTCTTAATTGGCTGTATTTGAACATAAGCACTAGCTTGCAAGTTGTGGCTCTTTGAAAGATTTAAGCCCTGGCTTGAAAGAGCAGTGTTAGCTATAGGGTTAGCTGCACTTGCATCATAATTCCATCCGTTTCTTTGTTTTGCATAGTAATCATAATAATCGCCATTTTCATCATATAAAGGCATTAATGGATTAGCTGTCAATAAACTATGGATAGAGTTCGAATAAATATTACCAGTAGAAACACCTGATTTTGTACTATAGGAATAGTTCAATGTTTCACCAATTTTAATTGCATCAAAGTCTCTAACCTTTAAAAGAACATGATCTGAATTAACACGGGCAGTATAACGTCCATAATTAGATTCAACAGGTTTTCCAAAGATACCTTCCTGAGAAGCATAAGAGAAACCTAATGAGAACTTAGAAGCCTCGCCACCACCAGTAAGGTTAATTGCATGATTCTGAACAGGAGCAGCCTTGTTATAGGATTCTTTCATCCAGTTTGTACCATTCCATGTTCCATCTTCGATAGATTGTTTCAAAGCAGAAGGAAGTAAAGCCGACCAGTTATTACCTGGATTGCCTTCATTGAAGTTAATCATATCCTGAACAGCCATATATTCCTTAGCTGTTAATAAGTCCGGCATTTTGTATGCATACTGAGAACCATAATAACCATCGTATGAAACGGTAACCTTACCAGATTTACCTTGTTTTGTTGTTACAAGGATTACACCGTTTGCAGCACGTGCACCATAAATTGCTGCTGAAGCAGCATCTTTTAGTACGTCAATAGATTCAATATCAGAAGGATTTAAGTTATCAATACTACCACCAGCTACACCATCTATTACATATAGAGGAGATGAAGAACCAATAGTACCCAAACCACGAACGGTTACTTTAAATCCGTCACCCGGCTGACCAGAACTCTGAGTAATGTTCACACCTGGAGTTTGACTTTGTAAAGCAGTCAAAGCACTAGTTGTACTTAACTTCTGCAAGTCGTTTCCACTTACCTGAACTGTAGCACCGGTTACCAGTTTCTTTTTCTGAACACCATAACCAACTACAACCACCTCGTCAAGTAATTCAGAATTCTCTTCTATAACTACGTTGACTGATTTTTGATCACCTTTTACACGTAGCTCTACAGATTTGTAGCCTACACAAGAAACAACCAGAACAGCATCTTTTCCGGAAAAATTCAAGGAGAAATTTCCATTCATGTCTGTTATGGTCCCACTAGTGGTTCCTTTCACTAGAACATTTACGCCAGGCATCCCTAAACCGTCCTTTTTATCGGTAACTGTACCGGTAATTCGGTTTTGCTGCGCCATGACATGACAACTCATTACAAGTGCCATTAAAAACAACATGATGTTTTTCATAACTGATAATTAGATTTATAATATATGAATACAAAAGTATTTATTAAGCAAATTCACTACAAATGCAATTTTATCTTAAAATAATACTATTTTATCTATTCGCTTATTTTTTGATGTTTCTTCAAAATAATTTCAACTTTAGCATTTTTTTATCATATAGATAAAGTATAAAGTTTCATTACATGATAACATTCTTACCTTAGGANNTGATACAAAAATATAGTATTCATAAGAGCGACAAGGATATATTTTGTTTTCAATAAGGTATATATATGTTTCATTTCATGAATTTATAAGAACTTTATAACAATAATGTTATCAATTCTTAATTATTTCATATGCCTTTTAAAGAATTCCATACGAATATTCCACCAAGAAGAAGGTACATCATGCCCATAGGTGGGATTAATAATGTATTCTTTTTCAGTACTGATACGATTATAACCAGAGAAATTTGTATGAGGGGGACAAACTTCATCCTGCAAGCCTGAAGACATTATTATAGGGCACTTAATCCAACCTGCCAGATTCTTTATATCAAAATAAGATAGCATATCATACAGCTGGGTTTCACTTATTGATGACTGTTTTGCCAAAGCTGCTTTAACCGCATCACCCGGCCAATGAACAATCTTAAAATAATCGGGATAATCTGAAAGGAAAGGAATAAACGGAGCTGCTGCTGCAATACGATGATCGAGCGCACAAGCTGCCATTGTGAACGCGCCACCCTGACTACCTCCTTCTGCAAAGATATTTTTTGTATTTACTTCGGGACGTGAAGCAACAAAGTCTATTGCACGGACCAAATCCATAAAAGCTCCACGATAGTAATAATCTTCTTTTGACTGCATGCCATAAGTAATCCAATCTCCGTAAATATTGGTTGGTTGCTGCAATCCCTGTCCGCGAACTGATAATACAAATTCTACAAACCCAGGATTATCGTTAGGCTTTGGTGACCAAGGTTTGGAACCATAGCCCATGTAACTAATGATTGCCGGATATTTTCCTTTCTTAACCGGAGTACAATAATATCCGGAGATTTCCACACCTCCGAAAGATTTCATACTAACTTTATATAATTTACGCAGATTAGTTGAAGAATCGGGGATCAGAGTTAGTTTATATTCAGGTGCAACCTTAGCCAGTTCAGCCAGACTTTCATCCCAGAATTTACGTAAGTCTGGTTTGTTATCGGGTAAAGAGACAATATATTCGGGTTCATAACCAATATTAAACTTCTTAATTTCATTCATTTTTCCATCTACTTCCTGAGTTACAGTACAACGGTAGAAACCGGGAGCCGGAACAGAAAAAGAGAAATCGGCCTCAGTAGAATCGCCTTTACTGAGAGAGACAGATTGTGCAAACCGATGTACTGGTTTGAAATCATCCGTAGTTACTTGCAGATTTAGTGTAGCTTTTGCTGCATCGTTTCTGGTATTCTTCACAATAATCTGTATTTCTGGATTCTGAGGTGAATAGAATACCCAATCGTTTGTTTGCTTTACCTTGTAAGATAGGCCCCCTAACTCTTTATCTGACTGAGCAGATAATGAGATTGAGAGACTAACAAAAAACAAACAAACCAAACCTTTCCTTATATTATATAAAAACATGATACTATTTATTTTGCTATTGATAATCTGTATAAAAGTACATCCTGAGCCGGAACTGATACTTTTTTATCTTTTTTGGTACTTCCTTCAACTTTTTTTGTCCACAAATTCTTTATTACATAGGTGGTATTATAAAAATTAGTTGATCGTTTAGATATTTCATCATCAATGTTAAATTTCTGCCAGTGAATATCGAATTCTTTATCTACAGTAGAGCGGTTGAGTAAGCAGAATGCCCAGTCGCCTCCGGCAAGTGGTTTCAACCAAACTTCAATTCCATCTTGTGAAGCAACCTTTAAACCTTGAACGCCAAGAGTATCCTGATCAATAGCTATAACATCTTTATTCATGATGATTGCTTTTGTCTCGTCGGACATATTACGAATATCATTTCCTAAAATCAGGGGAGCTGCAAGCATGCACCACATTGAGAAATGCGCACGGTCCTGATTTACTTTTTGCCCGTTACCAACTTCCAGCATATCCGGATCGTTCCAATGCCCCGGACCGGCATATTTGCGAAGTCCTTCCTGCATATCCAGAATCTGTAGAACACCAAAAGCTTTCCATCCCGGGTGTTCGTCAACACAATCAAAGCAATTGAATATATCACCGGTAGTACGCCACATGTGTCCCGTATCTTTTGCCCATGTCCATGGTTTACTATTTCCCCATTCGCACATGCTGAACAAGATAGGACGTCCGGCAGCACGAAGAGCATCCCTCATCAGGTTATAAGCACCTACCGGATTTACATCTTCGGTATTGCACCAGTCATATTTCAAATAATCTATTCCCCATTTTGCATAAGTAAGTGCATCCTGATATTCGTGACCTAAGCTTCCCGGACGACCACCGCAAGTTTGTCTGCCCGCATCCGAATAGATACCAATTTTTAAACCTTTAGAGTGAATATAATCGGCTAAAGCTTTAATGCCCGAAGGGAATTTCACCGGATCGGCAGTGATAAATCCCAGACTATCGCGTTTGCCATGCCAGCAATCGTCCAAGTTTAAATAAACATATCCTGCATCGCGCAGTCCGGATTCTACCATTTTGTCGGCAACACCACGAATAATCTCTTCATTGATATCGCAGGCAAATTTATTCCAGCTATTCCATCCCATAGGNGGAGTCTTTGCCAATTCCTNATACTTCTGTGCTTTCACAGAACTGAGACAACAGAAACAGAGCAGAGAGAATAAAAGAAAATACTTTTTCATTATTTATCAGATTTACAAATTAATGGCTACTTAAATTTCTGGACTGATTCTTTAATTATTTTCACTGTAGATTTATCTGATGCAAAGACAGAGTTCAGCCCTTGTTCTTCCTGAGCCGGATCTCCACAGTAATCGTCTCCTTTTTGCCAGTAAATATGTTCCTTTGAAGGATTGGCAAAGCCTCCCCATCCCCAGAAATTGCATCCGGCAAAAGGACCTCCGGCTTTCTTATCTGCAATAATCAGCTCGAATACGTATTTATAAAATGAATCACGAGAGTTGGTTGTGCTTTCTTTGGAGAACTTAAAGCCATCGCGTGGAAATCCGAATTCTTCCATCACCAATGGTTTGTGATGTTTTTTAGCTATTGCCAGATGTTCGAATATATATTTCTTTGTTTTTTCCTTGGCCGACTGAAGTTTCTCGGAAAGACTGTCTTTTGTTACCCAGCTCCAGTTATAAGGCCACAGGTGAATATTCATATAATCTACATTCTTATCGGCATGAATTCTTTCAAAAAGATTAATATCCTGTTCACATCCATGCTTTCCTTCGCTTCCGGTAGACACCATGTGGTTTTTATCCAGACTTTTTATCTGGGCGGCCACGTCGGCAATCCATAGTGCAAAGGGCTCTTTATTTTCATCAGCAAAAGCACGTGGCTCATTTCCTATCTGCCAGGACATGATGTACGGATCGTCTACATATTTTTTCTTTGTATAACGGTTGGTTCTGCCAATGATATCATTTACATAATTATGGAATAGTTTTTTTGCAGAGTCGGACTTTGGAAACTGCTTCACAAAAGCCATGTATGCAGGCCATCCGTCAATTGCCGGAACAGGAGCCTTGCCATATCCAGCCCATTGAAGATATTGTGAGTATCCGCCGGTCCACTCCCATGAATTATTCAAATAAAGAACGGCATACATTTTCCGTTTTCCCATTTGATATAATAAATAATCCAGTCCGGCTAATATAGTATCATTATATACTCCAGGAGACTTTTGCAGGGTTGGTTCTACTTTAGATCTGATACCATTCTCGCCATCAGCTCCAACCAATACTCTAAGATTATTAATACCTATTGATTTTAAATAATCGAGTTCCTTATTCAATCGTGCACGATTTCCACCTTCACCTTCAGAACCAAGGATTGCTCCATACCAAAAATTAGTACCGATATAATAATAAGGTGAACCGTTAAGCATAAAACGACCTTTTTCTACATGAATGAAAGAAGATTTATTTTGAGCAGAGGAGGAATATCCTATAAAAGAAAAAAGCAATAGGAAGAGAGACAAGATATATTTCATACTATTTAAAATTTAAGGTATAACAGCTTTTCATTTTTACACAGTTGCAAATGTATATATTTCCAAAAAATAAATCCGTGCATTATTTATCAATTCATAATACAATTTTAACTCATCTAGAATAATTAATATTATCTTGTACAAAAGATTGCATTCTTTTGTACAAAAGAAAAGATTGTTCTGTACAGAAGAATTAATTCTTTTGTACAGGACAATCTCAATATATAATCAATAAAAAGGAAGAATGATAAGAAAACTATATTATATGTACATATATTATATAGTTTTCGACTCAGATGAGTTAAATAGTTTGATTTATGCTATAAAAGATTAAGCGCTGTTTGTTAGTCTTATACGGAAGTGGATATTGTGATATCATTTCCCATCTTCCATTTGTGCCAGAAAGATGCGGCAGAAACTAATCATAAACTTATCGAAATCCGTTGAGGACTTTTTCTGAACTACCTTACCGGAGATTTCCTTATATTGTTTCAGTCTGCCGGAATCTATATCCTTCAGAGCCAGTTTACCGCCAAAACGGAGTTTATAGAAATCTACCAGCATATCGAAGCCTGTCCAGTCAGCTAATTTAGGAGTATTTTTTACATTCGCATAAGCAAATAATTCTGAAGCTTTCATTGAAGCAAAACGATCCTTAGCCACCGGTTTAAAATCGTTAGGGAGATAACGCAGGCGAGTGAGCTCTCTTAAATGAGCTTCGCAGAATTGACGATAGTTCTTTGAGTTTAGGATTGATTCGTCCCATAAAGGTTGTTTACCTGCTCGCTGCAAAGAATCATGCTCTGCCCTATAACGTGAGAAAAAGCTATTAAATCCTTTTACAGTATCCAAAGAAATAGTTTCAGCCTCAACAGTTCCTTTTGTCAGTTTAAGGATTTTATATCCAGGTACATAACCGGCTGTAGAAGGAACCTGAATATTTAAAAGATGATTTCCTTTCTTTGAAACAGATACTTGTTCATCATTCATGTGCATGTGTCCACCCAGATGAAGAGTGATTCCGGCATCTGCCAGGAGTTGGGCCATCGCGGAATCCGGAAAGCGATACATATCGAACTTACCCGGTACAGCAATATCCGGAATATACTGAGCTACCCCATCATTATAATCGGCCATCGGGAAATGGCTGAAAGTCAGCAGCCGTTTTCCATACTTTTTAGCCTGAGCAGCCACTTTAGTTATCCAGGGCAAGAGATAAGGTTTGGCTTTAAACCCTTCATTATAAACAGATCTGGCTCCTTCAAAAGTGAGAATGCTATCGCCTTCAGTAGTCTGCGGATAGTATACAGAAGCATCAATTGCCAATATCCACAATCCTTTTACTGGTTCTACCAGATAGCTCCCATCTTGAATCGCCGGCTTTTTATTTTCAAAAGCATAAGTCCGCTTGCTCCAGTCTGCCTGTTTAACAGCCTCATCATAGCTATAGTTTTCGTAAGNGTATTTGCTGAACGGGGTTGCCCAAAACAGATACTCTTTTTGTGGAGAAAATCCAAAGGAAGCCCATTCGTTATGTATTTCCTCATAACCCAGCTTTTTCATTTNTCCTNGGTCGNTATTAGAGAAAGGGCGTGCCGGATCATGATTGCCGGTCATCATAAAGAAATGCATATCGTAGCGAGTAGAGTAAGAATCGAGTATTTCACGAACCTTACGCACATTTATCAATTGTCCATCGTCAGTCTGGTCACCTGGCAAAAGAACATAATGAACATCTCGCTTCGCAATATCGTCTAGCGCAGAGATAAAGGCAAAATAGTTTTCATTAAACAGACGAGTGGAATGTAGTTGGGCATCCATGGAACGAACATAAGATGTATCCTGCAAATGAACATCCGATAATACTGCTATTTTTATAGCCTCTCCAGATAGAGGGCAGCCTCTACCCCAAAGATAGGGACAGAGGCTTACCACAAACATAACTACAAACAAACACCTTTTCATAAGAAAAAAAATTACTTCAGATTTACAGTTTGCAAACCGTCTATGTTCTGACTAAACATTGTGTCGGCAAAATAAGAAGGGCGAGTGTCTCCCCAACGTACTGTTGAATTGCGGATATTTACATTTGATGCATTATCAAGATAGAATCCGTATGTTTTTCCTTTCACAAATTCATCGCCCTGGCAAGGACGTTTGTCATAAATACCACCTTCAAAATTAGTGCGCTTGCAAATCATCAGATCCACCTGGTCAAAATAGATATTCTGAATCTTATCCTTTGCTTCTGCACCAAGGAATACTCCATTTTCACTCTCGCACTTAATATTGTTAAAGCTTATGTTTGTAACAGCTCCAACTTCATAATCGGCCATTCCTTTAGGAAAGCGCCAGCCTGCATCTTTATGATCACCTGCTTTACGAGTATAGGCTGTTACATAAATTGCTTCAGATTTTCCCCACCAAACATTAGAGAAGAATTTGCAATCTACTTCAATATTAGAGAATATAACATTTTCCACCGTACCTTCATCGCGATTCTGAATACCAATACCACGATTACTATCTCTGATAATACAGTTATTTACCACAACATGACTGATACGATCCATATTTTCAGAACCTATTTTTATAGCGCATGAACGGGAAGTCATAGTACAATTGGTTACTAAAACATTCTCACATGGTCCCAGTTCCTGATATTCACGACGATTCTTGAGACATATACAGTCGTCGCCAGATTCAATATAACAGTTACTAATGCGCACATTCTTTGAGTGATCTACATCAATACCATCTCCATTACGGATTTTCAGGTTATTCAAAATGCTTACTCCATCAACAACAACATCGTTACAACCTACAAGGTGAACAGTCCAATAAGCAGAATTGCCAATAATAACGTCTTTAATGCGGATATCTTTGCCATTAATTAAAGTAAGTACATGCGGACGAGGATCGAATTCGTGTACTGGTTTCAATTCATAAGAATCTTCCAATTCCTTACCCATAAAGGCAACACCATTACCATCTATTTTACCTTTTCCACTGATTGAGAATTGCACAATATTGGTGCCACTAATCCACATCATACCTTCGCCTTTATTATCGCGGAAAGCACTTTTATTATAAACTTTTTCGTCCGGATTAGCCAATAACTTAGCATTTGCTTCCAAATGCAGATCTACATAAGATGCCACGGTAATCGGACCGGTCATATACACTCCGTCACCCGGAATAATCACACGGCCTCCCCCGGATTTATTACAATCATCAATAGCTTCTTGTATTGCTTCTGCATTATCTGTTATGCTATCTCCTTTCGCTCCATAATCACGAATATCAAAATCTGTCTTGCTAGTATGGCAGGATGTCATAAGCCCTATACCGAAAAGGGCTACTAAAAACTTTAGTCTCATCATCTTCTATGTATTAGTTGTTAACTTTTATAATTTGTTCTTTTTTATCTAATGAGGAAATAGATTGCGGACAATTCTCCTTTTTCGCAGCCCAGTTCTTATTCGGTACAGCCCCCATAACAAATTCGAGGATTCCTCCTTCGAGAATCTGCTTATGAGTTATGTAACTATTCTCAAATCTTTTTCCATTCAACGTAGCCGACTGGATATAAATGTTCTCTGCTGAAACGCCATGAGCTTTTACTACAAACTCTTTCCCGTTCTCAAGGCGGATAGTCATCTTTTCAAATGCCGGAGAACCTATTACATAATATGGATTTCCGGGACAAACAGGATAAAATCCCATCGCTGAAAACACATACCAGGCAGACATCTGACCGGCATCATCATTACCAGACAATCCCCCCGGAGCATTAACATATTCTGTATTGCGAATATGGCAAACCAGCTTCTGGGTTTTCCAGGGCTCACCTACATAATTATATAAGTAAGCTATCTGATGGCAAGGCTCATTGCCGTGCCAATATCGTAATTCGCTAAACATGGAGTCCAGCTTGCTTACAAACTTATTCTTGCCACCCATCCATTCAACTAATCCTTGCACATCCTGCGGAACATACCACGTGTAGTGGCAAGGTGCTCCTTCGGTTATGAACCGTGCGAAGCCAAATGCATTATCAGCATTAAGGAATGTGCCGTCAGCATGCCTTCCCTGAGCGTATCCGGTTCGTTTATCAATCACATTTTGCCAGTTCTTTGCACGCTTAGCAAGCAACTTATAATCTGANATTTTCCCTAGTTTCNTAGCTACTTGTGCCAATACATAATCATCATACGCATATTCCAATGTACGAGAAACCTGCTCATTCATATGAAATGCTTCCGGCACAGAGTCTTCCAATGGAATNTACCCGTACTTNGTGTAAGAAGTCAANGCCCTGCGCCCCATACCGTTTTTATAATCTTCGAACGAAGCCGGTGATTGAAAAGCATTCTGCCGCATAGCTTTATAAGCTGTTTCAANATCNAANCCTTTTATGCCTTTTATATAAGCATCTCCAATAACCGAAATGCAGTGATCGCCTATCATGGCTGCCGTGTAACTGTTCCAACAAGGGAAAATGGGTAGCCAACCACCTTGCTTATATTTCTCAACCAACGACTGAACCATCTCACCATCCCGTTTCGGATCAATGATTGTCAAGAGAGGATGCAAAGCACGATAGGTGTCCCACATGCTAAAATCATCATAATAATCACCCTTTTCTATCTTACGGATTGGAGTACCTTTTGCAAAAGAAGGATAACTTCCATCTACGTCATTAAATACCCTCGGCAAAAATGATGAACGGTATAAAGCTCCATAGAATTTCTCCTTATCATATCTTCCCGTGGATTTTCTGTCCATCCCTGAACAACCCACACCGCTTTCGGATTTACTTTCTTCATAGCATCCATTACTGCTTTTCCGGCAGCATCAAGATCTACTTTTTCAATTCCTTTTGCTTCGTGGAACGGGTCCATTGAATAGTAATTAGCTTTACCGAAAAGAGCTTCCTGTTCTTTATAGTATAAAGCTGCAATTTCTTTGAAACGACTGTCGGTTGGTTGCAAAAATGCAGGACGTAAATATCCGTTCCACAACTCAGGTTCAGTTACATTCAATCCTAATTTTTCTTTTGCATCGTGAGGAACCATTCCAGAGTAACCAGGAAATACAGGTTCAATGCCATATTCCCTCATGCGTTTCACAATCTTCTTTTGTAAAGCAGTTTGCTGCACATACCATGAATCTGGATTCGGACCTCCCCATCCTTCCAAGTTATTCATTTCCCACCAAGCCATAAAAGCTGGTCCGGAAATAAACTTATTTATTTCTTCTTTAGAGTAGCCCAGTTTTTTGAGCATATTAAACCATACACACTCCTCGCCTACTACAGCCAGCGGTAAATTAATTCCATGCAATGCCATCCAGTCAATTTCCTGTTCCCAGCGTTTCCAATCCCAGAAAGCCATAGAATAAGAGAATGTGCAATAATTGAAATCGTAACGTAGTTTCAGTGAAGTTTCATGACGTTCTTTCTTCGTCACTTTAGGCAAAACAGCAGGCAATTTTGCTGCCATGCCATTCCATGACAAATGCACTCCTGCATAATATTTAAGATACCAGTTAATTCCGGAAGCCGCACTTACATAATTATTAGCACGTACCACTACCTGGTTACCTTTCTGATCGAGCTCAAAATAATCTTTGTCTCCGATACTTTTTAATTCAATGGCAAATTTTTTGGAAGCACCTTTATCAATTCGTTCCAACATTCCTGTGATAGGATTAGCAAACAACTGGCAAGTTAGCCAGCACATCATAAATATACTGAATAATTTCTTCATAGTGTTAACATTTGAAGGCAAATATAAGGCTTTCATTATAGATGGAAGATGAAAAACGAAAAATAAAGGATGAAAAATATGCAGAAACAGTAAAGCTCCATATTACATACACCATAGTTTACACGGGCGATACAAAGCCAAGGCACTAAAAATCTGCCGCCAATAAATTAAAATTATAAACCAGCGTTTGGACAAAACTTCCTTTTATTTTTTGAAAAGCCGGGCAGATACTTTTTATAAAAAAAGGGCGGGATATAAGAGATTAGTAAATAAAACATGGATAAATTACATGAAACAAGTTACAGCCTCCAAAAGTTAACAAGTGTAAACACCTATCATTAAAAATCTTCATTTTGTCAGCATATAATCAAATAGGCACTACTTTCATAAAAGTAATCATCTACAAATCAGGCATGAAACACTTTTTAACTCGAAACAACCCTTGAGTTTTAAAACTATTCACCAGCTTTTCCGACATACTTTTTTACTTTTCGACTTAATTATCTGATTATAAGCTGCGGAAAAATTAGTTCCACCCCCTATAATAACAAAAAACAAGGGGTATTTTTCCGCACAGATACTAAAAGACTATCTCGTCTTTATTAGGGTTGAAGTAATCTTTAAACTAACCTAAGAAATTCCTAATTCACTACTTTTTTATCATCTTCATTTTTTGTAATGCCTGTATGTAAGAGTTCATAATTAATCCGTCTATATTTAAATTCATTTTTAATATATTATTCCTTTTATGAATTTCAGCAACCTTTTTAATAAAAATAACGCCATCCATTCTTGATTTGGGAATTATAAAGCCAAATTCATCTTTCCTCATCCTATTTCCAATATATCTCATTTTAAGAACATCAGAACAAGTAAGCCTTTCCATTGATAAATAGCATGAATCAATTTTCAACTCATTTATAAGAGATTCGATGCTGCCGGATAGAGCAGGCTCTAGTTTCTCGATTTTAAAATTAGAATCCTTAAGGTTTGACGATAAAATAGTACCACTATCTGCTGCTAATGCGATGCACGAATAATCACTTTTATACTTATTTCTCATATAATACCCGAAAGGGTAATGATCTAGAATTGTTAATTCCGGATTATAGTTTACATGCCTAAAATGTTCAAATATGGTAATTGATTGGTTTGCATCAAGCAGATTGTTTATTACGAATTTTGCATTTTCATACATTGTGCTGTCTCTACTTATAAAACGATAATATGAATCGGACGTTTGATCTATCGCTTCAATGCTATACCGTATCAGTTTCGATTCCTTTTTATTGAATATGTTCTCAAAATCATGATTCGCGTCAAATATTGATAGTACATTTTTAAGAGGAGTTTTCGTTTCAAGCAAAAGTTTACAGATAGTATTCAATTCATTATTATTGAATTCCGCATTAAGCGTATAAAAGAAATTAAACAAATCCACCCTACTTTTTAAAGGAATAGAATTCATATCAAGTCCTAAGAATAAGACCTTTTCCTTAGATGTTAAATTATATTCTTTTATCCAACGAATAAGAGATATAAAAGAGTCTGAGTACAATTTATCATTAAAATAAGTAGAAATAGTATCCAATTTAAAATATTGATCTCCGGCAATATACCTGTTGATATAAAAAGATAATTCCAAAGGTATTTCAAGTAAGACAATCCTGCAATTATTATTAACGATTCGGTTCTTAATCATCTCAACAGCAAAATCATTCATTGTACTGCTGCCATGTACAGTTTCTCCTATTGCAAGTATTTTCTTTTCAGAAAATGGGAGATCTTTAAAATTGTTATTTTCCAGACGAATGACATCCTCTTTTTTCAATATCACATTGTTTTCATGACTATTAGTTGATAATTCATCGATATTTTTCCCATCAATAAATATATCTAAATCAGACATCCATATTTTCCCTTTTTTTTGTTTAACGCCACTTGCTACAATCGTCAGATTCAATAATAAAGGATTATCTACAATCGCAGATTGAGTCGATACAGTCCATTCTTTATTCAATGGCAATTGAAGTGTATCTATTAAATTTATTCTTTCACCTTCACCTATAGAACCAACAGTCAAATACAATTCTTTGCAATCCTCTGTTTTATACTTAACTTTCACTTCAATCTTTGAGACTGTTTTATTTATATGAAAGGTTGGAAATATGCATCCCATTGCCCCTTTTTTTTCACCCATAGTTTCTAATAGCAATGAATGCGGGTATGCTGTACTATCATCAGATGATTTTAAAAAAAAGTCTTTAGGATTTTCTGTCCAGTTATATCTCAGAAAATCTTTATTTATAGACTCTGCAAATAAATAGCACTGCGACAACAGTAGTAATAAAACAAGTATTTTTTTCATCCTTCAAATTTTCAATATTTTGCTTATCGAATGATAGATCTCACCGAAGAACATAAACAGGGTCTAAACAACAATTTTCGTTTTTCTATAGTTATCTCTGAACTCTTTTGGTGAGCACTCTTTTTTCTTTTTGAATATTCTATTGAAGTTAGAAAGATTGTTGAACCCACATTCGTAACAAATTTCAGCAACAGACATAGTAGAGTCAACAAGCAAACGAGTGGCAAATCCCAAACGGATATCAATAATAAAGTCTGATAGATTTTTCCCTGTACGCAGTTTAAAGAAGCGACTGAAAGAAACAGAAGTCATTCCTACCAAATCGGCTAGTTTTGACAAGCGAATTTCTTCTTTATAATGATCATTAATATAGTCCTGAACCTTCTGTACACGGCGACTATCAGAATGCATTCCTATTTTTGCAAACGATGAACTTGAAAGAGTATGTGCATCATCACAAAGCGATAGTTCATAAAGTATAGTCATAAACTTAATTACAGCATAAAAGCCTTCTTTTTCTGTAGCAAGAGTATCAAGCAGATGATAGACTTTAAGAATAGCCGACATTGGAAAACAGAGTCCTTTCTGAGCACGCTCCAACATCTTCCGGATACTATCAAACTGGTTTTTATTAATAAAGCTCTTGAAAAAAAGGTCTGATGAGAATTGAATAGTAATTTCCCTTATCTCCTCCGATTTACATTCAGACTGTTCCCAAACATGTTCCAGATCCTTACCTGTAATAAGAACCAAGTCATATTCGCCTACCACTTCTACAGAATCGCCTACAATACGTCTCACTCCGGTTGCCTTTTCAGTAAAATTAAGTTCAAATTCCTGATGACTGTGTATAGGGTAAGTAAACTCTTTCTTATAACGTTCTGCAATATAGAAACAATCTTTATCGGAAAGAGGTGTTATTTCGTGTATAATGTGATTAGCGTGTGTATTCATCTGGCATTAGTTAACAAAGTATTGTACAGGCAAATATACAATACTTTATCAACAATGCAACGCTCTGCAAATAAATTATTTTTTGATAGAGCGAAAATCAGCACCGGTGGGGTTTTGAAATACTGCCAGATCAAATTCAGAGATAACTGCAAGTACATGATCCATTACATCTGCCTGCAGTGTTTCATATTCAACCCATACTTTTGAAATGGAAAAAAAGTAAAGTTCCATCGGGATTCCTTTTTCTGTAGGTTGTAGATGTCTCACCATAAGATGCATCTCCTGATTAACCGCAGAAAGGCTTCTTAAGTAACGTTCCAGATATGCACGAAACACACCAAGATTCGTTTGTCTTTGTCCATTAACCAGTACAGAATCATCAACTCCACATTCCTGGTTATAGGCTTTTAGTTTTCCTTCTGTCTCTTCAATATAATCCTTCAGTAGGGCAATCTTACGAAATTTCTCCAGCATCTCGGGTGTACAGAACTTTACACTGTTCATATCTATATTGATGGAACGCTTTACCCGGCGTCCTCCTGATTCGTGCATTCCTCTCCAGTTCTGAAAAGAATCACTTACTAATGCATAAGGTGGTATTGTGGTAATTGTATTATCCCAGTTACGAACCTTCACCGTATTTAGAGTCACATCTATTACAACACCATCTGCATTATATTTAGGCATGGTAATCCAATCGCCCGGACGAAGCATATTATTTGCAGATAGTTGAATACCAGAAACAAATCCCATTATGCTATCCTTGAATACCAACATCAGCACAGCTGCCGAAGCACCCAATCCGGCAAGAAGAGAAGCCGGAGATTTATCAAACAATACACTAAAGATCAGTATGCCACCAACAAAAAAGATAACAACCTGCACTGTTTGCAGTAATCCTTTAAGTGGACGGTCGTGATACTTTTCAATCTGATCGTAAACAATATATATTGCAGTACAGAAAGTGATAAAGAATCGCATCACAACTGCAATGAGATACACCTCAGTAATCTTTAAAATAAAATAGTGAAGAGTTGAAGTTTCCGGAAAAGCAATAGGATATAAGAAGTAAATAAGCACAGGAGCTACAATATGACAAAGCTTAGTAGTAACCTTTTCATCAAAAACAATATCATCCCATGTTGCTTTGGTTTTGGTTACAAGCTTCTTTACGATTTTGAGCAAAACAATCTTGCAAACAAAATCGGCCAATAAAGCAATCCCAATAATTATTCCAAAAATAACCCATTGATCTAAACTATTCGCCTCCTCAGACGAGAGTCCAAGAAGGCGAAGAAGGTTATTCATTGATTGAGTAATCACATTTTCCATATAGACTATATTCGGTCAGAAATAGGGATATACTCTTGTACCTCAAGCACATTCTTGTAAGCCGGACGAATGATACGTTTGCCCTCGAAATTGAGTTCTTCAATACGATGAGCCGACCATCCCACAATACGAGACATGGCAAACAGAGGAGTATATATTTCCTGAGGCAATCCAATCATTTCATATACAAATCCAGAATAGAAGTCCACATTACTGCAAACCTTCTTACCACCGGCTCCTTTGAATTCGTTAAAGCATTCAATAGAACGTTCTTCCAGCAATTCCAAGAAGTTAAACTCTTCTTCACGTCCTTTTTCTTTTGCCAGTTCACGAGCCATTTCCTTAAGCAATATTGCACGCGGATCTGAAATAGTATAAACCGCATGTCCGATACCGTAAATAAGTCCGGTTTTATTATATGCCTCTTTATTTAAAATACGATTCATATATGTATCGATCTCTTTTACATTTGTCCAGTCATGAATATATTCTTTCAGGTGATTAAACATATCTACAACCTGAATATTTGCACCACCATGCAAAGGTCCTTTCAACGAACCAATTCCTGCAGCAATAGAAGAATAAGTATCTGTACCGGTTGAAGATGTTACCCTTACGGTAAAGGTAGAGTTATTACCACCACCGTGTTCAGCGTGAATAATCAACAAAAGNTCGAGTGTACGTGCTTCCAGGTCAGTATATTCNTTCTTAAGCATATAAAGGAAATTCTCTGCAATTGAAAGTTCCTCTTTCGGGTGACGTATATGTAACGACAATCCAAAAGTGGCATGNCGAAGAATATTATATGCATAAGCAATAATTGTAGGGAACTTGGAAATCAGTTCAATACTCTGNCGCATCAGGTTATCGCGTGAAGTATCATCNGGGTTTGCATCGTAAGTATACATTTCGAGTACGCTACGAGCAAGAATATTCATAATATTATTTCCTTCCAGATCAAGGATGTTCATTTTCACCTTTTGCTCCAGAGGCATATTTTCATTGATCAGTTCTCTGAAAGAAGCCAATTCTTCTTTATCAGGCAGACCGCCCGAAAGCAACAGGTAAGCAACTTCCTCAAAACCAAATCTACGTTCTTGCATAACTGCATGTGCAATATCCTCAACATCCAGTCCACGGTAGAACAGTTTTCCTGGAATTGGTTGTAATCCACCTCCTGGAATACGTTCGTAACCAACTACATTACCAATTTTGGTAAGTCCTACCAAAACTCCGGTACCATCTTCGTTGCGTAACCCACGCTTAACACCAAACAATGTGAATAACTCATTGTCTATCTTAGCGGTACTCTTAATCGACTCAGACAATTTGTATATGATATATTCCTTTTTCATAAGCGTACATTTATTTATCCTTGAATGATAGAAACAATTAAATCGCGGAAGNTCAGTTTGTGTGATAAAGAGACTCCATTCGGCATAAAACGAGCCCAGAGTCNTTGGTAGCTTTACCACTTTCAAAAGCCTGTTCCATTGCCGAAGTAATCAGATTAGCAGCTTCGTTCCAACCAAAAATATTCGAGCATCATTACTGCCGAAAGCAATAATGAAGATGGATTNACCAATATTCTTNCCGGCAATATTAGGAGCTGTTCCNTGAGTAGCCTCGAAAACAGCATGTCCGGAATTATAATTGATATTCGCACCCGGTGCAATACCAATTCCTCCAACCATTGCTGCCAACTGATCTGAAATATAATCACCATTCAGATTCAACGTAGCAATAACAGAATATTCCTCCGGAATAAGCAATGTATTTTGCAAAAATGCATCTGCAATAACATCTTTAATAACAATTTTGCCTTCACTTAGTTCTTTACCGAATTCACGTTCGGCCAACTCATAACCCCATTTTTTAAATCCACCTTCAGTGAATTTCATAATGTTACCTTTATGCACAATAGTCACACTAGGCAGGCCATTTGTCAACGCATACTGAATAGCAGCACGAACCAGGCGTTCGGTTCCTTCTTTAGATACNGGTTTAACTCCGAAAGAAGATGTTTCAGGGAAACGAACTTTCGTTACTCCCATTTCGTCACGAAGAAAACGATAAAATTTTTCAGCTTCAGGAGTACCTTGTTCCCATTCAATACCGGCATAGATATCTTCTGTATTTTCACGGAAAATATGCATATTTACTTTCTGTGGNTCTTTTATCGGAGAAACAACTCCACGGAACCAACGAACCGGACGAAGACANACAAATAAATCGAGTCCTTGTCTTAAAGCCACGTTCAAAGAACGGATACCTCCACCAATNGGAGTTGTCAATGGACCTTTAATTCCAACTAGATAATCTTTAAAAGCCTGCATTGTTTCATCTGGCAACCATGAGCCTGTAGCATTGAAAGCTTTTTCTCCAGCCAGAATTTCCATCCATTCAATCTCTTTCTTTCCCTGATATGCNACCTTTACAGCTGCATTAACAATAGCCTGAGTTGCAGGAGTAATTTCAGCTCCCACCCCGTCTCCCATAATAAAGGGAACTGTTACACAATCGGGTATAACAAGGCAACCATTTTCTTTCGTTATTTTCATACTTATCTACCTATTTATCTAATTACCTGTAATTTATTTACTATTCAATGCAGATCCGGCACGGAACCAGCCAATCTGTTGTTCATTATAAGTATGCAATACCTCGAAACTTTCCTGAGTTCCATCTTCGTGCTGCAAGATAGCCATTAATGATCTGCCTGGCGCAAAGGATCCTAATCCTACAATTGAAATCTTATCATGTTCCTGAATGCGGTTGTAATCATCTTTGTTAGCAAAAGTAAGAGCAAGCATTCCTTGTTTCTTAAGATTAGTTTCATGAATGCGGGCAAAACTCTTTGCCAGAATTACACGAACATTTAAGAAACGTGGTTCCATAGCTGCATGTTCACGAGAAGACCCTTCTCCATAATTTTCTTCTGCAACAACAATCGAAGCAATATCTAATGACTTGTATTGTTTTGCAACAGCAGAAACGGCATCATACTCACCAGTCTCGCGGTTATAAACAGAATTTGTTTTTCCATTGAAAGCGTTCACCGCTCCCATCAGCATGTTATCTGAAATATTTTCCAGATGTCCGCGGAAACGAAGCCATGGACCGGCCATTGAAATATGATCTGTTGTACATTTCCCCTGAGCCTTGATAAGTAAAGGCATATTCAGTAATTCGTTTCCATCCCAAGCCTGAAAAGGTTGAAGAACCTGCAAGCGGCTGGAAGATGGATCTATATTAATTTCAGTTGAAGCACCCGTTGGAGCTATATATCCGTTATCACCCTGAACAAAACCTTTTGCAGGAAGATTACTTCCCTGAGGTTCTGCAAGTTTTACTTGTTCACCATCGGCATTAGTCAGCGTATCTTTCAGCGGATTAAAGCAGAGATCACCGGCAATGGTCAAAGCTACAGTTAATTCGGGAGAAGCAACAAACGCAAATGTATTTGGGTTACCATCCGCACGCTTTGCAAAGTTACGGTTGAAAGATGTAACAATTGCATTCTTACGTGTTGGATCATCCGTAATTCTCTTCCACTGACCAATACATGGTCCGCATGCATTAGCCATTATTGTTCCGCCAACAGATTCGAAAGTATCAATCATTCCATCGCGTAAAGCTGTCTGATAAACTCTTTCCGAACCCGGATTTACAATCAGCGGAGAAGATACATTTAATTTCTGGTCTATTGCCTGACGAGCTACTGAGGCAGCACGGCTGATATCCTGATAAGATGAGTTTGTACAAGAACCAATCAAGCCAACTTCCATTTTACGTGGATAGTCGTTCGCAATTACTTTTGCTGCGAATTCAGATATCGGACACGCAGCATCCGGAGTAAACGGACCATTAATATAAGGTTCAAGCGTAGATAAATCTATTTCAATGATACGATCATAATATTTTTCGGGAGCAGCATATACTTCCGGGTCAGCCTGCAAATCAGCAGCAATTGCATCTGCCATATCAGCAACTTCGGCACGTTCAGTTGCACGAAGATATTCAGAGATTTGAGCATCATAAGCAAATACTGAAGTAGTGGCACCAACTTCAGCACCCATATTACATATAGTAGCTTTACCTGTAGCAGAAAGAGATGCAGCACCTTCTCCAAAATATTCAATAATTGCATTGGTTCCACCTTTTACAGTAAGGATACCAGCCAACTTTAAAATAACATCTTTAGGAGAAGCCCATCCATTCATCTTTCCGGTTAGCTTCACACCAATCAGTTTAGGCATTTTGAGCTCCCATTCCATTCCGGTCATTACATCAACAGCATCGGCTCCGCCTACACCAATGGCAATCATACCCAAGCCACCGGCATTAGGAGTATGAGAATCCGTACCAACCATCATTCCACCTGGGAAAGCATAATTTTCCAATACTACCTGATGAATAAT
>JGI20225J20221_1001043_pt1 | contig 34035 bp, 28 predicted proteins | sample BioMet4_FD_20221 | JGI IMG/M metagenome (IMG submission 20221)
ATGCCGCCCGAGGGGAAATCCGGACCCGGTAAATATTGCTGCATGATTTCTAACGGAGTGAGGTTAGGATTCTTCGCAACCGCGATGGTCGCGTCGATCGCTTCCGACATATTGTGCGGGGCCATGTTGGTGGCCATACCGACAGCGATGCCTTGGGAACCGTTGACGAGCAAGTTGGGGAAACGAGAAGGCAAAACTTCCGGTTCCGTCAAGGTGCCATCGTAGTTGTCGACGAAGTTGACGGTATCCGAATCGATATCGCGGACCATTTCGAGCGAAAGCTTGTTCATACGGGCTTCGGTATAACGCATGGCGGCGGGTTCATCGCCGTCGATGGAGCCGAAGTTACCNTGGCCATCGGCCAAGGTGTAACGCATCGAGAACGGCTGGGCCAAACGGACCAGCGTGAGGTAAAGAGCAGAGTCGCCGTGCGGGTGGTATTTGCCCATGACGTCGCCGACGATACGCGCGCATTTGACATAGGGTTTGTTCGGAAGAACGCCCTCTTCGTTCATACCGAAAATGATACGGCGTTGAACGGGCTTCAAACCATCGCGAACATCGGGGATGGCCCGAGCCACAATGACCGACATCGAGTAGTCAAGGAAGGCGGTTTTGACTTCGCCCGCGACATCGCGGTCAATCAATCCCGGAATGACGCCCGAAACAGCGGCATCATGACCAAACATCGCGTCATCGCTCTGTTGGCCTTCGTGAGAAATATGCTTTTCGTCCGAAGCGGTTCCTTCGTGGGAATCGTCGTCCTCGGGGGCGGCAGCGCCTTCGAGCTTTTTCTGATCATCGTTATCCATGATGTGTGTTCCTCCTGTTCATCAGATGTCGAGGTTCTTGACGAACTTGGCATTCTTTTGGATGTAATCGCGACGCGGTTCAACGTCATCGCCCATGAGGTCGGTGAACGCTTTTTCCGCTTGAGCAGCATCTTCGACGGTGATGCGGATCATCTTGCGAGCTTTCGGATCCATAGTGGTCTCCCAAAGCTGTTGAGCATCCATTTCACCGAGTCCCTTATACCGCTGGAAGGGGTAACCGGCTTTGAGCTGTAAGTCTCTCTTTAAGACCTCGAGTTGCGCGTCGTTATAGGCGTAATAGGGCGANCCCTTGTAGTCGATCTTGTAGAGAGGCGGCTGAGCGATATAGATGAAGCCACCATCAAGCAGCGGCCGCATGAAGCGGTAGAAGAAGGTGAGCAAAAGAATACGAATGTGGTCGCCATCGACATCGGCATCGGTCATGATGACGATCTTGTGATAACGGATCTTGGAGACATCGAAGTTGTCGCGGATACCTCCGCCGATCGCGGTGATCATGTTGCCGATTTCGGCGTTGGCCCAAATGCGGTCCTCACGCGCCTTTTCGACGTTAAGAATTTTGCCACGAAGCGGCAAAATGGCCTGGGTCTCACGGTCACGGCCGTTCTTGGCGGAGCCGCCGGCGGAGTTGCCCTCGACGATGTAGAGTTCGCAAATTTCCGGATCGCGGGAACTGCAATCGGCAAGTTTGCCGGCGATCGCGGTGATCATGTTGCCGATTTCGGCGTTGGCCCAAATGCGGTCCTCGCGCGCCTTTTCGACGTTAAGAATTTTGCCACGAAGCGGCAAAATGGCCTGGGTCTCACGGTCACGGCCGTTCTTGGCGGAGCCGCCNGCGGAGTTGCCCTCGACGATGTAGAGTTCGCAAATTTCCGGATCGCGGGAACTGCAATCGGCAAGTTTGCCGGGGAGCGTGGTGATTTCTAGGGCGCTCTTACGAATCTTTTCACGGGCGACGCGAGCGGCATCGCGAGCTTTGGAAGCCAGTTGAATCTTTTCGATGATGGCTTTGGCTTCGTTGGGGTGTTCAAGCAAGAATTTCTCGAGATCGTTGCCCACAACGGTCGAGACAATCTTACGAACCTCGGAGTTGCCGAGTTTGGTCTTGGTCTGGCCTTCGTATTGCGGGTTCGGGTGTTTGACCGAGACGACGCAGGTAAGGCCTTCGCGGCAATCGTCGCCGGTGAAGTTGTCTTGGTCTTCTTTGAGGAATTTGAACTGACGGGCATAGTCGTTAAGGATGCGGTTGAGCGCGAGGTTTAAGCCTTCGACGTGGGTGCCGCCTTCCTTGGTGGAAATGTTATTGCAGAACGAATAAATGCCATCCCCAGAATAACTATCGGTCCATTGGAGGGCGACTTCGGCGTAAATCCGCTCTTCGGTTTTGCCATCGAGCAGGATGACGTCTTCGGCACCTTGGCAATAGATTACGGTCGGGTTGACCGGAAGTTTGTTCTGGTTGATGTAAGAGACGTATTCCTTAATGCCGCCTTCATAGAAGAAGGTTTCGGTAACCGGGGTATCGCCGCGATTATCGGTCAGGGTGATTTTGATGCCGCCATTGAGGAAGGCCATCTGCCGGAGATGGTTCTTGATGGTGTCGTAATCGTAGACGGTGGTTTCGGTGAAGATCGTCGGATCCGGTTGGAAGGTGACGATGGTGCCGCGCTTGGTGGTATCGCCAACGCGCTTTAAGTGTTCGAGCGGATGGCCGCCATTTTCAAAGCGGATAAAGAATTCGCCGCCATTTTGGAAAACGCGGACTTCCATCCAGGAGCTGAGGGCGTTAACAACGGATGCGCCAACGCCGTGTAGACCACCGGAGACTTTGTAGCCTCCGCCTTCGCCGAATTTGCCGCCGGCGTGGAGGATCGTGAAGCAGGTTTCAACGCCCGAGAGACCCGATTTAGCGACAACGTCAGTCGGAACGCCACGGCCATCGTCTTCAACGGTGACCGAATCGCCCTTGTTGATGGTGACTTCGATGTTTTTGCAATAACCCGCCAAGGCTTCATCGATGGAGTTGTCCACGATTTCCCAGACGAGGTGGTGCAAGCCGGCCGCGGCCGTGGTCGCGATGTACATGCCGGGGCGTTTACGAACCGCTTCGAGGCCTTCGAGGACCTGAATATTGCTCGCGGTGTAGGACTCTTGAACTTTCTCGAGTTCCTTTTCGTTGGCGACCGATTCTTCTTTATAGGTGAATTTGTCTTCCTCGGCGACGGGGCCGGGTTTCGTTTCGTCTTTGATGTCGTCTGCCATGATTATTTCCTCCTGATGGCTTTATTCGCGGACACGTCGATGATCGACGCGCCTTCGATTTCTAATGTGGTCGCGGTGATGAAGACCTGATGGAGCTTCTCTTTAGCGAAGTTCACAAGGGCCTTCTGATGAGCGGGGTCGAGTTCGCTGGTCGCGTCATCGAGCACGCAGATCGGTTTCTTGTCCGCGTCTTCGATGAGGAAGTAGGGGGCAAGTTTCAGGGACAAGACCGCTAACCGGTTCTCGCCTTGGCTTCCATAGTCGGCCACGTTCTTCCCATTTAAGCGGAATTGGAAGTCTTCGCGGTGGGGGCCTATCGACGTCGAGCGATGAAGCAAATCGCTCTCTAAGGCCTCTTTAAACGCTTGCTGGGCCGTCTTGGCGAAGGCGCCGTCGTCTTTCACAAAGGGGTGATAGACGATGGAGGCTTGGCTAGCGGGGTCGCGCAGTTCATGAATGAGATCGGGTAAAACCCGGTTCAGTTCATTCACGTACATGTGGCGAAGCTTGACGAGAGGTTCCGCCACCTCGATCATCTGCTGCGTCAGCACTTCCACCACTTTGAGGTCGACGTTGCTCCGTTTAAGAGCGGCGTTCCTTTCGAGNANNAGACGGTTGTAACGCGAGATGAGGCTGAAGTAGTCCAGCGANTGCTTGGAGAGAGCCACGTCGAGGAAGTTTCGCCTTTCTCCCGGGCTATTCACGAACAAGCCGACGTCGCTAGGGGCAAAGACGATGACGTTCACGAGCTTTGAGAGCTCGGAGATACGGCGGACGTTCTTGCCATTGATGGCGATCCGTTTATGACCCCGAGCGATTTCAATCTCGATTTGGCGGGTCAATCCGCCTTCGCTGACATTCGCTCGGATAAGGGCGCTTTCGCACCCGTCTTTGATGAGAAGCCGGTCATCTTGACTTCGCCAGCTACGAGCAAGCGAGAGGTAATGGATGGCTTCTGCCAAATTGCTTTTCCCGACCGCGTTAGGTCCGAGGATGAGGTTTAACCCCTCCGCGAAATCTAGCTGGAGCTCGGAATAACTCCGGAAATTCCGAAGCTCGAGATGCGTGAGGATCATTTCACGATCTCAAAGCTGCCCTGTTCAAGGCTAACCTTATCGCCGGGATAGAGTTTGCGCCCTCTCCGGTTATCGGCCACGCCGTTGACCAGAACTTGGTGGGAGGCGAGATAGGACTTCTCTTGACTGCCAAGGGAAATGATGTGCGTAAACTTCAAAAGCTGCCCCAGGGTGATGTACTCGCTCGTGATGACAATTTTCTTAATTTCAGCGTTCATAAAAATCGGGTTGACTCCCATGAATATAGTTTACTACTACGTAGTAAAAAATGGTAGACATTTATCTACCATTTTTAGCGACGATTTAGAATGCCTTCAGCGGGCTCAGAAAGTCCTCATAGGCGTGATTAATTCGATGACGGAATCATCTTTGGGGTTCTTGACAACGAACGGCTTCATTTCGCCGATAAAGCAAATGGTGACATCGTCGGATTTGACCGCCCGGATGGCGTCGATCACGAATTGGCTGTTGAAGGAGACGGCCAGGCGTTCGCCGGTGAATTGGAAGGTCGAGATCTTCTCAAGGCCGGATCCATTGGCATCGCTCTTGGCGGAAACTTCGACTTCGTCTTCCTGCATCGTGAGCTTAACGACGGGTTCGCTATCGACCGAGAGGACGCGGACGCGTCCCATGGCGCTCAGCAATTCCTGGGCGTTGGCCTCGAGGAAGAAATTGAACGTCGCCGGGATGATCGAGTCGGTGACGGGGTAATCGCCAGGGATGAGGCGAGAGGTCACGATGGTCGAATCGAAATCGAAGAGGATTTTCTTGTCGGAAATCGCCAAGGTTACTTTCTCGGCGTTTTCGAAGAGGTGGACAATGTCGAGGATGTTGCGGGCCGGGACGTTGCAAGAGAACTTGACGTCGGAGTCGATGGCGACTTGCTTGCGGGCAAGGCGGGCCGAGTCGGTCGCGGTGGCAACCAATAGGCCATTCTCGGCGCGGAGGTTGAGTCCGGTGAGAACCGGCCGCTGTTCCTTGGCGGAGGCGGCGAAGGCCGATTGTTCGACTAAGGCGGTGAGGTCAGCGCACTTCATCTCGAAGCTGGCGCCGGTCGGTTCAAGATCGATGTCGGGGTATTCTTCGGCTTTGATGCAGTTGAGTTTGAACGAGGACTTGCCGTCATCGATTTTCACGATGGCGTCATCGATGACTTCGATGGAAAGCTCAGCGCCTTCGATCTGACGAACGATTTCGGTGAGAATGTGGGCATTGACCAAGGTGGAACCCACTCCGGCGTTTCGAATGATTTCCTTGTCGCCGATCATGTACGGCACAGTCGCCTTGACGGTGATGTCTTGATTGCTGCCAGTGACTTCGAGACCTTTTTCGTTGAGGTCGAGCTTGAGGTTGCTGAGCAAGGGTAACGGCCCTTTGGACGCAACGGCATGAGAAGCGCTATTCAGAGCTTTTAAGAATTGAGTTTTGTCGATGGACAGGCGCATGGAATTTAATTCCTCCGTTAATTCGTTTAAGTCTAATAATAATAATAAGTATTGTGTCGGTGGAAATTGTAGATAAGTCGTCCGTTTTCCGCTTAGGTTAATTCTATCATGGAGACGGGTTTCATTGATATCTTTTTATTTATTAAATAAACCCCTTCATTTTGTCAGCTTGCTCTTGAGGTCGGAAATGGCTTTTTGAGTAGCGGGATTAGTCTTCACTTCGTTTTCCACTTTTTGTACCCCGTTCATCACCGTGGCGTGGTCCTTGCCCCCGAAGAGCATCCCGATCTTGGTGAAGGGGACGTCGAGCAGGGTGCGGATGAGGTACATGGCGATGTGGCGGGCCAAGGCGATTTGCGAGGTCCGGATCTTACCGGTGAGCTGCGAAGGGGTGAGGTTGTAGTAATCGGCCACCACCGCGATGATGCGGCTCTCGGAAAGCTTAGTTTGATCGTCTTGGACATCGATTAAGCCCGAAATGGCTTCCATGGCGGTCTGGAGAGTGATGTGCTTGGTCGGTTTGATGTTGATTGTGTAGAAGAGAAGACGGTTGAGCGCCTCTTCGAGTTCTCGGACGGACGAAGAGAAGCGGTTGGCGAAAAACGATAGCACGTCCCCGTCAAAATCATTGACGTCGAGGTTGTTGGCTTCGATCTTCATCTTCAGAATTTCTTCGCTGGTGGTGACGTCGGGTTTCTTGATGTCGATCGTGAGGCCTTGGATGAAGCGGGTCTTGAGNCGCTCGTCGAGGCCGTCGAGCTTGTTGGGGTGNTGATCGGAGGTAATGACGATTTGCTTGCCTTGGTTCACCAAAGCGCAGAAAACAACGAAGAACATCTCCATGGTGCCCCGTTTTCCCACGAGGAACTGAATATCATCGACCAGGAAGACGTCGACCGAATTTTTGAAGAAAGTCTGTAGCGAATCCCCTTCCTTTTCGCCGTGAGCGTACTTGATGTACTCATCGACAAAGTCGGCGGCGGTGACGTAAAGAACTCGAGCGGTCGGGTGGCTTTCTTTGATGGAATTGCCAATGGCGTGGAGCAAATGGGTCTTACCTAAGCCGGAATCGCTGAAGATCAATAACGGGTTATAGAGCTGGCCGGGATTGCGGGCCACCATCAAGGAGGCTTGATAGGCTTCGCGGTTGGAAGGTCCGACCACGAAGGTTTTGAAGGTGTAGGCAGAATTAAGGGCGGCGTCAGCGAAGAAAGTTGGAGCGGAAGGTTTGATTTCGTTGGTCTGAGTAATCTTGGCTTTTTCGATGAAGACAAGCTTGAAGTTCGTGCCGGTCGCTTCTTGGACGGATTCATCGAGCATCGTTTGATATTTGCTGCCTAAAATCTCGGCGGCAAGACCAGAATTAACGGCCACATACATGGTTTGATTGTCGATGTGATGAATATAGGAATCGGACAAAAACGAATCAAAAACCCTCTGGTCGTTGAGCTTGACCTTGGCTTTCTCCAAGATCCGACTCCAAAGGGCGACGATTTCCGAGATTGTTTGGACCATAATTTTTACCGAGGACATTAAAGCATTTCCACAGCCACAAATCACGGAAAAAAGAGCAAAAATTGATTTATCCACATTTCAAGGCTTTCAAAAGGCCGTAAATACCCTAATTTACGCTTTCCACAACTTTTGAATTGTGGATAACTTGTGGAAAACTTTTCGCAAAATTTGAAATTGTTGAAAACTCAGGAAACATCCGATGGTAACTCTTTCTTTCCACAGCACAATTTGCCGATGCTATCGAGGTTTTGCCGACTTTGGCACGCTTTGTGAACCGAATTTCCACCAGTGTTGTTGAAAAACGATAGTTTTCCTCTTTTTGGCCTTTTTCAAACCTTTCAAGGGCTCTTAAAGGGTAAACGTGTATGCGCACCCGCGCGATATTTTGTTGTCTTAGGAAAGGTCTCACCTTATAATTAGTCCCGCACAAGCGCAAAGAACCAGGAGAAACACGCTATGAAAAAAACTTACCAGCCTTCGAAGAAAAAGCACACCAACGTTAATGGATTCCGTGCCCGTATGGCTAATGCCGGCGGTCGCAAAGTCTTAGCTCGCCGTCGGGCTAAAGGCCGCGAAAAACTTTCGGCCTAATCGCCTCTTTTGAGCGACCATGAAAAGGCAATTTCGAATCCTTAAACATCAAGAGTTCGATCGCCTTATTCGGTCGGGGAAGCCTCTTAAATCGCCCCACTACTCGATCTACTACGAACCCAATCAAGGGCAAGCGCGGATCGGCATTGCCGTCAGCAAAAAGAACGGCGGAGCAGTTCAACGGGTCAAGATCAAACGCCAAATCCGTGCCATGATTGCCGGTGGCTATGACCTGAATACCTCGGTCAACCTCATCATCGTCGTCCGCCCCAGCTACGACACTGGAGCCTACCAGAGCGAACAAGAGGAACTCTTGACGTCCCTCGGCCACATAAAGGAACCCCAGAATTGAAAAACACATCTAAGAAATTGCTCGGATTCGCTGCCCTCTCTCTTGGAGTGGTTTTGCTTTCGAGCTGCACCGCCAACTTCTGCACGAGCACCGATAAAGCCAACATGGCTTATCCCTATGAGCAAGGCGTCACGGTCTATTGCGAGAAAGCCGACATTCCTACCGGTTACACTGTCACCGATTCCTATACCAAGATCTTGGGATTAAACCAAGCGGCCCTAGCCATCGATGGGAACGCCACCGTCTATAAATACATTCCTGCCACAGTCAAGGGCGGTTCTTCAACCACCACCTCATCCAGTGCGGAAAGCGCGAGCAGCGCCACTTCGGCGACTTCCGATAGCGCAACCACGGTCTCTTCGACCTCCTCGACGAGCACCACTCCCGCGACGGTGAGCTATACGGCGAATAAGGCCTCGTTTTTGAACTCGATCATTTCTTCCGCCAATAGCAGCGGCTACCGCATTCCGACGATTCAATATCTCTCGGCGATCGATGACTATACCCTTCGTGCCGCCATCACTGAAGCCTATCAAACGGGCGGATATGAAGATGACAGTTCGTTTACCACGCTTAAAGGCGCTCATCCGGATTTTATCCAGTCCATTACTGTCGCTACGGTTAGCGATACCACGTGGTGCGTGAACCCGTATAAGCTTCCCAATCCGACCGCTGATCAAGCCAAGATTGCTAGCAACCAAATCGTCCTCAAAGACAACAACAATGGCGGGAATTCGATCCTTCGCCGCTATGGCGAAATGAAGTTTTCTGGCCGCACAACCAATGACCAGGGCGAAGTCACGGACCATCCTTTATGGGGCTATTTTGCCAAATGGACCGCCGAGTTATCCGTTTCCAAAGAAGCCGGGTTGGGCGTTGATGGTTGCCCGAGCGGCGACTTCTATTCCTTATATCAAAGCAGCGTGACTTCTAAGGTTAATTCGGTCAGCAGCTGTATCGCGACCCAAACCGATTTCTTCGGCCACTACGGCAATTATGCCGATTGGGAAGTTTCGATTGAGAAAAAGACTTGGTCTTATGCCTGGAGCCGAGGCTTCTTGGAAGGCTTGTTGGTTTATCCGATTTCTTGGATGGTCGACACCTTCGCTTATGGCATGGATCCCGCTTTAAGCGGCGTTGGCCAGATTTGGGCCATTGTCTTCGTCACTTTGATTGTCCGTGGCATCATGATGCTGGCTACTTTCAAGACCACCCTTGATCAACAAAAGATGCAGAGTTTGCAGCCGCAAATCGCTAAACTCCAGCAGAAATACCCCAACAGCAACACCAACAATTATGAGAAACAACGCCTTGCTCAGGAGCAAATGAATCTCTATAAGCAAAACAAGATTCATCCGTTTGGCCAATTCATTGTCCTCTTCTTCCAATTCCCGATCTTCATTTGTGTTTGGTCGGCCTTACAAGGAAGCTCCGCCCTTTCGAGCGGCGAATTCTTAAACCTCCGTCTTTCCGACACCATTAAGGACACCCTCTTTAATTTCAGTGGAACCTGGTATTACAACACCAGCGGTTGGTGGACGGCCCTCATCCTCTTCTTACTCATGGCGGCCACCCAGTTCTTCGCGATGTTCTTACCGCAACTGATTACGAAAATTCGTACTAAGAAAGAAGTTGCTCGTTTATCGAAGAATCCGGCGCAAGATAGCACCGCCAAGCAGATGAAGTGGGTCACCTACGGCATGTTGGTGTTCACCATCATCATGGGCTTCTTCTTGCCTTCGGCTATGGGTGTCTACTGGCTCATCGGGGGCGTCATCTCGATGATTCAGACGGCGATTACTCAGCTAATCATGGCGAAAAAATCGCCAAAAAATCATGGCGATAAACGCCAATGGAAAGAGAAAGAAGGAAATAGATTATGAAAGAGTATTCTGCTAAAACTGTCGACGATTGCTTAGCGGCCGCTGCCAAGGAACTCGGCATTGAAGCCGATAGCTTGGTCTACACGGTCAAAGAGGAAAAGAAGGGGCTCTTCAAGAAGAGCGCCACCATCGACGTCTATGACCAAAGCGATGCAGTCAGCTATGGCGAAACCTATCTCGTTTCCGCTTTAAAGGCTCTCGGCATTGAAGCCACCGTCACTTCGACCATTGAAGAAGACATCATCAAGATGACCGTCAATTCGGAACGCAACCCCGTCCTGATCGGCAAGAACGGCCACACCCTCCAAGCTCTTAATGAGCTAGTGAAGCTTGCGGTCAGTAACAAGTTCCGTCATCGTTATCGGATCCTTCTCGATGTCGGCGGGTATAAGGAAGATAAGTATTCCCGTATCGCCTACATTGCCAAGAAAAACGCTGCCCAAGTCTTAAAAACTCACATTGATGTTCACCTCGAGCCGATGACTCCGGATGAACGGAGAGTGGTCCACAATACCTTAAGCGGCATGGAACACATTAAGACGGAGAGCTCCGGCGAAGGCAAAGATCGCGCGGTCTCCATCAAATACGTCGCCTAAAGTAGAATCATGAAAACGGGTGCTTCGGTGCCCGTTTTTCTTTATAGCCTCGTATAATGTTCCCGTGAGCACACCCATTATCGCTTTAGCAACACCTCCCTTGAAAGGGGCCTTGGCCGTCATCCGCACCAGCGGGGATTCTATCTTTGAGATTACGGATAAGTTCTTTTCGAAGAAATTGACTGGTCTCAAAGAACGTGGTCTTTTCTTAGGCACCTTCTCTGATGCCAATCACCAAGCTATCGATTACGTTGTGGTTTTGGCTTATCCTGGACCGAAAACCATGACGGGCGAAGATGTTGTCGAGATTATCCCCCACGGCTCCATGGTGATCGTTAATCAGATTATTCAGGCCTATATCGGTGAAGGGGCAACCTATGCGACCCGTGGCGAGTTCTCCTCGCGCGCATTCTTTAATGGAAAAATGGATTTGGTCGAAGCCGAAGCGGTAAACGACCTCATTAACGCAACCACGGTCGAGGCAAAAAACCTCGCTTTCTTATCCCTTAAAGGGGATACCAGTAAGCTCGTTGAACCTCTGAAGAAAGAAATCGCGGATCTATTGGCTTTGCTTGAAGTAAATATTGATTACCCCGAATATACCGACATCGAGCAGGCCAATGACCAAAAAGTGATTTCGTCGATCGCTCCGATCCGTTCACGAATTGCCAGTCTCATTGCCAATGGCGAAGACGGTCAAATTATCAAAGAAGGTATCAAAGTCGCCATCGTGGGTGAGCCTAACGTAGGCAAGTCTTCTTTGCTTAATGCTCTTCTTGGCGAAGAAAAGGCCATTGTAAGCGATATTCCGGGCACGACCCGTGATGTGGTTGAAGGCGAGCTTTCTGTTCATGGCGTTGCTCTTCATCTGCTCGATACTGCTGGCATGCGGAATTCTAAAAACCAGATTGAGCGTTTGGGCGTCGCCCTTTCTGAAAAGACCCTTGCCGCTGCGGACGTTGTGGTCTTGGTGCTGGATGCCCGTGAAAAGAAGCCAACCAAAGAAGAAGAAAACATCATCAAGTTGGCGAAGAGCAAGCACTTAATTCTTTGCTATAACAAGGACGATCTCATCAGCGTGAAAGACCCGCAAAAGTTGTATGTTTCAGCCTTGCGGAAAGACATTGAGCCCTTGAAAGAGGCCATCTATGCCTCCCTGAACCTCACCAATGAAGCCTTCTCCACCCCAAGCTTATCTAACGCTAGGGAATTGGGGCTACTTAAACAAATCGATTCGGATTTGGCCACCGCGGCTGACGATGCCAAAAACGGACAACCGGTCGATATTATTTCGACGAGCCTTCAATCCGCCTATAACGAATCGAGACAACTTCTCGGCGAAGACATCACCACGGACTTAACCGATGAGATCTTCAGCCGTTTTTGCGTAGGGAAATAGNGAANCATGTTCTTGGATTCCCATTGTCANTTGACCGATAAAGCCTTTGTTGGGAGAACTGATCAGGTTCTTTCTGATGCGCAACAAGAAGGCGTTGGTCTTTTTCTTACCATCGGTTGGGACCTTCCAAGCTCCCAAGAAGTCTTAGCTTTTTCCCAAAAACATGGGAATGTTTACTGCGCGGTTGGTCTTCATCCGGAAAATTTGGAGATGGCAAGTGCCCAAACGTTGAATCAAATCCGCCAACTCGCCAAAGATCCAAAAGTGAAGGCAATTGGCGAAATCGGCTTAGATTATCATTGGTACAAAGAGACCAAGGATCGTGAGAACCAGAAACGTTGGTTCATCGCTCAAATCGATTTGGCCAACGAACTCAATCTCCCCATTAGCATCCATGCCAGGGAAGCTTTAGGAGATACCTTGGCCATACTCCAAGAACACCCCCTAAAAAGAGGCGGCGTCCTCCACTGCTATTCGGGTTCGGCGGAGATGCTGATTGAATTTGCTAAACTAGGGTTCTATTTTGGCTTTGATGGACCCATTACTTATAAGAACGCAATTGAACCCAAAAAATGCGTAGAACTTTGTCCTTTAGATCGTCTGCTTTCAGAGACGGATTCCCCCTATCTGCCACCCACTCCCCACCGTGGCGAAACCAATGAACCCAAATTTGTTCCTCTTATCGTGGCTCAAATGGCGGAAATTAAACATTTACCAATTGAGATTGTTAAGGTAGCCATCGAAGGAAATTTTAGGAAACTTTTTTCCGTGGAACAATAGCATGGAACACTACCCAGCAATCATTGTTGTCGAAGGGACTTCGGACGAAGCCTTCATATCGAGTTTTTTAGATGCCGATATCGTTGTAACAAATGGTTCAAGTGTTCCACGTGAAACAATAGAATATCTAAAAAAGGCTAGTGAACATCGAGATATTGTTGTTCTTACGGACCCTGACTCTCCCGGGAAACGGATCCGAGATATCCTTGATCAAAACATTGAGGGTTTGCAACACGCCTTCGTTCTAAAAGAGCACGCAATTAAGCATCATAAAGTGGGAGTTGCGGAGTCCTCGAAAGAAGATGTTTTGATGGCCCTCTCTCATTTAGTCCCCAGCAAGAACAACCGCCGGGGAAACTTGGTGATGTCCGATCTCTTTGATTTAGGACTCATGGGCCAAGAAAACGCCTCCCAAAAACGTTCCTATTTAGAGCATAATCTTCACTTGGGTCATACCAACGCGAAAACTCTGCTTAAACGCGTAAATGCTTTAGGCCTTTCCAAAGCGGAAATTGAGGCGGCAATTCATGAATGAAAAAATCTTCTTTGACGGCGTAATCAGTTACAAGCTTTTGGCTAAGAAAGAAGTTGGCCAAAACTTCCTCGCTGATCCCACCACCGCCAAACGCATTGTGGACCTGCTTGAGCTTCAAACCTCTGACCACGTTCTTGAAATCGGATCTGGGGCGGGTTCGCTTAGTTTCTTTTTGGCTGAAGCCCCTTCAGAAAGTGACCTCATCGATATCGACGAAGCCTTAGTCACAAAGCTCCAACACGACTTTGCTGGGAACGATCACGTTCATCCTCAAATGGGCAATGCCATGCGCTTTGACTATTCGCCTTACACCAAAATTGTGGGTAATCTTCCTTATTACATCACATCGGGAATCGTCGAGAAGATCCTGCTTGGTGCTTCCAAGGCTAGTCGAGTGGTCTTAATGGTCCAAAAGGAAGCGGCTGATCGCCTGCTTGCCAAAGTCGGCAGCAAGGACTATTCCCCTTTATCCTTATATTTAAACTATGTGGCTTCAGTCAAACGGGCCTTTAATGTCTCTCGTAACGCTTTTGTTCCCGCCCCTCATATTGAATCGACTGTGCTTATCATTGACTTACTCCCGGATAAACACGATGATGAATCCGCCAGCATGTATGCGTTGGCGGAAAAATTGTTTCTCTACAGGAGAAAAACGATCTATAACAACCTGAAAACTTACTTGGGTGACGACCAAAAGGCCGCCGCCATCCTCGCCTCAGCTCATCTTGCTCCCACGCTTCGCCCCGAAGAACTTCTTGCCGAAAATTACATTGACCTCGTCCGTCTTCTCAAACACTAGTAAAATAGGTGGAATCGTATGATTATCAAATCTTTCGCCAAAATTAACCTCTCCTTAAAAGTCCTCGGTATTCACGAAGATGGATTTCACGAACTTCAGATGGTTATGCTGCCACTTGATCTCTTTGATGCCATTGAAATCGAGACCCTCCCTTCCTCACCGGATTCCTTTATTACTTGTGATGATATCGAATTGGCAAATTTAAAAGAAAATCTTTGCAAAAAAGCCTTGATTGCCATGCGAAACGAATTCAAATTCAAAGAGAATTTCATGATTCGTATCCACAAAGAAATCCCCTTTGCTGCCGGCTTAGGTGGCGGATCCTCCAATGCCGCGGCCGTCATTCTTGCCGTCAACCAAATTTTGAAACTTCACGCCCCCTTTGAAACGTTAGTCAAAGTGGCGAGCACAGTCGGTTCAGACTGCCCGTTCTTTTTGCTCAACAAACCCGCCTTGGTTGAAGGTATCGGAGAAAAGATTTCCCCGATCAAGGTTAAAGTTCCCTACGATTGCCTTATCGTTAAGCCTCAAAAAGGCCTCTCTACGAAAGCTGTTTATGCCATTTGCGATAAATTCCCCAAAGCTCGGGTGGATAACCCTGGCGTCGTCATGGGGCTTGCGAACGGCGACGATATTTTGATCGCCAAGAGTATCGGCAATGATCTGATGGCACCGGCCGAAAGCCTNTTGCCCGAAGTTGGCGAAATCTATGATCAGCTGAACAAAGATGGCTTCGGCATTGTTTCGATGTCGGGGTCTGGATCGTCCTTATTTGCCTTATCTCGTGACAACCATAAGTGCAAGGAAGCTGCGAAAAAATATACCCGTTTAGGTTATGTCGTTCGTCTTTGTAAAGTTTTACTATAAAGGGGAGGTAATCCTATGAAAAAATTCGCCATTATTCTTGCGGCTGGCAAAGGGACTCGAATGAAGAGTCTACGAGAGGACCTGAGCAAGGTCTCTTTCCCGATCTTAGGTCAGCCTTTGGTCAAGTATGTGCTTGAGGCCCTTAAGCCTCTTGGGCTCGATCAAATCGTCACCGTCGTTGGCTTTGGCGGTCAAACCAGCAAAGCCATTGTCGAAAAAGACAGTGAAGTCGTTTGGCAGAAGGAACAAAAGGGTACCGGCCACGCCGTCGCCCAAGCCGCTCCGGTTTTGGAGAACGAAGACGGCGAAACCATCATCTGCTGTGGGGATACGCCGCTGCTCACGACCAAAACGTTGGCTGCGCTATTTTCCAGTCACGAAACCAATCATAACGCTCTTACCATCATGACCGCCCAAATGGACGATCCTCATGGTTACGGCCGCATCGTGAAAGAGCGGGGGCGTGTCGTTAAAATCGTTGAACAAAAAGATTGCACCCCCGAGCAAAACGAGATTCGCGAAGTTAATGCTGGCGTCTACATCTTCGACAACAAAGAACTCTTTAAAGATTTAAAGCGTCTCACCCCGAATAACGCCGCGGGCGAGTACTATCTCACCGACGTCATCGGCATGTTCGTTAACGATGGCCTCAAGGTTTCTTCCTTCACCGTCGCCGATCCTTCCGAGACTCTCGGCATCAATGACCGCTATCAATTAAGCGTCGCCGCCAAGATCTTACAGACCCGAATCAATAAAGCTTTGATGCTCTCGGGTGTCTCGATCGATGATCCGGATTCGACCTACATTGCCCCGACCGTGAAAATTGGTCAGGATACGGTCATCCATGCGGGTTGCTATATCTTAGGGAATACCACGATTGGTTTAGAGAACGAAATCGGGCCGAACACCTATCTTGAAAACGACCAGATCGGCGGCTTCAACCAAATCCTCTATTCGCATTTAACCGATACCGTGGTTGGGAATAAGGCCACGTTAGGACCCTATATGCGCGCTCGGAAGAACGCCGTGATCAAAGACGGGGCCCATGTCGGCAACTTCATGGAACTGAAGAACGTGGAATTCGGAGTCGGTTCGAAAGCTGCCCACCTATCCTATCTTGGCGATGCCACAATCGGGGATGGGGTGAATATCGGCTGCGGCACGATCATNGCGAACTANGATGGCGTGAATAAGTTCCATACCACCATCGGCAATAACGTCTTTGTCGGCTCGGGCTCGACGATCATTAGTCCGGTGAACCTTGGCGACAATAGTTTCATCGCCGCTGGTTCCACGCTTAATAAGGATGTACCCGCTCACGCGATGGGTATTGCTCGGGCTCGTCAGGAGAACAAAGAAGGCTATTCCGATGTTCTTCATGAGAAAGCGTTGGCTAAGAAGGCAGCGAAAAAATGATTATTGTGCAATGCTACGGCCATAACGTCTATATCGACGAGACTTTGGTGGGTTACATCACCAAAAACACCAACGATGAGGGCGAGATCTACATCTCTGGCCACCGCTTTTGCAAAATAACCGATGACGGCATCCTTACCATCAACCGCGAAAAGGTCGGCTATGTCGATGATGGCGGCGATATCTATTTACACGATAAACTTGTTGGCGAAGTTACCCCTCAGAATGATTTCCGCTTTGTCGGTTCTCGTCTTAACGGTGATTGATTTCTAAAGCCTAAGCCTCCCTTGCCTAAATGACGGGGAGGTTTTTCTTGCCTTTTTACGTCATCAAAAAGAAAAGCACGTCCCCCGAATTGACGGGAGGCGTGCCTTGGTTTTTGCTCAATGAGCGAGAATTACTTCTTGCCCTTTTCGCGTTCGTGGACGATGTTGGCTTGAGCCGCAGCTAAGCGAGCAAGCGGGACACGGAACGGCGAGCAGGAGACGTAGTCGAGGCCGACAGCATCATAGAACATGATGGAGGCAGCATCGCCACCGGTTTCGCCGCAGACGCCAACCAGAAGGTCTTTCCGGGTAGCGCGGCCGCGATCGAAGGCGATCTTGACGAGTTCGCCAACGCCCTCTTGATCGATGGTCTGGAACGGATCGAATTCATAGATCTTCTTCTCGTAGTAATACGGGAGGAATTGGCCGGCATCATCACGGGAGAATCCCATGGTGAGCTGGGTTAAGTCGTTGGTGCCGAAGCTGAAGAACTCGGCTTCCTTGGCGATGTCCCCAGCGCGTAAGGCGCCTCTCGGGACCTCGATCATGGTGCCAACGTGATAGACCAGCTTCTTGCCTTCCTTCTTCATTTCGCCTTCAACGGCTTCAACAACGATCTGCTTCGCGTACTTGAACTCTTTGAGCTCGCCAGTGAGCGGGATCATGATTTCAGGTTCAACGTCATGCTTAAGATCTTTGCTGGCCTTGATGGCGGCTTGGATGATGGCAGTAGCCTGCATGCGGTAGATTTCCGGATAAGCGACGCAGAGACGAACTCCACGGAAGCCCATCATCGGGTTGGCCTGCTGAATCTGACCAATACGATCTTTGACCTTTTGCGGATCGACCCCTAAGGTCTTGGCGATCTCATTGATCTTGTCTTCCTCGTGAATCGAGGGGAGGAATTCGTGAAGCGGCGGATCGAGTAAGCGGATGCAAACCAGGTCTTTCGGCGAGGACATATACATATGGTAGAAGTCACTCACCTGATACGGCCGTAACCGCTCAAGGGCAGCTTCGCGCTGCTCGGTGGTATCCGAGAGAATCATCGACCGCATATTGAGAATGCGATCTTCGGCGAAGAACATACGCTCAGTGCGGCAAAGGCCAATGCCTTCAGCGCCGAACTTGTGTGCGTTATCCGCGTCGGCCGGAGTGTTGCAGTTGGCACGAATGCGGAGACGGCGATACTTATCGGCCCAGCCCATTAAGCGACCGAAGTCGCCGCCCAGGTCAGCCTCTTTCGTCGCGATTGCGCCTTCATAAACGCTGCCGGTGTTGCCATCGACGGAGACGATATCGTTTTCGCCATAAGTCTTGCCATTGATCACCATGGTCTTCTTCTCTTCCGAGATGATGGCCCCAGTGCAGCCAGCGGCGCAGCATTTGCCCATCGAACGGGCAACGACGGCGGCGTGGGAGGTCATACCACCGCGAGCGGTGATGATGGCTTCGGCATTGACCATGCCGATGATGTCTTCCGGCGAAGTTTCGGCGCGGCAGAGGACGACTTTGACGCCCTTATCGTGCTTGGCTTTCGCTTCTTCAGCGGTGAAGACGAGGCAGCCAGTTCCAGCGCCAGGAGAGGCGGGGAGACCGACAATGATCGGAGTGTGTTTCTTTAAATCGATCGGGTCGAAGGTCGGGTGGAGAAGGTCATTGAGAGCCTTCGGCTCGACACGTAAGCAGGCTTCCTTCTCATCGATGAGTCCTTCATCAACGAGGTCGCAGGCGATCTTAAGAGCGGCGCGAGCGGTACGTTTGCCGTTGCGGGTCTGTAAGAAGAAGAGCTTGCCTTTTTCGACGGTGTACTCCATATCCTGCATATCGCGGAAATACTTTTCCATGCGGGCGATGGTTTCGACGAACTGTTTGTAGACATCCGGCATACGAGCCTTAAGTTCATCGATGTGAAGCGGGGTGCGAACGCCAGCGACGACGTCTTCGCCCTGAGCATTAGGAAGGAACTCGGCGTAGATGCCTTTTTCGCCGGTCGACGGAGAACGGGAGAACGCGACACCAGTGCCGCTGTCTTCGCCCATGTTGCCGAAGACCATCGTTTGAACGTTGACGGCAGTGCCCCACTCATAGGGGATGCCATTCATTTGACGATAGACGTTGGCGCGCGGGTTGTCCCAGCTACGGAAGACGGCCGCAACGGACTCTTTGAGCTGAGCATACGGATCGGTCGGGAAGTCTTCGCCGAAGACGCTCTTGTAATAGGCCTTGTACTTTTTGACGAGGTCCTTGAGTTGATCAACGGTGACTTCGGTATCGAGCTTATAGCCATTCTTCTCTTTGATTTCATCGAGCATCTTATCCATCTCGGTTCTCGGATGGCCTTTGGCGATGTTGGTGAACATCAAGATAAAGCGGCGATAGCTATCGAAAGCGAATCTTTCGTTGCCAGAATTCCGAGCCAAAGCCACGACGGTTTCGTCGTTTAAGCCTAAGTTCAGAATGGTGTCCATCATACCGGGCATCGACTGACGAGCGCCGGAACGGACCGAGACGAGGAGCGGATTCTTCGTGCCGCCGAATTCCTTGCCATCGACCTTTTCGACTTCGTGAAGATGCTTAACGATGTCATCCCAAACGAAATCGGGGATTTTCTTTCCCGAATCGTAGTAGAGAGTGCAAGCTTCTGTCGTGATGGTAAAACCGGCCGGAATGTTAACTCCAGCAGCGGTCATCTCGCAGAGACCGGCGCCCTTTCCGCCAAGGATGTCTTTGCCCAAATGGGCCGCGTGAGCTTCCTTGAAGGAGTAGACGTACTTCTTTTCTGCCATGTTGTCCTCCTAATGACAATTTTGGGGCTTGGCTTTAGCCAAAGCCCTAGCGAGAAAAGTTTATCACGTAGGGCTTGTTCTTAGAACAAGAAAGCGAAAGTTCGGGGATGAAAGCCCTTTATCAGTCTCGTAGGGTTAAGAAAAACTCGGGAGGTTGTCCCGAGTTTNGGGTTNCAAAGGATCGGCAATTACATGTTAATCTTNTAGATTGCGTCTTTGCCGTTTTTCGCAGCGAGATACTTCCAGAAAATTTGCATGATCATGTGATCAAAGCCCATGTGGAGGTCTTCGGTGATCTGCATATCATCAACGGGAACGTGAAGCTGATAATCGGAGAGTTTAGCCAGCTTTCCGCCATCGTAGCCAGTCATGCCGATGATTTTGCAGCCTAACCCCTTGGCATAGGTGACGGCTTTAATGATGTTGTGAGAATTCCCCGATCCCGAAATTGCAAGCACGTAGTCGCTCTTTTGGATACGATCGAGAAGTTGATAGTAGAAAACATCCTCAAAACTGGTATCGTTAGCCAACGCCATCATGACGGGGATGTTGTCATTCAGGCAAACGAATTTGAACTTTTTATCAAGGTCATAGCAGGTTCCCTTGTTGAAATCGCAGACCATGTGGCTTGCCGTTGCCGAAGAGCCTCCGTTGCCAAAAACGTAAACGGTTGCACCCTTCTCATAAGCCTCCAATAAGGCATTCATGGCGGTGTTAAGTTCTTTCCAATCGAGTTTATCGATCGTCGCTTTTTCGCGGTCGTAATAATCGTTAATTTCCTTAATGAAATCCATTAGCATCTCCTAACTTTAAGTTATTTTAGCCTATTTAACGCCCAAAATCTTGTTTATTGCTTCGGCAAGGTTTTGGCAAATTAAATCGGGTTTGGCATCCGGATACTTCTTGTAGGGTTCAGGGTCGCCTCCGAGCAACAAGCAGGTGTGGCAGCCAGCATTGATTCCCGTTTGAACGTCTTGGCAGGTGTCGCCGATGAACCAAGAGTTCTTAAAATCGATGTTGTAACGTTGCTGGGCACGCAAGAGCAATCCGATCTTGGGTTTCCGACAATCGCAGTCGATCTTATAGGCAACGTTTTCGCCAGGAAAACCGCGGTCGGGGTGATGCGGGCAGAAATAGAGGTCGTTGAGGTAGGCTCCTTCTTGGCCGAGAAGATCCTCAAGTTTGTAATGGATGTTTTTGAGTTCTTCGAGAGTAGTTTCGCCGCGAGCGACGATGGGCTGATTGGTGATNCANATNGCNAAATAGGGTGAGGAATTGATACGTTTAATGGCTTCGGCCGCACCCGGTTCGAGTTTCAGCATTTCGCTGCGGACCACGTAGTCGCCGAAATGATTGATCGTGCCATCGCGGTCAAGAAAAATGCAGCGTTGCAACTTCGAGAGGTTGCGGGCGGCAATGATGCCGTTTTGGCAATCGGCAGTCACGGCATAATAGCGATCGGGGGTTCCGCAATCCTTCACGTATTCGGAGCTGCGATAAGCGAAGACNCTCTCTTCTAAGATGGCGGGGGCAAGGATTTCTTTTTCAAAATCGATCTTCAGAGGCTCGGTGAAGCGGTGAAGGATTTCTTTGCTGACGATATAGAGACCGGCGTTGGTTAAATTTTCATAAAAGAAGTCACGGGGGTCGTGCTTTCCTAAAATCTTGCGGCATTTGCCGTCGGCATCCGCGACCAAGACGTCGCTATCGAAAGGATGGCCGTTGGGGTGAGCGAAGGTGGTGATTAAAGCTTTGCGCTCGTTATGGAAAGCCAAGAAACGATTCCAGTCGATGTCGAGCATGAGGTCGCCAAATAGCAGGGCGAAATCTTCATCGAAAAGCTTGGAGGCGTAGTAAAGCGCACCGCCGGTTCCCAAGGGTTCTTGCTCAACGATGTATTCAATACGAACGCCAAATTTGTCGCCATAACCAAAGTAGTCTTGAACTGCGGTCGAAGCGTGAGACACCACCAAGATGATGTGGTTGCAGCCATTAGCTTTGAGGTTTTCAATCTGCCACTGCAAAATCGGTTTGCCGCAGATAGGAACCATCGGTTTAGGTAAATCGCCGGTAATCTCTTTTAAACGGGTGCCGGCTCCACCGGCTTGGATGAGGGCAATCATTGTTTATTCCATGAAGATGATCGAAACGCCAGCGTTATCGAGTTCGACGGGCATCTCTTTCAATTCTTTTAACGCGGCGCGAACCGCAATCTTTTCGGCCTCGCCAGGCACGTAGAACAGCAAGAAACCGCCGCCGCCCGCTCCGAGTAATTTACCACCCGAAGCTCCGGCCCGCATCGCCAAGTCATAGTACTCATCAATCTTTTGATTGGAGATGCCTTTGGCCAATCCTTTTTTGATGAGCCAGGACTCGTTGAGGATAGGCCCTAAAGCATCAACGTTGTTGGATTCGAATTCGGTTTTTAACTGGCGAGTTAGTTCGCACAGCTTACGGGTGCCCTCAATCTTTTCGGTTTGGGAGGCGAGATTCTTGGTTTCTTCTCCAAGGATGTTGTTGGCGTCGCGGACGTCGCCCGTATAGAACATCATTAAACTGTTTTGCAATTTGAGATAGGATTCGTGCCGCATAACGATCGGCTCGACTTTCACGAAACCATCGGGGCAGAATTCGTAATAACGAAGACCGCCGAAAGCCGCGGCGAATTGATCTTGCTTGCCGATGGGGTTCCCTAATTGATTGATTTCAACGTCGCAGGCTTCTTTGGCGACTTTATAGGTTGAGACTGATTTTTCGTTGTAGGTATAGAGAAGCTTGAGCAAAGCGACCGTGAAGGAACTAGAAGACCCTAGCCCTGTTCCCGAAGGAATATCGGCCATCGAGGTGATTTCAATGCCCTTAGTCCCAAAATCCGTTAAAACTTGTTTAAAGATGCGGTGCTGGATTTTCTGGGGATCATCCACCACTTCGGTTTGCGAATACTTGAGGGTAATGGAGTTCTTGTTAAAGGCCTGATTGATCGTGAGGTAGACATATTTGCGGATGCTCGTCGAAATGACGCAGCCGCCATATTTTTCGTAGAAACTCGGAATATCGGATCCTCCCCCGCAGAAGGAGACACGGAATGGTGCGCGTGCAATGATCATGACTGGTTCTCTTTTCTTGAACTATTGTAGGTTAGCCCTTAGGCTAAGGCAACATTTGCCGAACATCCAAGAAGTGCTATCTTGCCGCTTTTTCGTCGGGAAACCACGAAAAGTAACGTTTTCATTTCTTGCAGTGCTATGATTTTTAAAGGAGTTTTTATGGACAACAACGAACCCTTGATCATGACGTTCGATTTCGGAACCCAATCGGTCCGAGCTTCGATTTTTGACAAACGGGGAAATACCCTGGCCATGGAAAAAGAAGTGTACGCCCCCGCTTATTTTTCGCCAAAACCCGGTTGGGCGGAACAAGACCCGGATTACTATTTCCGTTGTCTTTGCTCCTGCACCAAGCGTCTTACCTCCTCACACCCCGAACTGATTTCTCGGGTTAAAGGAATTACTCAAACTTGCTTCCGTGATTCGGCCGTCTTGTTGGATTCGGATAACCAAGTGGTCCGGCCGATGGTCCTGTGGCTCGATCAACGCTTCGCTAAATGCGAGAAGAAGCTTGACCTCAAGGCCCGGCTGATTTTTAAACTCGTCGGCATGACTCAAGTCATCGACATGAACCGGAAACGGACGATCTCCAACTGGTTGATCGAAAATGAACCTGAGAATTGGGCTAGGGTGGCTAAATACCTCCACGCCTCCACTTATTTCATCTATCGCCTCACCGGGCAAATGCGTAATTCTGCGGCCGATCATGTCGGCCATTACCCCATCGATTACAAGAAACGTTGCTGGTATAAAGATCCTGAGCACCACTATCAAGGTCAAATCTTCTCGCTGAAGAAAAGCATGCTTTGCGAACTGATTCCGGAAGGCGCACCCATTGGTGGTATTTCGGAAGAGGCCTCTAAATTAACGGGCTTGCCCGCCGGCTTAACGATGTACGCTTGCGGCGCCGATAAATCTTGCGAAACGTTAGGAACGGGCGTCATTGATACCTCAATGGCCTCCATCAGTTTAGGTACCGCTTGCACCATTGAAACCACCACTAAAAAATGGATTCAACCCGTCAAATTGTTTCCCGCTTATCCCTCTTGTCTTCCTGACTATTACAACATGGACATTCAAATCTATCGCGGCTATTGGATGATCAATTGGTTCCTCAAAGAGTTCGGGGCAAAACGCGTTGACGATTTGGTCGTTGATGATGTGAATGCCGAAGACTTCAACAAGGACCTGGATAAGATTCCAGCCGGAAGCGATGGTCTGGTCCTTCAGCCTTATTGGGGGCCGGGTTTGCAACGCCCCGTCGTTAAAGGCGCGATGGTCGGTTTCTCCGACAACACTACTAAGGAACACTTCTACAAAGCCATTATCGAAGGCATCGATTATGCCCTCCGCGAAGGCATGGAAGGCTTTGAAAAGAATATTGGTCACAAGTTCACCTCGCTGCGAATCTCCGGCGGCGGTTCTCAAAGCGATGAGATTTGTCAAATCACCGCGGATGTGATGGGCTTACCGGTTTCGCGGGTGCAGACTCAGGAGACGTCTTCCTTGGGAGCCGCCATCGCCGGCTTCTTAGCGATCCATGAGTTCCACGATCCCTATGAGGCTGTTCAGATGATGGTTCATGAGAGCGATGTCTTCACTCCCGATATGCATAATCATGAAATCTACAACCAGCTTTACACCAATGTCTACGAGAAGCTTTACCCCTCGTTAAAAGAGAGCTACGCCGCCCTCTGCGACTTCACTCGCCGCTAAAAAGAAGTCAAAAAAAGCATAGGTTCTCACGCCTATGCTTTTTGTTTGGCTTATTTGGCGGGATTAGGATCGAGATGGCGCTGTTCGGTTTCGTTTTCGCGGACCGCCATCGGGTTGTTGCCCAAGAATTGAGCATTATAGAGGTCGGCGTAGAAGCCATTCTTCGCGAGCAGTTCTTTGTGAGTCCCCATTTCGATGATAGACCCCTTATTCATGACCAAGATCAGCTTGGCGTTTTTGATGGTGCTCAGACGATGGGCGATAACGAAAGAGGTGCGGTTGCGCATCATCTTCTCCATCGCGTCTTGGATGGCTTGTTCAGTACGGGTATCAACCGAGGAGGTGGCCTCGTCAAGAATCATAATCTTCGGTTTGCTGACGATGGCGCGAGCAATCGTGAGGAGTTGACGCTGGCCTTGAGAGATGTTGGATCCTTCTTCTTTTAACTGGAAGTCGTAACCATCAGGCAAGGTCTCAATGAAGTGATCGGCGTGAGCGGCCACGCAGGCGGCCTTGATCTCGTCGTCGGTGGCGTCGCTACGGCCATAACGAATATTGTCTTTGATGGATCCGCTGAAGAGCCAAGTGTCCTGCAAGACCATGCCCATGGAACCCCGCAAGGCTTCACGGCTGTAGTGGTTGATGTTTGTCCCATCAAGAATAATGGCACCAGAATTTACTTCATAGAAGCGCATTAATAAGTTCACCAGGGTCGTCTTTCCGGCTCCGGTCGGTCCCACAATGGCGACCATTTCACCGGGCTTAACATGGAGATTCATATCAGTGATGAGAGGTTTGTTGGCGTCGTAGGAGAACGCGACATGATCGAAGACAACATCTCCTTGAACCGCTTCTTCCGAAGCGAGGCAATCGGGGTCATCCGCCTTCTCTTGAGTTTCATCAAGAACGACGTAGATTCGTTCGGCGGCTGCACCCATCGACTGAATCGAAGAATAGATTTGGCCAAGGTCTTCAAAGGGCTGCTGGAAGATGTTCAGATACATGATGAAAGCGACGAGCATGGCAATACCCGCTGCATCGTGGTAGACGAATCCAGCAACCAGGGAAACCGCAACGAAGCCCAGGTTGTAGATGAAGCGCATGGCCGGATAAATAAAGCCGGAAATCCATTGCGACTTGCGGTCGGCCTCGGTCATGACTCCGTTGGTGGAATCGAATAGTTCCTGAGCTTTTTCCTCACGGTTGAAGAGCTTCAACAGCATAAAGCCGGAATAGCCTTCTTCAATCTGAGATTCAAGCTCCCCATATTTCTTGCGATAGAGTTTGAACTGCTTACGGGATTTGCCGGCGATAATGACGATGATGATCAGGGTGAGCGGTAAGGTCGCTAAAACCACCAAGGCCAACTGCCACGACTTGATGAACATGGCAACGATACAGCCTAGGAAAACGGTGATGCCACGACCTAACGAAGTAATGATGGAAGGGAGATTCCGCCCAATGTTATCGATGTCGTTGGTACCCCGTTGAAGAATCTCGCCAGTTTCGGTCTTGTCGAAATAAGATAACGGAAGGGTGTCCAGCTTTTCTTTGACGCGTTTGCGCATCAAATAGGTGTAATTGGCCACGACTTTCTCCAAGATCCAGTCCGAAATCCAACTGAGGAAGGAACTGGTAATGTAGACCACCAAAAGAACACTGAAACTCGCGAACAAGTCGGTCCAAAGAATGTGAATGGTTCCGGTCGTATCAACGGACATGAAGCGCGAAGAGTCTCCCAAGATATCGCTGAGCAGGCTCGGGCTGATGATGGTGAGAACGCCACTAGCAACCAAGAATAAAAGGACCACGATTAAAACCCAGATCTGAGAGCGGAAATCACCAAGCAAACGCCCATAGGTTTGCTTTAAATGCTTCGGTTTTTGGGTCATATCCTCATGCGGTGGCATTAGCGTTCACCCCCTTCCGATGAAAAGGCTTCGGCGAGTTTCATCGTCTTAGCGATTTCTTCTTTATCGAGTTGGGAATAAACGATTTCTTGATAGACCTGGCAACTCTTTAATAACTGCCGGTGGGTGCCTTCCCCGACGATTTTGCCATCGCTTAAGACGACGATATCATCGGCGTCAAGAATGGTCGATACCCGTTGAGCAACAATGATGACAGAGGAGTCTTTGGTGTAACCCTTCAAAGCGGTACGAAGTTTGATATCCGTTTTGAAGTCAAGGGCGCTGAAAGAGTCATCAAAGATATAGATCTCAGGTTTTTTGACGAGAGCCCGAGCAATGCAAAGGCGTTGCTTTTGGCCACCCGAGAAATTCTTGCCGCCATGTTCGACAACGCTATCCAATCCCTGCTCTTTTTTCGAAACGAAGTGAGTAGCTTGGGCAATATCGAGGGCGAGTTTGATGTCTTCTTCGCTGGCGTTGGGGTTGCCAAATTCCATGTTGGAACGAATAGTTCCGCTGAATAGAAGGGCTTGCTGAGGAACGAAACCGATCTTGTCGCGCAGTTCATGCTTTTCATAATCACGAACATCAACCCCATCGATAAGGACGTGGCCGACAGTGACGTCATAAAAACGAGGAATTAGATTGATAACCGAACTCTTGCCCGAGCCCGTTGAACCAATAATGGCCGTGGTCGATCCGGGCTTGGTCTTAAAGGAGATGTGATTGAGGGTCGGCACGTTGGCGTCGGGGAAAGTGAACGTGACGTCTTGGAATTCAACGACCCCCTCCTTGTTATTGGGATGAATGGGGGCGGTTGGCTCTTTGATTTGGTTGGTAACAGCCAGGACTTCGTTGATCCGTTTCGCTGAGGCACTTGCCCGCGGAACCATGATGAAAAGCAGGCTGAACATGATGAAACCAAACATGATATTCATCGCGTATTCGGCCGAAGCGATGACGTTGCCGAAGCTTGCCATGACCTCAGCTTGAGAGGCGAACTGGCGTCCATCAAGAAGCAAATATCCCACGACGAAGATGGCCATGTAAGTGATATCAAAGACGATGCCGATCGTGGGATTGGCAAAGCTCATAATTCGACTGAATTTGGTGACCAATTTTGTTGCTTCGTCATTGACGTCATCGAAGCGTTTGTTTTCTGATTTCTGCTGATTGAAAGCCCGAACAACCCGAACACCGGTGATCGATTCTCGCAGGGTGGCGGTGACTTTATCGAAGACCGTTTGAAACTTTTCAAAGAGCGGATAGGCCAAAACGAAAAGCACGACCATGATGACGATAATGACGGGGATAGAAACCGCAACTACGCCAGCAATTCGGGCGTCTTTGGTAAGAATCATGATGACGGCGACAATCAAGGTGACTGGGGAGCGGACCAAAATCCTCAAGCCCATCTGAACTAGCTGCTGGCATTGTTCGATATCGTTGGTGGTTCGAGTAATTAAGGTAGCGGTACCAAACTTGCCATAGTCAGCAACCGAGAAGCCGGTGACCTTGTGGAATACTTCTTGGCGTAGTTTTTGTCCGAAATAGGCTCCGACGTGCGAATTCATGATTGAGCCAAAAAAGGAAAGGATTAAGGCAATAAAGGAAATGCCCGTCATAACTCCGCCGACGATCCAAATGTCCTTCACGCTATCGCCCGTGGGAGTGATGTAATTATGTCCCCATAAAGGAATAAGCCCGGTCATCGCGTCCGTGCCCGTGGCATAATCCGGATTTTCCATGATGGCGGTGATTTTCGTCATGAAGTCGGGCAAAAGAAGGCCCAAGTAGGCATCGAGGGCCGTGAGGAGCATAACAATGAGGACTTCCCACCAAATCGGTTTGAGATAGCGGAGCAATTTTGCCATAGCGGTATTCTATGCCTTTGATTTTTAATACGCACCTACTATGTTTCCAAAGGGAACAAGAGAAACTTCAAGTTGCGGTTTTGGCACATAAAAAGCCGCCTGCAACGAGACGGCTTAGATATGCCTTTAGCGGTTTATTCGAGAGGAGCCTTTAAGAGCATTTCAAGGATGATGTCACTCGGAACAACCACGAAATTCTTTTTGCCGATGGTAACCCGGCTGATGATGGCGCCGATCACAAAGTCGTAGAAGGCCAACGCAATCTGCTGAGGATCGCCATTGATGACTTTCCCCTCTTGCTGACCTTGGGCGATGAGCGTTTTTAAATAATGCATCGGCTCAATCGGGTTTTTGGCAATCTCGGCGTGGTGATCGAGAGTTTGCTGCATATGCATCGTCACGTAGATTTCGGCGTAATACATCATGTCGTCATCTTTAGTGTTGGCGGTTTCTTCTAGATAATCAGCCAGCATCTTCAGTCCGCGGACACCCCCGGCTTTCATTGCCGCTTCATAGGGCGGCATGGCGGTGCCAATCATGAGACTTTCTTTGAGAATTGCGGCGAAAATATCATCTTTAGAATCAAAATAATGATAGAAGAGGCCGTGCGAGCATTTGGCTTGAGTCGTAATGTCGTCCACGGTGATGGCATCGTAGCCTTCAACGGCAAATAGCCGTAAGGCAACCGCCATGATCTTCTCGCGGCGCTTGTCTTTGATTCGTTTGTTTTGCTCGGGTGTTCTTGGCATAAAATTGGCTCCTTGTGATTTAGGCTCCCGTTTATTCTAAAGGTTGTTATGATTATGTCAATGCAAAAACAATTCGTCAACGATAAATGCCATAATATCTAGCGCAAAATAAGCGTTAATGTTTATTGGAAACGGAATTCGTTTTGTCAGTTTCTTATTCTTTATTTGGAGCTTCGCCGGCCGAGGGTGCGGCTTTTTCTGAAACGGAATTCGCTTGGGCGGTCGCTAATTCTTTTTTATGATTGCGAATTAACAAGACCGCGAAGAGAACTGCCGCGGCCGCAAGCAAGATTCCACCGATAAGGTAATGCCACCAAGCGGTCGTCGCATAGGTTTCCCAGATTTGATTGTTTACAAACATTGAGACGATAGAACCAAGGACGAAACCCAGCACCACGGTAAAGGTGCCTTGATGATGCTTCTTCATCAAGTTCGTCATGACTTTGGAGATTGCAAAGAGTCCGATGATAACTCCAACCAGGAGCACCAAGGTCAAGATCAGGCCCGTTCCAACTCGGCCATGATTCTTGAACATTGAATTCTCGCCGGTATAAAGTCCTACCACGGGGTTATAAAGTCCAAAAACAAACAACACCATTGATCCTGAAATTCCAGGAATGATGCAGGCGACGGCGGCAAAGAAGCCAACGACAAAGGTCACGGGATAGACCCACCAGTTGTTATTGGGATTCTCAAAAGCGGTTGATAAGTCGAATTTCCAGTAAATTTTGGCCACCACGGAGAGGATGCCGATACCGGCGGCGATCACAAAACCGACAACAATGCGAATGATGTCACCTTTCGAGAGCTTTTGCTTAATCTCATAAAGGATTACGGGGATCCCGCCGAGGATGCAACCAGCGAATAATGCGACGACTTCAAAGCCGGCGTAAGGTTGAATTTTGGAATAGCCCCAAAGCAAAAAGATGGCTGAAATGATGCAACCTAAAGCGATTGGCAGCAAGGTGAGGAAGGCTTTGCCAAAGTGTTTTCGCAGATCGTTGATTGTGCTGAGCAGCTTTTCATAAATACGGACAATGATGCCCACCGTTCCAACGGATACGCCTGGAAGAATTCCTGTGCCTAAAGCGGCGCCTTTGCCAAAATCGACAAACCAATCTTTTGCTTTCATGGTTTCCATTCTACGTTTTCTAGGACCTTTTTCCTAGATAAGTGTGGTACTATTGCTTCGCTATGCGAACACTTATCCTTTATGTTAGTGGCACCGGCTCCACGAAAAAATACGCCGAAGACATCGCTAAGGCCGTTAACGCGGATGTCATGCCTTTTCGGAAGTTCCGTTCCAGCCATTATCGCGATTACGACACCATCGTTTTCGGGGGCTGGATCATGGGCAACACCATTCAAGGCCTAAACAAGTTCATCAGTAACTACCGTCTTTTCCAAGATAAAAACATCATCGTTTTTTCTTCGGGAATGTCGATGCCTTCAGAAGAAGGACGCACCGTCATCATCGAACAGAATTTGCTCGATCTTTATCACGTTCGCTATTACCAGCTTCGCGGGAGTTTCGATTTCAAAAAGGTCAAGTTCCCTTACAACTTTCTCTTTAATTACAACTTTCTCTTTAATAACTCGATAAAGATGATCGCGCGCGACCCCAACGCCTCTGCCGACCAGAAGATGCTGTTAACGATAAAAGACACTCCAATGAGCTATTACGACCAAGCTAAAGTGGANCGCATCATCAAAGTGATTCTCTCGCTGAATGTCGTTGAGGTTAAGGCCGAGGACAAAAAATGAAGTTGATTGTCGGCCTAGGCAATCCTGGAAAGGAATATGCCGGTACCCGTCACAACATGGGCTATTTGACTTTGGACCGTTTCGCCGATATGGCTAATGGCAGTTTTGATCATTCCGGTTTCCGTGGTGTTTATGGCATCGTCAAAAACCCTGATTTCCCGGAAGGTGTGATCATTGCTAAGCCNGAAACCTTCATGAACCTGTCAGGCGAATTCGTCCGTCCGTTAGCGGATTATTTCAAGATTCCTGTCGAAGACATCATTGTCGTTTATGACGACATGGCGCTTCCTGAAGGCACTATCCGACTTCGTGAAATGGGGTCTTCGGGTGGCCATAAAGGCATCCAAAATATCATTGATAATTTTAAGTCGCCAGCGATTAAACGAATTCGTATTGGCATCGGCGANCCTCTGCATNCCGGCGTCGACTGGGTATTAAGNAAGCCAACCGGCGAAAGTAAGGATAGAATAGACGCGGCCATTGATAATGCCGCCAAAGCTTTACGGGACATCCTAATTCATGGATTCCCCTATGCGATGTCGGTCTATAACGGCCAAGGAGGCTCCAACGGATAACCTTCTCACCCGCCTAAACCAAGCTAACGTGACCACCCCCCTCCGTGAGAAAAGGGGGTCTTTCGTTGTTGACGACACCTTGGGTTGTTCCTTGCTTTTTGCATCGTTATTTTCGCAAAACCCCAATAACTTCGCTATTGTAGCCAACAATCTCTACTCAGCCCAACGCATCTACGAGTTCCTGCTGAACTTCCTTAACGAAGACCAAGTGGTTTTCTTCCCATCTGATGAGCTTCTCCGAGCCGAATCCTTGGCCTCTGGCCGCGAGCTTTTGTCCCAACGGCTCTACGCTTTAGGGCAATTGCAATCGCCGAAAAAGAAGATACTCGTTACCCATCCAGCTGCTTTACTTCGTTACCTTCCCGATCCCAAGCGCTTCGCCGAAGAAACCCTTCATTTCAAGACGGGGGATCANTGTGATCTCACCAAACTCAAAGCTCGGTTGGTTGAGATGGGTTATCAAGGCATTAATAAAATCGAACATTCTCTGGAATTTGCTTCGCGCGGCGACATTCTTGACGTCTATAGCGTTTCTTATTTGGACCCCATTCGTATCGAGTTCTTCGATGATCAAATCGAATCGATTCGGACCTTTGATATCCAAAGCCAAAGCAGCAAATCCGATCTGAAAGAATGCACGATTCTTCCCGCGACGGACATCTTTCTTAACGACGATGAGCTTTCCGATTTCATGATTCGGGCCAAAGAACAACTTAATAGCGATAAGTCGACTTTACCCCCGGCTTTAGGAGCTTTGCTGGAACAAAACGTTGGGCTCGACCTTGAGAACTTTGTTACTCATGATTATAAGAACGAGCTTTATAAGTATTATGGTTTCGCCCTACAGAAGCACTTTTCGGTCCTCTCCTATTTCGATCCCGAAATCGTTTATATTGCCAACAAGGAGCAATTTGTGGCTGCTTCCGACTTGCTTATTAATGAAGCTCACGATTACTTTTCGGACTTGCAGATTAAAGCTCGCATCATCTCGCACCTCGAGGAATATATGCCCGTCGAAAAGGCGATTCCCTCGAAACGAAATGTCATATATTCTCACACCTACGCGACCACTGCTGATGATCTTCAATTCGTGGCTCGGCCTATCATCACGACCGGAACCAATATCGCGAACATTATTCCCACGATTGAGACCTATTTGGGCAGCAAAGATCAAGTGGTCCTGGCTCTCCACGAGAAGCATCAAATCGAAACCGTCGAAAGCTTCCTTCAAGATCAAAAAATCCCCTTTGAGCGCGTTCAAGGTTTTGATCTTCCTCAAGGCAGCCTCGCCATTGCCGATCTCACTTTATCGGAAGGATTTGAAATCCCGTCTCTCAAGATTGCCTACCTTTCAGCCAACGAACTTTTCGGCCATAAGATTGCCTCTTCCCGTTTCACTTCCCGGTTCAAAGATGCCACGATTCTTCGGTCCTATGAAGACCTGCACCCTGGCGATTATGTCGTTCACGAATACAACGGAATCGGCCAATTCTTAGGAATTAAAACCATCGAGCAAAACGGTATCCACCGCGATTATCTTCACATTGCCTATGCGGGGAATGAGTTCCTCTATGTCCCGCTTGAGCAGTTCCGCCTCGTCCGTAAATACGCTGGCAAAGAAGGGGCCGCCCCGCGTTTATCCCATCTTAGCAGTGGCGAATGGGAGAAGAAAAAGGCCCATATTAAAGCTCGGGTTAATGAACTTGCCGATCGCCTGATTGCTCTCTATGGAGAACGGGCCAAAATTAGTGGTTTCGCTTTCCCGCCTGACGACGATCTACAGAAACAATTTGAGGACGAATTCCCCTACACCCTCACCGCGGATCAGCAAAAATCGCTCGATGAAATTAAAGGCGACATGGAGAAGCCGGAGATCATGGATCGTTTGCTCTGCGGGGATGTGGGCTTTGGCAAAACGGAAGTCGCTTTCCGCTGCGCCTTCAAGGCGATTCTCGCTGGCAAACAGGTGGCTCTGCTTTGCCCCACGACCCTGCTGGCTCGGCAGCATTATGAAGTCGCGCTCGAACGCTTTGCCAATTATGGGGTCAAAATCGCTGTCTTTTCTCGGCTCATTCCCGCTGCGACCCAAACCAAAAACATCAAGTTAATCGCCGAAGGGAAGATTGATTTAGTTATTGGAACCCATCGGTTGCTTTCCAAAGATTTTAAGTTCAGAGATCTTGGTTTACTTATCGTCGACGAGGAACAGCGTTTTGGCGTCGAACAAAAGGAACGCATCAAAGAGATTAAGAAAAACGTAGATGTTCTCACCCTCTCCGCCACCCCGATCCCCCGGACTTTGCAGATGTCGCTCGTTGGCATTCGCCCGCTTTCGCAGATCAACACTGCCCCCGAATCCCGTATGCCGATTCAAACTTATGTGACTCCCTTTAAAGAAGATGTTGTCACCGAACTCATTGAACGAGAACTTGGCCGAAACGGTCAGGTTTTCTACGTTCATAACGTTGTGGAAACCATTTATGCAACCGCTTCGAAACTGGCAGCCAAAGTGAATGGGGCCAAGGTTGGCGTCGTTCATGGCCAAATGGAAAAAGAAGAGATTGAGGACGTCATGGAAAAATTCTATGACGGGGAACTCAATGTCTTGGTCTGCACTTCCATCATCGAAAACGGAATCGACATTCCCAATGCGAATATGTTGATCGTGGAAGACGCCGACAAATTCGGCCTCTCTCAGCTTTATCAAATCAAGGGACGGGTGGGTCGGGGCAATCGTATTGCCTATGCCTACCTCATGTATAAACCACAAAAAGACATGAATGAAGATGCCCAAAAACGGTTACAAGCCATTCAAGAATTTACCGAATTGGGTTCGGGTTACAAGATTGCTCAGCGCGACTTAATGATCCGCGGTGCCGGCGATATTCTCGGCCCGGAGCAGGCCGGGTTCATCGATTCCATTGGCCTCGATCTTT
>JGI20225J20221_1002284_pt1 | contig 34003 bp, 36 predicted proteins | sample BioMet4_FD_20221 | JGI IMG/M metagenome (IMG submission 20221)
TAATACTTTACGTTAGTAACCCCAAATTAATAGCTTACTGACTATACGTTCCGTCGAAACCCATCATCAGTTAATGACGCAGAACGTCTAAAATTCTCTTCTTCTGCACTTTATCATTTTTACATGTTACTTCCAAAATTTCTAGAACTAACCAAATGACAAGGAATACTTGGTTTACTTCAAAGTAGAACAAAGGTAAACATACACCCCAGTTAAACTGAAGTTCTTTTAACCTTTCTCAGCATTTCTTTCAATACCGACTCAATTTCTTATTTCCATAACCATGGTGTCCACGTAAATATAAGGCTAAATATGGTGTTGGTAAGATATTTCCTTGTCAAACCAATATTCCTTCCTGTTTATAGGTTTTCGACTAGTAATAATACTTGTTCCTCTATAGCAACGGAAAATATAGGACGTGAATGTCTAAGACTACAATTCTGATATTAACGTTGCTATTCCCCTTATTTCATTACCTTAATGCAAATCCTTGTCAAGTCAAGCCTGAACTAATACCATAAGATTTAGTTTTCTTTTTCGGAAAACTAATAACACAACTAACAGAACTAATACGTTGAGTCTTGCCTTAGGGATCTAAACCTATGCCGTCGACGAATACCTTTACGTCTTCTCTAGCAACCACCGGAAATATCTTTTTGTGTGATAACCAGCGCTATTTAATTGCTATTCATCATTTTACTTTGGATTACAAGATCTGCTCATTTTGGCCTTCTTATACTTTTTTAATAACTTTTAGTATATTGTTTAGTTAATTTATGTAATGTATGTCTGATAGAACTACGTATAGAAGAAGTATCACGAGCTATGCGCTTTGCTGGTCCTTTATTAACCTTTCGAAATTGTCATCGTTTCTCTTTTTCCTATACGGTTCTTTTATCCTCAAGAGTCAAATGCTTGGACTACTTCCGTTAACGAACATATCTATTAGGTAACTAACTTAAATGCGTCAAAGGTATATCATAAAAACTTAGTATCTTACTTCTTACGACCCTCATAAACTTTTTCGCCATTTGTCATTTTATCTTTATCTATGAGCATCACGTAAATAAGTTCCAAACTAAATTTACTTACTTCTCGTCCAAGGAGGAAAAGAAAGTTTCCGCTTTGGATAGCATCGTTTTTTATGCTATGATAAACACTCTTTAAATTTGGATTTAGCACGACCGTTGAAACGTTCCGGTATACAGTTTTACACCTTTTTGCATAAAGTGTAGAACAAAAAACCTCAAACTGTTATTTCTCGTTCCGAACAACTTTCTATAATTTGAGAAAGTATGTTGTTTTAAATAGACTCCTTCGTTTCCACTAAACTTTAACCGTTTCCCTTAAACTTCCATAATGACCGACTATATCATTTAACGGTTCAAAATACCTTTTTTTTATTCCTTATTTATTACGAGTTCTTTAATAACGGTTATTAATGACGTGGCGCCACCAAGATTCGCATAATGGAGCCATTCTTATAATTTCTTTAAATACCCTTTCGGATACGAACGTATACCGGTTAAACTCCGGACGTTTTGTCTCATTAAATAAAACTAACAATAATACCATAGTTTGCCTCCTAAGGACTTTAACGTCTAACATCGGTTTTTTTATACCACGTCTTCATGGAAAATACCTCTTCACGGTTTTTGTTCAAGACTAAAACGTTGTTTGTATACTAACATGAGCTGCTTCAATAAAAGAACTTATATTTTTTGTTTTAGTTCTTAAACTATATTAAACAACATAAATAAGGCAACACAAGGTAAAAAATAGTCCTTTATGTGTTATTTTCTCTCCGTATACCATTTAATCTGGCTATCATGTTTACGGTTCAATTACGGTCACCAAGGTCCAGGGTTCTGTTTCAATTCCGTAGAATCTTTTGTTGTACCATGACTACGAAGTTTCAAAAGTTTTTTATATAGAACTTCACTATTTGTAGTAACAGCACCACCTTCTCCAGTAGTAATGGTCTTCACTGGATGGAAAGAAAATACAGTCATATCTGAATACTTGCAGTTACCCACCGGTGTTCCATCTGAATACAAAGAACCTATTGCATGCGCAGCATCTTCAATAATATGTAAATTGTTCTTTTTTGCAATCTCAGAAATAGAAACCATATCACAAGGAAGACCTGCAAAATGGACTGGAATAATTAGTTTTGTTTTCTTTGAAATATGTTTTTCTATTTCCTTGGGTGAAATATCATATGTACGTTCATCAATATCAGCAAACACAGGTCTGACATTGCAATATACCATACAATTTGAAGATGCTAAGAAAGTAATTGGAGTAGTAATTCCTTCAGAACCTTCTGGTAACTGTAATGCAGCTACTGCTATATGAAGACCTGCCGTAGCGTTTGAAACAGATACGCAATATTTTGCTCCTGTTAATTTACATATATCCTGTTCAAATTGTGTCACGGCAGGACCTTGCGTAAGATAATCTGATTTTAATACAGAAACAACAGCATCTATATCTGCTTGATTAATTGATTGATGTCCATATGATATCATTTTAGATATTTCCTACCTTTGCTTTATTAGCAGTAATCCATTCTCTCAACTGTTCTATAGTCATCCACTGCTTGTTATTATCAGAAGTATAGCGGAAATCTTCAGGTACAGCTTTTCCGTCCTTAATTCGAGCAGGATCTTTTGACCATTCATGGATTTGTGGAAGAATCTTATAGTGGTCAGAATATTCATATGTATTTGGGGCATCTTCCACACCGATCATCTGTTCATGAAGTTTCTCACCTGGACGAATACCAATTTCAACTTGTTCTGCTTCTGGCGCAACCGCAGTTGCAATGTCACAAATATTCATTGACGGTATTTTTCGAACATAAATTTCACCACCTTCCATGTCATCAAATGCATGCCATACAAGTTGAACACCCTGTTCAAGAGAAATCATAAAGCGTGTCATACGCTTATCAGTGATAGTCAACTTTCCTGATTTTGCCGTCTCCATAAAGAATGGAATAACAGAACCACGAGAACCCATAACATTTCCATATCGTACAATTGCAAACTTTGTCTGTTTTGCACCAGTATAAGAGTTTCCTGCAATAAAAAGTTTATCACTGCAAAGTTTTGTTGCTCCATACAGATTTACTGGCTGACTAGCTTTATCTGTACTAAGAGCAACAAGTCGTTTGACACCTTTATCAATACAGGCATCAATAAGGTTCATAGCTCCATGAATATTTGTTTTAACACATTCAAATGGATTGTATTCTGCAGTTGGAACAATCTTTGTTGCGGCTGCATGAACTACATAATCAACTCCATCAAGTGCACGATACAGTCTTTCTTTATCGCGGACATCTCCGATAAAGAAACGCACACGCTCATCTCCGACAAATTTCTTTGCCATATTCCACTGCTTCATCTCATCGCGTGAATAAATAATAATCTTTTTAGGATTATACTTTGCAATATATAAAGACTACGAGAAGGTAATTTTTATGTAGTAGAGACAAAAATCCATTTAATAATTGTAAATAAATTTAATTTGTAAAGTCAGGGAGTTAAAAGTCATTATGGATTTCGCATAAAAATAAATGGTTCAGAACGGACAATCATCCTTTAAATGACCGGGAAGAAATTTTAATTGGTGTCTTATTAACTTTCAAAACTAATTAAGTAAGTAGAATGTTTTTTAGTATTATCTTTGTAACGGGATTGTATTAACTTATAACACAAAAATGTTAGTTAAGGTAAGAAAAGAACAAGTAGAATCTTTAGAAGTGTAGGAATTAAAGAATGGTCGACATTTGGTGTAAAGTAGCGCGGGCCCGGGCGTGTTGTCGCAGCATCGGTAGCGAAAGCGGGTGGACGAGCGGGGTGTTTAGCGGTCGTGTAAGCGAACGAAGCTTCGTTACAAGAAGAGAGAGAGATGACGGTTACTTCCTGAAGGCGAACGTCTTTGACGTGCCGGGTATTGAACGGCGTGCGAATAGCTACTAACTTTGCGTTACAGCGGAGAGCGGACATCTCGGTGGGTTGGCCCCCCTTCTGTCTGCTCTACCGACTGAGGTTTTAAGATCTTCTAGATCTAATTGACGCATTAGGTTTCAAAGAAGTTTCCGTTTTAGCGCCTGTTGCGACTTTACTACGGACGGAGAAAGTAATTCTTTCCGAGGATTACGGTTCGAGCTCGCTCGGCCATTGGGGTAGCCGGACATTCGGTGCTTTTAAATCTTTTATATTTGCTCCCTTTGGATTTTTAGCCATAGGTCGGAAGTGAGAATATCCCAGCTTCGCTTCGTGGGAAGGGATTAGGTTCGCTTTCCTTTGGGTATGGGACCGATATGAAACCAGTTCTAAACTTGTAGGGGCCGTCCTGTGGGGTCGTACAAAGCGACGCCCTGGGCTAAATGGCCGATGGAAGAGTGGATAAGTAAAGAAAGTCTTTTTTTACTGTCTGTTTGAGTCTTCGCCTGTAGGAAATAAGGCATTTGGTTTGTAACGGTTTGAAGGGGGTTGAGTTCGGTCGCGCTGAAGCGGTTTCGTTGCTTGTGGTAAAGCGAGCCGTTACTGCTTGCAGTAGGAGTTCGCGAAGCGTTCTCTTCCGGGGACCTAGTAATACTTCTTTCAGAGAGGGGCGCGTGGTTAGGCGCATGCACGGTGGGGCTGCCGTACTTGTGGGGAGCGGCTCGCGCGTCGTTCTTGATGTAACTCGGCTGGTGGAAGGCGTTGTTAGGGGCGTTCTCACGTGGCTTTCGCACCTCGCGCAGCAGTACCTCCAGGTTCCGTCGCGCCCGACGTGGGTCCACCCACGGAGATCTGCCGCTCTCGCTGTAACGCAAGTAGTAGCTTATGCGCCTTGTCTGTTCAAACCCGCACGTCAAAACGTTTCGGCCTTCAAGGGTAAGAATCGTCACTACCCGTCAACGCAAGCTTTGCTTTCGCTTTACACGACCCGCTTAACACCCTGCTCCGTCCACCCGCTTTCGCTACGATGCCTGCGGACACACGCCCGCCCCCCGCTACTTACACAAATGTGACGCATTCTTTTTAATTCCTACCTCTAAACATTCTTACTGTTTCTTTTCTACCTAACCTAAACATTTTTTGGTGTTATAATTTATCCAATCCGTTACAAAATAATAACTAAAAAACCATTCCTACTTACTAATTAGTTTAAGAGTTTAATTAAGACACATATAAAATTTCTTCGTCATTTAAAGGGATGATTGTTGTTCTAAATTTATTTTATGGAAATCCATAATGACTTTAACTCCCTGACTTACAAATAAATTTATTTACATTATAAAATGGGATTTTTGTCTCTACTTACATAAAATACTTCTCGTAGTCTTTATATATCTATATGTATAACTATAAAACCCCACTACTTTATTATAACTGTGTTGTCTTCGTTTCTCTAATATTTCAATTCCTTATGTTAAGTCTTGTTCTAACAACAAAAGATAAGTTTCCCTTATTAAGAAGACATACCAATTTCAAATTAAGTCTTAAATAACACGGTATATAAAAGGAACACTTTATGTATTTGGTCCATAAAACACTTGTGAAGATTTTTATGTTTGATTTCACTAAAAATTTTAATAACTATATACAAGTTTATCCTCATTTTGTACAATCTCTTAAAGTTGCTAAGAATTAATGACCTCCATGTCCAAGTTAAACCCTTTATGGAAGCAATGGTTACTGGGACGNTTAATGTTTTATATGTATTTGTTTGACAGTGGATACCGCTGGACCTTTAACATATTCTTGGTAAACTACTCTCTGGCGTTTCGCGAAAGGATAACAGCGACCTATAATATATGTTAAGGCTGTCACCACCTTATTCACATCCTTACACCAGAACCTCCTTCATCGTTAAGGGCAATACCATTTTGTAATATTTCTTTTTTGCAGCACTCTGATTGAAAATATCGTTAAAAAGAGCTTGGTTAATAATCTTATTTGTAAATAATGATTTCTGATCATTTGTTGCAAATCGCTCAAATTCATACTTGTAAACTAATTCATGCATGAAAGGAATCACCTGCAGGTCTTCGAAAAATTTGGCAAATATTTGTTCATCAGCCACGGAAGTTTCTGTTAAGTGATAAAAAAAATCGTTATCTACAAGTGCGCCTGTTGAATCAATTATCATTTATCACCTTTTTCGCCAAGTGGTATGGATGCAGAAAATCGCTTATTTTGCAAATTTTCAGGGAGGCTGAACGTTCTACGCAAGTAAGCGATTTTCGCTTTTGACACGCACCCCTCTTTCTCTGCCAAATCCAACATGTCTGCAAGACCAGACATCCATTTTTTCCCATCAGGGTTGTTCAATCTTTCATAACCAAATTCTATATTGATTTCCTTTATCTTGTCCATCAAAACAAGCTTATCTTCCTGTTTCGTTGGAATTAGGAAATCAATCGCTTCATGCGAAATAAAATCCAACTCGTATAAACGCCTTACAACTGCCTTGTATGGACAAAGAAAAATATTCATCAGTTTGGAAATGATGCAAAGCATGCTAAAAAGAGAAATTTTACCATCTTTTAAGTAATCGCTTCCAAATTCGGAAGCATAATCGATAAACTCTTTTTCCGGCATGAGGAATTCTGCAGCAAAACGGCTCATCAAATCTTCTTCATTGTATTCTATGTCTGGAGCCCTTTCACTGATATATACATTCAACTGCCACAGATGCCCTAATTCATGGGCGGCAGTAAATATCTGCTTGTCAATCGTCTGAGCAGAATTGATATATACAAAATGTTTCTTTTCTCCAGCAAAATCAATGGCATCAAACAGGAAGCCATTATTTTTTGGCTTCTCTTCAGAATCTGCACTATTTAAACCTTCTGGAAAATAAATTACAACGGCTTCTTGCTCTAATATTCGCAAAACAGCATCAGCCGGAATAATATTGGCTAACTGTGGCAAATGTTCTGATCTAACTTTCTCTATGAAATTCTTTATGAGAGGAATAAGTTGCTTATCAATTCCTTCATACATAAATGAACCTTTTTACTTTTTCTTGTTTTGATTAATTGCATCAAAAACGTCCATATAATCATCAATAAAATCAAGGACTTCTTCGCGGTTCCTAGGATTCTGAAATTCATTCATGCAATGTACAACCGCTTTATTATAATGAGCTTCATCACCAGAAAGAAGATTTTCAGCTGTAACATTAAATCGTTTAGCAAGTAATTCAATTTGCGGGTAAGAAACAATTGCACGACCCTTGAAAGCAATGCCTAATTGGTTTTGATTGGGCAATGAAAGCAATAGTGCAGAGGTTTCCATTTTCGCTGCAATTATTTTTCTGAGCAAGTTCCTGGATATAGTCACCAAGCATTCTTGTTTCTGTCATAATGCATTTTAGTATATCACCAATCCGGCCTAAAATCAATGATTATTTTACTACCTTCCAGTCGGCACCATTTTTGCCTTCGTATGTCTGAGCGATGCACGGACATGGTTTGGCATTGGCTGCGAAAAAGGCTATGTCTGTGGCGTATTCTGAAAAGAGGTCGTCAGGGTGGTAATGAAGGCGCACGTTCTGCGTAGTGCCGTCGGCGGTGGTGCGGGAAAGCGCATTGTTCAGCGTGATTATGTCAACGGCTGCGGCAAGCTGGCGGTCAAGGTGTTTTTCCTTGTATTTTTTTGTGATGAATTCCATTTGGAATTTTTCTATTTCTTTTTCATCACAAGTCGTCCGCTCGGCCGGTGTGCTGTGCTGCGAAGAAAGCCATGTTTCAAAATCCGCAAAGAAAATGCTGGGCTTTATGTGCAGCGGCTTGATGACGGTGTTGAACCAGGGGACGGCGCGGCCTTTTGTATAAAAGAGGTTGCATGACTGAGCAAGCGTTGCGGCACGGGCAATGTCTTGCGCAGGAAAAGTCGGAGTTTGCTGCACGTGGTATGGCGGCGTGTCCTGGTATGCAAGTCCCAGCGATTCACTGCGTTCATATAAATCTGTTCCGGGAAGTACGCTCAGGCAGAAAAGTTCTATATTGTTTGGATAAAGGCTTATGGCAAAATCAATGCTCTGTTTGAATCCATTTAAAGTGTCGCCGGGAAGTCCGTATATCAGGTCGAACCCAAAGTTTACGCCTGTTTCATTGAGCAGCGCGATATTTTTTACAAACTGTTTCTTGTTCATGGTGCGATGCACGTTGGCAAGCACTTTTTCATCAGCGCTTTGCAGGCCTATCTGGAGTGAGCAAGGTATTCGGGTGAATGCTTTTGCAAGTTCACGGTCAATGAATTCTGCACGAGCTTCAAAATAAAAGAACATGCCGGGAGCTTTGCGGGAAATTTCATCAAGTGTTTCAAGAGCGCGCTTTCGGTCGGCGTTGTATGTGGGGTCGAGCACAAAGACTTGCGGGATTTTCTTTGTGGCAAAAAGTTCAAGTTCCTGTGCAAGGCGTTCTTTGGGGAAGTATGCTATTTTATTTTCACCTTTGCTTTCGTAGCAGTAGGAACATTTAAACGGACAGCCGCGTGCTAATTCCCAGAGGGCGCCTTCGTACTTGGCGGGGTCAAGGGTTCCGTCAAGGTAAGGAGATGGAAGTTGCTCAGGGAGCGGCGTGACGGCGCGTGTCACCGAAGAAAGCTGCTGCTTCTGCAGTGCGACCGGCACTGTTTTAAATGACTCAGCATCGCGTCTTGTATACACGCCCTGCGGTACAGCCGGCACAGTTGCGAAAGCGTCCAATGGAAGAGCTGCAAGGGAAGCGATAAGCTGCGGAACGGCGCATTCACCCTGACCTGCAACGGTGTAATCAAAGTTTGTAAAACTAAAGGGATTTGCCGTTACTTCGGGACCGCCGGCAATGATGATTGTTCGAGGCAGCTGCTGTTTGATACATAAAGCAATCTGCTCGCTCATGGCGCGATTCCACACATATATGCTAAAGCAGACGAACGACGGTGCGACCCCCGCAGAATTGATGATGGAAGAAGCGGCGGTTTGAGCAGAAAGCGTTTTGTCTTCATTTGAAAATGCGATGAGTTCGACAGAAAATTTATCTTTTATATGCTCATCATGCTTCAATGCGGAAGCAATACAGGCGGCTCCCAGCGGAAGAGCCTGCGGTGAAGTTTCCACAAGTATTGAAGTGCAAACAATGCGCGGTTTCTGATTTTCCATAATCACAGTATACCGCATAACTCATATTTGTTCTGCATGGCGATGCAATAGTATTATTATTGATTCTGCGATATACTTTGCGCATATGATCAAAGAAGTTTCCATAACAGTCACCCCGGAGCAGGAACACGATGCCCCCCTTATCAAAAAAATCATCTGCAGCACACTTGAACACAACGGAACACGTGTCAATGCAAACGATGCTTCGTTTGTGTTTGTAAAAAAATCAATTGACGCCCGCCATAGCCACATAAAGCTCATCTTAAAATACAAAGTGTATATCGGCGAAAAGCCCGGCGACAATACCACAAACATGATTGGCAAATGGAAGCCGGTAGACGGGCAAACAATCAGTCCATCATCATTAACGCTCAGGGGCCGGCAAGGTCTTTTTGGGGCGTTTCAAACTATTTTGAACACGGAATCAAACCAATCATTCAATCGAGCGCCGGACAGCAAAAACCGATTGTACGCAAGCGCGACATTTGCAACAATCAGCAACGCAAGGAATTGTTTGGAAGGCGACATGCAACCTACTGTTTTGGAAAGAAGGCGGCGGCGCGGGAAACATTCAGCGACGGCAAAAACTCTAACACCAGAAACAAGCAACCCAAGCAGTGGCAACATAGACAACAATTCTGCACAGCTCTTTGGTTTAATTTTGGCGCAGACAAATCAAATCTCCTTACTGACGCCCCCACCCGCATATTGGAACAGACCAAACTTCCCCGCCATCATCAATGGCGATGCGGCAGAAAATAATCTCCCCTTGGTGGAGCAATTTCACTTCAACACAAAATGTGTTTCCTTTCATCAAAAAAATAATCCGCTGACCATTACTGGGCGTACACACACGAAACACAACCACTCAGGAAGAAGGAAGATTATTTTGGGCGATGCCGTTCTTCTTGCAACGGGACATTCCCGCAGTTGACATATATGAACTCATTGGCTGCCCACTGCGCCCACAGGCTCTTGAAGCAAAAAACATTTGCGGTAGGCGGTACGTGTTGAACATCCTCGCGTGCTCATCGATTCAATCCAGTATCACCGGAAACATCGGCCTCGCTGCCCGCAGCAGAATATCGTCCTTACTTCACAGCAGGACGGACGCGGTGTATACAGCTTCTGCATGTGGTCCCGGTGGATTCATCGTGCCTAGCGCCAACAGCCCCTGAACAAATTGTTATAAACGGCATGTCATCCGCCTCGCGCAACAGCAGGTGGAGCAACGCGGCCAATTGGTTGTGGAAACCCAGCCGGAAGACATTCCTGCTGAATTTGTTTCGCGTGCAAAAGAAATGAAATGTTCTGCGCTTGCAGGACTTTTGTGGCGCCAACCGCTCTGGAACATGAAACCGTATCTTCATGGAGGGCAGTTTCATCTTCGGCGGGCAAGAGCAAGCAGGCAGCTCCAGCCAAGCGCGTCTGGTCCGATTTTCTTGCACGCAAAAAGAAAGTGCCGGTGTTGCCGCAGACGAGCTACACCCCCGGGCCGTTGTTTCAAGCAGGCTTGATGAATGGCTGCCAAAACAAATCTCATCACGTCTTCAGTCTGCATTCAATGATTTTGAAAAAAATATGAAGGGCTTTATTTCAGGACGAGGCGCTGCTTGTTGGCAAGCGAAACACGGACAAGCCACACCGGTACGCATTTTGCGCGATGATGAAACATTTGAAAGGCACGGCGATTGCAAACCTGTATCCTGCAGGAGAAGGCTCCGGCTATGCGGGCGGAATTGTGAGTTCCGCAATGGACGGTGAAAATTGCCGTGGTGAAAAAATGGTGTTGAAGATTAAAAAATAAAGGCGGACGGTCCGTATTCTACAGTACAGCGCGCAGAGCGCAAATGGAACAATCGCACGCAACGCCGTTCTTAGCAGGACGCTACTGTTTGATGACCGAGTTCAGGAACTGCTTAAGGCGGTCGTTCTGCGGATGCTGGAAGATTTGTTCCGGAGTTCCCTGCTCTGCAATGATGCCATCATACATGAACACAACACGGTCTGCAACTTCGCGGGCAAATCCCATTTCGTGCGTCACGACAATCATAGTCATTCCGTCCAGCGCAAGCTGCTTCATTACAGCAAGAACTTCGCCAACGAGTTCCGGGTCAAGGGCGCTCGTCGGTTCATCAAACAACATTATTTTTGGTTCCATGGCAAGCGCGCGTGCAATTGCCACACGTTGCTGCTGACCGCCGGAGAGTTTATTTGGATATGCGTCCATTTTATCGCTCAGTCCGACGCGGGTAAGCAGTTCAACAGCTTTGTCATGCGCTTTTGCTTCGCTTATCTTTTTTACATTGACCGGAGCAATCATCACGTTTTCAAGAACTGTTTTGTGTGGAAACAAATTGAATTTCTGGAACACCATGCCCACTTCTAGAAGTTCTGCATTGCGTTCTTTGGCAGAAATCTTATATTTACGCTCGCCATTTTCATAATAGTCAAGCAGTTTGTCTTCAATAAATATTTTTCCATTCTGTATATGCTCAAGGTGGTTCAAGGTGCGCAAAAATGTTGACTTGCCGGCGCCGCTCGGACCAATGATGCATACAACTTCGCCAGGCTCAACGGCAAGGGACACATTCTTGAGTACATCAAGTTTGCCAAATGAAGTGCATATATTTTCTGTCTTTATCATGCTCATAATATTATCTCCAAACAAAAATCTTTATTATTCATCACTCGTACACAGAATATTTTTTTTCAAGACGGTTAAACACGATGGTGAATACCGCGGTGATGATAAGATACAAAACCATTGCAGGAATATACACCATTGAAGAAGATGTTGACGACTGTATGCTGCGCGTTACCTTTGTAATATCAGCAAGTGCGATGATAGAAACAAGAGATGCGTCCTTAAGCATCATGATAAATTCATTTCCTACCGGCGGAATAAGGCGGCGTATAGACTGCGGAAGAATAATCAGCTTCATTGTCTGGCTGTACGACATGCCGAGCGCGCGGCTTGCTTCAAACTGGCCTTTGTCTATAGACTGTATTGCCGCGCGTATTATTTCGCAGCAATAAGCGCCGCTGTTAAGACCATACGCGATAAACGCGGCAAGAAAGCGGCTGTTTATGGTAAGCGCCTGATTTATTTCCGGCAGTCCGTAATACACAAAATAGAGCTGCATCAAAAGCGGCGTGCCTCTAAAAAAGAAAACGTATATATTACAGAACGACCTGATAATTTTATTTTTTGACATCTCGCCAAGCGCGAGAAAGACGCTGATAATGAGACCTGCAGAAACAGAAGCAAGTGTAAGTAAAATAGTAATTTTGGCTCCGGCTAAAAGCTGCGGAATCCAACCAATCATTTTTTGCATAGTTTCCATTTGAGCAGGTCTCCTTTGTAATTTAAATTAATTATTGAGCAACAGTTGATGACAAGTCAGTGCCGAACACGCTGACAGAAATCTGTGAAAGCGTACCATCGGCCTTGAGCTCTGCAAGCGCCTTGTTCACCGCTTCCTGAAGTTTTGAATTTCCCTTCTTGAGGGTTACGCCAAAGAATTCATCAGGAGTGCCGGCCCATACCTGTTTGTATGGAGAATCTTCTTTTGAAAGATAGTCAACTGCAACGAGGCTGTCGCTTACCACTGCATCGCAACGACCGTTCTTAAGGTCATCATATGCGTTCATCACTTTGTCATATTCTTCAGGAGTAAACTTAAGTCCGCCCTGAGCCTGCTTTGTCATGAAAATATCACTTGTTGTTTCTGCCTGATAACCGACGCGAAGTCCTGCAAGGTCCTCTGGCTTTGTGACGTTGAGATTTGTCTTTTTTGCAACAATGATTGCCTGACCGTTGCCAATATACGGAGTTGAGAAGTCATACTTTTCTGCGCGCTCCGGGAAAATGGTGACTGCTGACATCACGACATCATACTTGTCGGTGTCAAGACCGGCAAAGATTCCGTCCCATGCGGTGTCAACATATTCAACCTTGAGTCCGAGCTTATCTGCAATTGCCTTGCCAAGCTGAACATCAAATCCTGTCGGTGTTTTTCCGTCTTCTGCAAAATACTCAAACGGCGGATAACCGATTTCCATTCCAATCTTGAGCACTCCTTCCTTGAGTGTCAAACCTGAATTAGCAGCTTTCTTTGCGCAACCAGTAAAACTAAGCGCAAGAACAGCTGCAGCCAAGACAGCAATTGTCTTTTTCATATCAATTTCTCCTCTTAATAAAAAAAGGGACACGGATCGTTATTAGACGCCTTTGTCCCCTGTGTGCATAAGTATAAGTTTTTTGCCGTATCATGTCAATAAAATATGCAAAATTTATGTATATTTATTCAATTTGGACGAAAATAGTATATTTTTTATTCATCGCCGCCTTTGGCTGCCTGCGCGCGTGAATTGTCACCACTTTGTTGCGGCTCCTGATTTTTTTTGACAATTTGCGGAATCACTTCCGCAAGAAGAATCGCGCTAAAAATAAGCACACAGCCTATCACCATGCGGAGCGTCATATGTTCATGAAGAAGCACTGTTCCAAACAACACGCCGAACACTGATTCAAGTGAAAGGAAAAGAGACGCAAGCGCAGAAGGCACATACTTAAGACACACGTTCTGCAGCATGAAGGCAATCATCGTGCTGAACACGCCAAGATACAACATTGAAACAACAACACGCATGTTCGTCAGCGAGGCGGCCGGGAATGCACCGTCCATACAGGGCGCGGCAATCCAAGAAAACAACGCTGCAAACGCAAACTGCAGTACGGTAAGCAAAAGCGGATCTTCCGCAGCATCGAATTTTTCTACAAACAAAATATGCACGGCATAGAACACACCGCACACCAAGGTAAGCACATCTCCAATATTCATCGACAGCAGGGAACCATTTTCATTCTTAAGCGCAAGCAGTCCTATTCCTGTCACAGAAAGAATTGCGGCGATGAACGTGGTGACGCCAGGCTTCTTTTTGTTGAGCGGCCATCCGATAAGCGGCACAAGTATGACATAAATGGTAGTAAGAAAGGCATTCTTCCCGGCTGTAGTATATTTGCATCCCACTGTTTGGAATGCATACGCGCTAAACAGCAAAGCGCCAAGGAGCGCGCCGTGCAGCCAGTATGATTTTTTCATCAACGAAAATTTCTTGTAGAACACGGCTGCGAATGGTGAATCTGAACGGCAAGCATCCAGATTGCACCAACGTAGTCAAGGCTGTCTTTTACTATAACAAATGCAAAGCCCCATATTGCCGCAGCAAAAATAAGTCCGGCGCTGGAAACAACGGCGAATTTTTTATCGCTCATTTATACTTTCCTCACTATTCATTCTCCGTCTCCCTCTTTCCACCATATTAATTTCTTAGGCGTTGTATTGCACTTCTTCAAATGCCATATGTCCTTTACATATTCTCTTCAATAGTGGCGGGTCCGCCTTGAGAATTTCGCTTGCGAGCCAATATTTGAGTGAGTGTTTTTCTGCGGCCCAAGTTTTGTGTGGACAGCATAAGCGACTGCAACTTTTTCCTGCGCTTCAACATAGCTGTCAAAGTCGGCAAGCACATAGTACACATCAGGACGCTGCCCTTCCACGCCATACACCAGAGAATCATGCAGTTCCTTGAAGAGCTGGCCGGAAGCATCATACGTGCCGTCAATAAGCTGGTTGACTACTTTTGCAAGCGCCGGGTTGCGGTCAAGATATTTCTGCGGATTATAGCTGTGCTCGGTGTCAATCTTGATGATTTCTTCTGCGGAAAGTCCGAAGATGAATTCATTTGCTTCGCCCGCTTCTTTAACGATTTCTATGTTAGCACCATCCATAGTGCCAAGAGTAAGCGCGCCGTTCATCATGAATTTCATGTTGCTTGTGCCGCTCGCCTCTTTGCCGGCTGTAGAAATCTGTTCGCTCACATCGCTTGCAGGAATAATTTTTTCTGCAACAGACACGCGGTAGTTCTCTACAAACACAACGCGCAGTTTGCCTCCAACGCGGCGGTCGTTGTTAATGCGCTCTGCAACTGCGTTGATAAGTTTTATGATGCTCTTTGCACGGCGATATCCACTTGCCGCCTTTGCACCAAAAATAAAAGTCCGTGACGGCGGATTGAATGATGGATCTTCAATAAGCCGGTTGTACAAATACATAATGTGCAGCACATTGAGCAACTGACGTTTGTATTCGTGCAAGCGTTTTACCTGCACATCAAAAATACTTTCCGGATCAAGGAATTCATTCTGTGTGTGCTTGAGATACTCAGCAAGGCGCTGTTTATTGTGGAACTTAATGTCCATAAGTTCATGCAGCGCCTGTTCATCATTGACGTAGTGTTCAAGTCCGTGCAGCTTATCAAGATCTGTTTCCCAGCCGTGTCCAATTTTCTTTGTAATCCATTCAGCAAGTTCCGGGTTAGAAAGCAAAAGCCATCTGCGCTGTGTAACACCGTTTGTCTTGTTGTTGAATTTCTGCGGATAAATGTCGGCCCAATTTTTAAGTTCCTGAGTCTTGAGAATTTCTGTATGCAGTTCCGCAACACCGTTTACACTGAAGCAAGAATGTATTGCAAGCCATGCCATATAAATTTTTCCGTCATGGATGATAGACATATGGTTCTGCTTGTCATAATCATTGGGGAATTTTGCACGCAGCTCTATCATGAAGCGGCGGTTTATTTCCTCAACAATCTGATAGATACGCGGCAACAGTCCCTGGAAAATATCAATCGGCCACTTCTCAAGCGCCTCTGCAAGAATAGTATGGTTTGTATATGCAAATGTTTTCTGCACGACTGCCCATGCATCGTCCCAACCAACATTGTATTCGTCCATAAGAATGCGCATCATTTCTGGAATTGCAACTACAGGATGCGTATCATTGAGCTGGATGACATGATAATTAGGGAATTTAGAAAAGTCAGTTCCCACATTCACCACAAAGTGATGGATTAAATCCTGCAAAGAAGCGGATGTGAAGAAATACTGCTGCTTGAGGCGGAGCGCCTTTCCGGAAGGACCGTTGTCATTTGGATACAGAACGCGGCTTATGTTTTCCGCATCATTCTGTTTTTCTACAGCGCGATTGTACTGCATGTCGTTGAACAGCTGCAAATCAAATCCGTTGGGACTTGTCGCCTGCCACAAGCGGAGCGTGTTCACCGTGTTGTTATCGTAGCCGACAACCGGCATATCGTATGGAGTTGCAGTCACTTCTTCTGCATTCTCAATGTAGAAGCGGTCTCTTCCGTCTGGAGTTTTGCCATATTTTATCTGACCGCCAAATTTTACGGTGACGGCAAGATCAGAACGTTTTACTTCCCACGGGTCGCGGTGCTTGAGCCAGTTGTCAGGATACTCAACCTGATACCCGTTCTCAACATGCTGTTCAAACATACCGTATTCGTACCGGATGCCATATCCATTGCCCGGATAGCTCAGCGTTGCAAGGCTGTCAAGGAAACAAGCTGCAAGACGACCAAGGCCGCCGTTGCCAAGTCCTGCATCAGGCTCCTCATCCTCAATCAGGTCGTAGTCAATGTTCATTCCCTTGAGAACTTGTTCAACCTGTTCCTTAATGCCAGTGTTGATGAGATTGTTGCTCAGTGCGCGTCCCATAAGGAATTCTGCGCTTAGATAGTAGAGCTGCTTTGTGGGCTGAGACTCATACACACGGCGCGTCTCCATCCAGTTAGGCATAATGATTTCAAGTGCGCTCGCACTCACGGCGTCAAACAAGTCATGTTTGTTTGCCTGAGAGATGTCCTTTCCGTACTGTCTGCGAAGACGAGCGGTGAGGTTTGCCTTGAATTGTTCAGCATCAAAGTTCATAGAATACTCCTTACTTGGCTATTAATATTATAAGTGAATTTGCAGGAACGACATACCTTGCCTGCGCACGAAGTTCCTCTTCTTTACCCGGTAATGTGATGGCGTCGTCCGCAACAATGGATGTGTCTGCGACGCGGTACCATTTTCTTCCGTCAGTCAACGTTGGCAGCATGACGATGATATCGTGCTTGTCTGTATTGGCTGCAACATAAAAATCGTTATCGTTCTTGCCGTCATCATTGATGCAGTATGAACCGCCCAGTCTGAACGCCAAGAACCGTGACATTTCTTCCCATTCAGGATTGCTGCCGTCTGCGCTAAACCATTGAATGTCCGGCGTTTTGCCGGCACGTTCTCCGCCAAAGAAATCTTTTCTTCTAAAGGCCGCATGATTTTTGCGGAGCATAATTGCCCGCTGCACAAAGCAAATCAGTCTGTCGTTGACGCGCGTATAATTCCAATCGTACCAGCTTATGTCGTTGTCCTGACAGTATGCGTTGTTGTTGCCCTGCTGGCCACGTCTAAATTCATCTCCACCAAGAAGCATCGGCGTTCCCTGTGAGATAAGCACCGTGAGCAAGAAATTTTTAACCTGCTGATTTCGCAGTCTTTCTATTGAAGGATTCGCCGTTGGTCCTTCGTAGCCGTGGTTGTAGCTCCAGTTGCTGTCGGTGCCGTCGCGGTTGTCTTCTCCGTTCTGCTCATTGTGCTTGCCGTTGTAGCTCACCAGGCTCTAAAAACTGGCGTCTTCCCGTAGCGAAGTTTTTTTAGTTACGAAATGACGGCATACGTTTCCGGAATGGCTACACGGGCAAGAAAGATTAGAAGGCGGATGGATATTTTAGGGCCACCTTTTTTTTTTCTCTCTCTATAATACGTTTGCTTGGGGCGCCCGAAAGCCGGCGGGTTTTTGTGAAAGGGGTTTCGTCGCCCGCGGAGGCGGCCGCCCCAACAAGAGCTGGCTTAAAGGGGAAAAGTAACTAACGTGGCGCGGCCACTGAGGTGGGGGTTAGTTGAGCGAGGCGGACCGAATCTAAGTTAATAGAGGATGGGGCTCTTTGTGGTAGGCCATATTTCGCATAAAAGGAATGGCGGCGTTTCTCTTACCTCACTCGGCGGAGGGCCCTTGCATAGCTGCGCGAAACGGAGCTTTTTATAAGGGCATAGAGGGAATGGTTATCGACCCACCACACTGAGCGGGACATCTTGAGGTACCGGGACAAGAAACCCTTGAACTTTGTAGGTGCAAACCTTTTATTGTTTACAGGTTAGGCGCCGCATGACCCCCACCCGGGCTCGCTTTACCTTTTTAAATAACCCCGATAAATCGTGGTACCAGCATAAGAAACGCGGTTTTCCGTCTAATACGGCGCCTTATTTGTGGGCGGGGCCAACCGACGCACGCAACCTATGAAATTTGTCGAAGAAACATTTTCTGGAAACGCCGTTGTGGGCGCGCGGGCCGGGAAGGCTTCACTTAAAGAAGTCTGCCATCACAAGTTTTGGTGGTTGACGCGTCTTCCCGTTTACTTTGGTGCCCTTACTGCAACTGCGGGAAGGCACCAAAACTGTGTGTCGCCCACATTAATGATTTACGAACAGGGCTGTCGGTGTTCCTTATTAATATGTAGTTAATGTCGCCGAACGCGGTTATTGCGAGTTCACGTTAGTGAGTCGCCACTAACACGCGCTGGAATAATTAACTGACAGGGGACGCGATAACCCCCCTACCGGGTTATAGTATATCTTACGACTAAAATCTTAAACTAGAACTGTTACGCTAAGAAATACCCGTCTTATGGTCGTGCCCAAACACGAATTCAAGGGCGGTTAAAGGGACCTTTGTCTGTATCCTTCTATGGTAAGACTGTTTATTTTCTATGAACGCCCTTGGGGCACCCTGGGCGTCTGGCCGCGATTATACCACCCGCGAAAGGACCACTTGGCGCGACCCGCCTCACCTTTATCTGGCCAATAGCGCCTACTGCTGTAGTCTGCGAAAACCCCGCACCACTTGCTTGCGTCTTGTACGGTAGGCTGACGGCGCGGCGTTTGTTCTTACTCGCCAAGTTCGCTGTTAAAAAAAGACCAAGTCCGTCTTCGGAACCTTGTCGTGTAGTTGATACAATGTCACGGTACTGCCGAAAGTGGTACTTACTNAAAAGAAGAGATAATCTGGCGGAAAGTTTAACTCTATTGACGCGTATGGTTCAACTGTCGTCAGCATTTTGGCCAAACAAGTCTAGAATGACCCGCGTAACCATTCTTGCCTGAACACTGAAAAATTAATCCGTCAGCAAGAAAGTTCAGCCCCCGCAAGAGGCAGCGGTTTTCCAGGCAACGGTCTTTATTGTTTCGCATGACCCACAGTAAAAATAGCGAAAAATTATTTTTTCTCTACACAAACGAAGAGTTACTTTGTCATAAAAATAGCCACTTTTAGTTACTGCGCGTAAAAGCCCTTCCTTTTACTTCGTGATACTTAGCTAAAAATGGATTTATATCTAAAACAAACAATTTTCCGACAACAACGGGCCAGCCGCCTCCGCCAGAACAGATGAACAACCCTCTCTGCCCGGAACCAAAAAACGCAGCTGTGCTGTTTCAATCCATAGGAGCGTCCCGTCAGCGGGCAAGCTAAACAATCCCTTAACACGGCCAAGGCGGAGAAAAAATCAGCATTGTTTTCTGCAATATCCGGCCAGACAAACGCGCCAAAATGCAATAAAAGCCGCCATTTGGCTTAAACGGACTTTCTCTTCTGCGGACAGCTGCGTGTTTGTTGATACTCCGCCGGCTTCACCAAGAGTGGATAAAAAAGATTCCAATCTAAAGGCCCTCACAAAAATCGCCCAGCGCAGTCAAATCGCCCAGACCAGCGACAATGCCAGTGTTTATACCATCAAATAGAGCAGCCCCACACGCGCGATTTACGGCCGAAGAAGAAGCAAGCTCAGTAGCAAAAAGATGGGCGGAAACCTTTTACCCGAACAACTGTTGTCATTGCCAAATAAACAAGACAGCAAGACAATTCGCGCAAAAAGCGCGAAACAGCCGCACACATGCCCCTTCCATTAGAAGGCGCATTCTTCCCGGATTTTCCAAAAGGAGCGCGGTCAATAGAAGATGGCTCCGCAAAAGGCCGGCTGACCGATCAACATAAACGCATGCTGCCTGGCGGAAGGCCCAATCTATTTCGCTTGGCTGCCTCCTGGTTGCGCCACACCTTCTACCCCGAAAGAATGATTAGTACCGGACCAGCAAGTGAGCTTTCCGCGATATCAGAGATAATCAGGGAGCCAGCCTGATGAACCGTCTGCAAGCAAGCGAAGTTCCACACGCCAATACTATGGCTGAACCCATAAGAAGACAATGGAAAGATGGCGCAAAGGCCCAGAATCTTCTTGAGGAGCTACGCGCGGATATAATTTGTGTGCGGAGCGGGAGAAGTCAGAAAACGCATTGTAATTGGGCAAGGGTGCGTCAATGATAAAGACAAATCCGAGTAGAGTCCAATAAAAGCATGTCGCAAGATATTTCCGTAACGCGTAAACCTTGACTTACAGGTCAAAGTGGACAAGAACTGGCGGCAGAAAGACATGGTTCTAGACAAACTGCTCAAATAAAAAAGGAGACTGCCTTTTACCGCAATCTCCTTCAAGTGTATTATCAATCTTCAAAAAGAAGAATGAAAACTATTTAAGAATTGAGAAGCCGAGTGCCTTGATATCCTTTGCAAACGTAAGGACGGTGTCTTTTGAGCCGGCCATTGGAGACTTGCCAAGACCAGGGAGCTTGTCGAGCACAGCATTTGGCACGGTGATAATATCACAGCGGCATTTGTCTGCTTCAATAATATTGAACACTTCGCGTGTTGATGCCCACAAAGACATGGTTCCCGGTTTTGAACGGCAGATTTTTGCAGTCTTTGTCATCACCGGAATTGGATCGATTCCTGCATCAGCAAGACGTCCGGCAAACACAGAAATAATATTTTTTGTATTAGGAGCAAACTGTGCTACAGCGCCACGCACCTGACCAATCGTAAAGATTGCAGTCACATTGAGCTGGATGCCCTGGGCAGAAAGTTTCTTGATAAGCGGAAGCGTTGGTGTTCCATCGGTAAGCATAATCGGAATTTTTACAAAAACATTTTTACCGAGTGCGCTTATGACTTTTGCCTCTTTTTCCATAGTATCAAAGTCATCGCCAAAAACTTCAAAGCTGAGCGGCAGGTCAGGAATCGCCGCAACAACAGCTTTTGCAAACGTAACGTAATCTGTAACGCCTGCTTTCTTCATAAGACTTGGGTTGGTGGTGAATCCCTTCACATAGCCCTTCTTGTATTCTGCAATCATAGCATCTTTGTCTGCGCCGTCTGCATAAAGCGCAACCTTTAGCTGTTTAAAAGTCATACAACACCTCTATAAAAATTGAATATATCCATTGTAGCGGAATTTCATTTGGTGTCAACAGCAACAAACGCTTGACAAACCTTTTGCCGCTTTTGCAAAGCCTATTTTATGTTCTGCACAAGAGAAAGGCTCTGCTTTGCTTCATTTTCAAAACCACCCGTTCGATAAATTGCCGCTGAATACTGCGCGTACTCGACAGCCTGTTTTTTTTCTTCAGGGGTAGGATTTCCTTTAAGCAGGACAACGGCAAGTCCGTAGTAATCAGACGCTATACCCGCGGGACTTTCATCAAGCCGGTCATATTTGAGCGCACTCTGCAACGCATCAAGAGCTGCTTGTTTTTTGTCTGCAGCAGAAAAGGATTTTGCCGCGAAGTACCAATCAAGGCCTATTTCAGAAAGATACCGTTCCTTTGTATGCAATTCTGCGGCGGCAAGGAATTCCTTTTGCGCCGAATCATATTCCTTCTGCTCAAATAAAATTTCACCACGCGTACGGTACAAGTATGCAAGGTACTGCTTGAGCTTTGTAATTTTTGGTTCCACGTCATTGCAAAGTGCCAGCGCTTTTTTCATATTGTCAACTTCGTTTGCAGCAGTTGCACTGCTCATCAAAAGGCGGGCTTCATACAGGCTGCATATAGCAAGATTTGTTTCCGGATTGCTTGAGCGGAGCGCAAATTTTTTTGCCTCATCAAGAATAGACTGCGCGTCTGCGGAAGTAAGCAGCTTCACTCCTGCGGCAGTTTCATTTGTCTTGCCGTCAATTTTAAAAGACTTGGTGTTTGTTGATTCACTGCGTTTCTTGCCAACAGAAGTTGCAACAGTCATTTTGGTAAGGCAAACTTTTGTAAGCAAGTCGGCGTTGTCTATGGAAAGAGCTGCAATGTACGCCGCGTCAATGTCATTCTGCGCGGAAATCATGTCTCCTTTTGCAAGTTCTGTATTTGCAAGGTCAAGACGCGAATAAGCGCTGCTCAAGACCGTTGTACGTTCCATCGTACGTTTTGGAGCCGAAGAACATGATGACAGCACACCAATAAGTGACGATGCACAGATGATGAAGAAAATAGTATTTCCAGCACTTGTATTTTTCATTTAGTTCCAGTCTCCACTTCTTGCAGCAGGAAGCGCTGTTCCTGTTGCAGTCTTGTCAGAAATACCACCCTTGATGAGCGGATTATTTTTTATTCCTTCCATGACATCCTGCACTTGCAGCAAGAGCGCGTTCACTTCGCTGAGCACGGAATTAAGTTGCGGCGTTGTATTGCCAATCAACGTATTTGCGCTTCCTACCGCAGTGTTTGCCGTACCTGCAATTGTCTGGAGCTGAGCGGTAATTGCATTCACCTTTGTCATGACGCTGTCTATCTGCGGATACAAATCTTTGTTTATTCCGCCGAGCAATGTCTGCACTTGTCCCGTCACGACAGAAACATTCTGCAATATCTGTGCCGTTGGTGTTGTGCTGCTGCCACGGAGAATGGTATTGATTTGTTCAATGAGTTCATTCACATTGTCCATGATAGTGCTTACCTGCTGCAAAAGTGAGCTGATTGAATCTTTCTGATGGACATACCGCACCAGTCCCGCTTCAATAATTTTTTTGCCGGATTCACTGTCAGTTCTGTATATTTCAGTATCTTGCTCAAGCGGCATGTTCGTGTTGCCCGGATGGAAGACAAACTGCGTGCCAAGTCCGATGGGGCTTACCACAAGTTCAACAAGCGAACCATACTTTGCATAGTTAATGTATTTATCAAGAATGTACCATTCCGCCCACACCTGATTGTTTTTGAGTTCCACTTTGTTTACCTTGCCAATGGTAAATCCTTTATACTGCAACGCCATTTCCGGAGAAATATTTGACGCGGTGTCAAACTGCGTGCGGAAATGATATTTCTTTTCAAACCAGTTCTGATTGGAACCAATCAAAAATATGAGCACGATGAGCACTCCTATTGCTGTTATTGAAAAGAAACCTACTATTTTATCTGCGTGTCTGATTTTAAATTTCATTTTTATGCCCCCTACCGCAAGTCGTCAATATCAATTGCTTTTTCCTGTACCTGTCCGTTGTTCACTTCAAAAAGCAGGCCCGGAAATTCCCATCTGAATTTTTCATTATGACTAATATAAACAATGGTGTTGCCGTCGCTCACATACTGATGCAGCAGATGCGTCACAACCTTTGCGCTCCCATCGTCAAGTGATGAAGTGCATTCGTCAAGAAACAATGTCTGAGGCTCAGAAACGAGCGCGCGGGCAAGTGCAATTTTTTTCTGTTCGCCGGCGCTCAAGTCAGAAGGACGTACATTCAAATCTTTATCGTAGCCAACTTTTGCGCAGACAGCGTTAATCCGTTCCGAGCGTTCACCTGCACTCATCTTTGGAAAGTGAATCTGCAGGGGAAGCTGTATGTTTTGCAATATGGTCTGGTTAGCCCACAGCGCGCTGTCTTGAAAGACAAACGAACATTCCTTGCGGAAATGCAAATCTTCGCTTCTTGTCATTGTCTGAATGTCTTTATTATTATATAGCACTGAGCCTTGCGTTGGAATAAGAATTCCGGCAGTAAGTTTGAGCAATGTTGACTTGCCGCCTCCTGACGGACCGTGGAATTCATTAATCGAGCCTTTTTCTATTTCAAAAGAAACATTGTTTACGATTGTGTGCTGCTGCGAGACGAATGAAACATTCTGAACTTTAAAGAGTATCATTATCCGTCCTCACAAGTACGAAGCTGCCGTAACAACAACATCCACAATGATTATAAAAAGCATTGACTTTCCGACTGCCTTAATTCCCACAACAGGAACTTCTGTAGAAGCACGTTCAACTTTAAATCCATAATATGTTGAACAGATTGAAATGACCATTCCAAAAAGAATACTCTTTATGCATGACACAAGGATTGTCCGAACCGTTAATGTCTGGAGCAGTCCAAGGAAGTATTCATGGAACGAAACAGGGTTTACCAACTGCACAATGACTGAAGGTGCAAGCAGTCCGGCAAAAGAAAAATACAAATTAAGCAGGAACACACTTGCCGTCACACCAAGAAATCGCGGAGCAACGATATGTTCAACGGGATCAACGCCAACAGAAACGTAGCTTTCAATCTCGTGGTCAGCAACCATGCTTCCTATTTCAGTTGAAATGGCATTTGCAGAACGCGCAGTCACCACAAGCGAAACAAGAATCGGCCCCAGCTCACGGGAAATGACAATCACAAGCATTTCATAGATAAGAGAAGCCTGTCCTATGTTGAGCAAGAAAGGATATCCCACAATGTATATAACGGAACCAAGCGCCCAGCCCCAAAAAAAATGACAATCGGCAGCGCTTCAATATAAGTGAAAAAAAGCTGGCATGACAAATATTTTTCTGCTCGGCTTTCCATGTGAGAAAAATCGTACGGAGAGCATGAAAGGACTCGGCCTACATATCCAATTCCGTACCAGAAGGTATGAATTTTAGAAATGACAAACGCACCTATCTTTTCAAACATTTATTGCCACCAAGTTATTTATTATATTCATATACCATCTGTACTTTTGAAAGCACAGCTATTTTTCTTTGCATCGACAGTTATTTTCTTCCAATCATTCTTTGTGGGCCGGTATAGAAAACAAGTCGTAAGATTTGTAAATTTTCAAATGGCCACCTTCCTGAAATTCCTGGCAGCCCCACGCAGAGAAGCCGATTGTTCACCTTGAGGGCAGTGCACTGCAAAAAGCTCGCACTATTTTCTTTTTACGTACCTGCAGAATGCCGATGTAACTTCATTGCCATCGCTAAAAGATAATCACACTATTGCTATTGTTGTATACAGAAGTAAAAATCAACGTGCCACCTGCTCAACGGAAGCAATGAAGGCATACAACCGACACCTAATCCATTTAATAAGCGCAAAATTTCTAAAATCAGAGAATGAAAGGTAATCTTTCTAAAGCGGTTTGATAAAAAAACAATTCATCTACCACTTTGAACGCGATACAACCAGAAGAATCGAAGACACAGTGCGCTGCGCATGACAAGCCAGCAAGCTTCGTAATTATAATAGCCGAACACACATTTTCTGTGAAAATTGAACGAGCATGGACCACGACTGAGCGTAATAAAGTCTTCAAGAAAATCGAACCATGCCTCCACACGCGCAACCTCCATTGTACTCATCCGTTTTCAGGAATCACAAAACTTGAAATCAGCGCCCACCACATATGTACAGATATTGGAAGACTAACGACGCAAAAAAGCATAGCCGGCTAATCACATACGCCTGTATACCACACATCAACATCAATTAATATCCCATCTATCACAATTTTCTTTATTATAACTATTAACCGTTAAAATATCTCTCTATCTTTATGACATAACGTAGTGAGGCAGTTATGTATTTACAAAAGACCACCCCCGAGCAGCTCAATAAGCCTAGACTACACGCAATTTCTAAACCGGGACAGCCAGAACGAATTGTCACCCAACCTATATATGAAAACATTGCCAGTACTAAACAATTCGCAAGTCCACTTTCACCGCAATGTGGATATAGTTCTTGGCGCCATCTTCGTCCTACGAATGACCCAATCCGATGGCACTCGCCATACATAGAAATCGCTATGAAAGACTGAAGCCTGGACAATTATATTTTTCGACACAGCCGCGTCAAGGACCACAACGTAACACCACATTAGAGCACAGAACACATAAAACTCGCGACCCCGCCCCGGTAATATACGCGGCTCCCATGACTGCACACCCAAAAAGATTAGCCCGGTCACCCCTGAACGGCGAACAAAGCACGAGCGGCAACAACTTCTTTCCGGAGAAGCGTTGTTATCAAACTAATACCCTCCATACAGTAAAATAGATAGAACAATTTATCCAGCTGGAACAAAGAACTGCGAAGGAATGACGGGCAGAAAACGCGCGCCGTCCAAACAATATTTACTCAATCCACTGCGACTCCGCCTGCCTGCATAACAAGCCACTATGCATCAGATAATCAGCAACAGCTTTCGCCAAAAGGCATCATTAGCCAACAAATTACCTTCACCCCTACGCCAGTAGGTGCACACGGAAGCGGACACCACTCCTCTCGAAATTGCAATCGGAAGCAAACGGCATTTTCTTAAAATCGGCAACGCAACGGTGAAATGCACTTACAAAAATTGCACCACAGGACAACAACGGACAGGAACGTTCTCTTGTCGCCGGCAATAACCATCACGTCACACAAATGACACAGTGGCCCCGTCACAAGAGACCGCTGAATAACGCTCACATAACGTCTAACCATCCCAGAACTATCTTGTGCTATAATAAAATTTACACACAAGACCGCAACTTCCACCCCGAGGCCAAATTTATTTTTTCAGACTTATTGCCAACTTTATCAAACGCAGTTAGGCAGAAAACACATAACTTGTGGCCGGTTCTCAAAACCTGGTAGCAACATACGACGTGCAGTCCGAGACGCAACGGTATACTGTTCTGCAGAGAACCAATCGGCAGAGACGCAGTCACTATGACTGCCGGCAAATCTTTGTCCTCTGGATTTATCCACGAAAGAATTGCATGAGAAAGTTCTGCGAGAAAACGGTATAGATTTCTTTACCGGTTGCGGGCGCGTTAAAATTCGAACAGGAGTGGATGCCGTCATAGGTTGTATCTGATTTTCTTGCCGATTATAAGAAAAAAGGAGCGGGCCAGTTTCCCGTCAATTTGAATTTTCACTTTTAATATTTGAAGCAAGTGCCGCCCATTCTTCCTTTGTGCCGGTGTAGAAAATAGTTTTCAAATCTGCATCGCCAAGCGTCGCACCCAGTCCTATAAAAGATACACTTTTAGGAATGACCATCCATGAAAGTTTTGGGCAGTTCCAAAAGGCGCCGTCATCTATGGCTTTTGTTTTTGCCGGAATGACAATGCTTGAAAGCGACGAGCATCCTTCAAATGCATTTGCACAAATATGCGTAATCGTCGCCGGCAGAACGACATGAGAAACCCGGCGGCAGTTACGGAACGCATTTGTACCTATCTCCGTGACAGGTTTGCCGTTATATGTTGAAAACACGGTCACGGTAATTTGATTGTCAACCGAACCGGCGGCCTCTTCAGGCGTAACAGGTTGCAATCTTGTTTCATCACCGGTAAATCCGCTTACGGAATATGAAGCGCCGTCAGCTGCAAGTTGAAACTCAAGGCCTTTTGTTTCCACAGGAACAAAGCCAACGCTTGTGGTGCCTTGTGAATACTTTTTGTCGGTGTCAAATGTTTTCACCGTGAAAGAATATGTTGCGCCGCACACAAGATTTTTAACTGTGTATGTCTGAATTTCAGAGTCGTCATCAAGCGGAATATCATACGTGACACTGCCCTTTGCAGAATCATCAACGGCGGCGCGTGAAGCGGCATTCTTTACAACAGTAATTGAAACGCCGGCAAATTTACTGTCGCGCGGATTAATCCACGTAAGGACAGCTTCTCCCTCTCCGTAGGAAACTGCAAAGTTCTGCACTTCTGCAGGACCGCCGAGATTGCTGGGCGTGGCATTGCATGAAATTCCCGAAGAATGATTGCCGCTTGTATCGACAGCGCTGATGGTGATGGTATAGGCGACATTGTTGTACAAGCCCGATATTTTGTAGGAAGAGACGCCATATTCCAGCGCGATTGTCTTTTCTTCTGAATTGTCTGCGGAAGCAAGTTTTATTTCCACGTTGCTAAAATCTTTATCAGACGGATTTCTCCATTCAAGCGAAATTGTTTCGTTTTCTGACTGCACAGAAAGATTGGTAACGTCCGCCGGAGGAGTTTCATCAACAACAGCGGCACAGCCAGCAAAAAGCACTGCGATGAAAAATAGAAAACTCCCTCTTGCTGCCATGAGACATTTTTTCATTTCATTCCTTCTTACAAAAAAACGACATTCTTCTATAATATTATAATAAAAACGACATGCTGTCTATTTACCTACAGCAAAGAAGCTCAGACCGCTTTTTCAGATCCGGGCATAATCTTTGGAAGGAACAAAAGGCCAAGTGCAAGCGAAACAAGTGTCGTAATCCAGCAGACGCCCAGATTCATCACCAATCCGCCTGTCAAGAAGCCGATGAATGAGCACACGGCGACAAACACAGCATACGGCATCTGCGTGGCAACGTGCTCAAGGTGCGGCACTCCGGCGCCTGTTGAAGAAAGAATCGTGGTGTCGCTGATTGGAGACGCATGGTCACCAAACACAGCGCCGCTCAGCACTCCAGAGACCGTTATCATGGTTGCATTGACTTCCATTGGCAGCGTGTAGCCGTTATGTTCGGCAAGAGCTGTAATAATAGGCATGGCGATAGGAATCATAATGCAAAATGTCCCCCAGCTTGTTCCCGTTGCAAAAGAGATGAGGGGCGCTCAAGGCACAAAACATGATTGCCGGCAGCACGCCGATAGGAATTCACTGCCAGAAACAGCTTTGCTCAGGAAATATCCCAAGCCAAGGCCGCCTTCACTCTTTGGAGTCTTGATGATTGTTCCGATGGACCATGCCATGGTGGTAAGAATAATAAGCGCCGGAACCATTGATTTTATTCCGTCACGGAGCGCCTCCCCTGATTCAGAAAGATTCATCCAGGCGTCGTGCAAGATAGTAAATGTACGTGACAAGAATGGTAATGATGATTGCATACATAAGCGCCTTTGACGAATCGGTGTTGTTGAACGCGTCACCAAGTGACATAGAAGCCAATCGGCCTGTCCAAACGTAGTTTTTTTTTCAACCGTCAATCGCCCCAAGCCATGTTGTAATAGGAAAGAATGCAAAAGCCGCGACCACAAGAACGATAATCGGGAACAGCATGTCAAATGGCTTTTGCGCGAGACTCCTCTGCATCGGGGACATTGCCGCTCACCGGCCATATTTTCTTTTCGTTATAGAGCTGCCCTTTTGCTGCAAGCAGTTCACTCTGCTTCATCGGACCAAAATCGCGCTTAAAGACGATGATGCACAAGACCATGACAAGCGTGGTGATTGCATATAGATTATATGGAATTGCCTTGATGAAGAACTGGAATTCATTTATGCCCAGCATATATGTTTCCCGTTGCGCTGTCACGGAATCCAGATGCATCGCGTACGATTGACATGACGGTGACGACCCATGATGAAATTGGAGCCAAGATGCAGACCGCGGCGCCGCAGTTGAGTCAAGAATATATGCAAGTTTTGGCGCGAGACTCCTTTGTCTTGTCAAACACCGGACGCATCACCGTGCCGACCGTAAGACTGTTAAAATAATCGTCGATGAAAATGATGATGCCAAAAATAAACGCCATAAGGCTGACTGCCCGTTCCGCTTTTTAATTTTGGATGAAGCCCAGCGTCCCAAAACTGCCGGCAGCGGCGCGCGTTTTTGTGAGCATACCCACAAGGCCGCCTAGAAGTGCGCAGAACAAGAAAATGCGGATATTCCAACCGTTCAGCCAAGACAACCCGCAAGCAAATCGGTGAGTTTAACAAGGGCAATGCCAGGATTTCCACCCGCCAATGATGAGCGTTCCGCTTAGAATACCTAAAAAGAGCGATACAATGACATCCTTTGTCACAAACGCAAGAATAATAGTGAGCGCCGGAGGTATGATTCCCCATAATCCAAAACCTGTCCATGATTTAAACTCCTGAATAACAACTGTTTATATAAAAATGCACAATATGATAATATTACCCACGTTTTTTATAGAAACGAAAGATTTTTTTCCTTGGAAGGCTCTTGTTTTCTTAAAAAAAATCTCACTCCGACAACCTATACACATAAAGAGGTTTTTATGAACCGACCGCCTCATCTGTCCTGACATTGACCGGTAAGACACTTGCTGAAGACCTTGCGCTTGTAAACAAATACCGTACTTTGATTGACATCGCTGAACTGCGGCGCTGATTTTCTTGACGGCAACGAGCGACTTCTCTAGTACGCAGATTCCACAAGGCATGGCGGGAATTCCCGTGCATTCTACACTCAGGCGGGCGTGTTGAACGGCGGCAAATTCATACGAAGGAGAGGCGGCCCGCGACGATTCTCTTCGCACGCGCAATGTCCTTTGCGGATTCCAATTCAAAAAACAACTTCGCCTATGTAGAACTTTGAGGAAGATTTCCATGTGCCAAGTTTAACAGGACCGCCGCAACTTGCATTTGGTAGGCAAAATCATTTCGCAGCCGTGCACGACATGGAAAAACCCGTGCGACAACATTGCAGCCCGGCGGTGCTGGCGCAACTTCCGCACGAGACAGGATGCGAAATTCAGAAGATAGCATTGCATGCGCATTCCAGCTTGACGATGTAACGCAGCTTTTCAAAGAGGCGGAGGCGCTAAAGGACGACACGCACATTCTTGTTGCGATGGGACCGCTGGGAACACCGAGCCGCATTCTTGGGGCAAAGCTCGACAACTATCTTACCTACACTTCACCAGAAGAGACAAACGGCAACATTCAAGAACTGGGCCACCTTGACCCGGTGACGCTTGATTCCGTGTATCACTTTAAAAAAATTGACAACAGCACAAAGATATTCGGCATCACCGGCTGGCCGCTTTCAGCAACATCAAGTCCTGTGCTGCAGAACAAAGGTTTTGAGACGCACCATATGAACGCCGTCTATCTGCCTATACGCGCAGAGGACGTACAGAAGGCAATCACTTTCGCAGACACCGTGGGCGTTGAAGGACTGTCTGTCACCGTTCCGCACAAAGAGAAAGTGCTTGACTACATTCAAAACACAGACACAAAAGTTGACATGATTGGTGCCTGCAACACCATCGTGCGCAAAAACAGTTCCTGGACAGGATACAATACGGACGCAATTGGCTTTTCAAAAGCCCTTCTTGAATTTACCGGAACAAAGAATCTTGCACACAAAAAAGTCGCAATCATCGGGGCAGGAGGAGCCGCGCGTGCCGTTGCATATGCGGTGTCAGAGCTGCGGGGCAATGCATGTGTCTTCAACCGCACTGTCCGCAAGGCAAAGGAACTCGCAGACCGGTATGGTTTTAAATATGCACCGCTCAGCTCAGACTCGGTGAATATGCTTCATAAATACAGCGACATCATCATTCAAACTACATCAAAGGGAATGAACGCAGCGCTTCCGTTTACCGAAGACAACGACCCGCTCTACTTCTATGATTTTACCGGACATGAAATGCTGTTTGACATTGTCTATGTGCCGGAACGTACTCCGGTGATGGAACACGCGCTCGAGGCAGGCTGCAAAGTTTGCAACGGATTCAACATGCTCAAATATCAAGGATATATACAATTTGAACTTTTTACAGGAGAAAAATACAATGTCACTGACCAAAGATGAACAGAAGGTTCTTGCTGCCAAAACAGCAGTTGACACCCTTATTGACGAAGGAAGAATTTTCAGCGGAATGAAAATCGGTCTTGGTACCGGCTCAACGGCAATGCCCGCAGTAAAACGAATTTCAGAAAGAATGAAAGACGGCACGCTGCATGACATAAAAGCTGTCGCCACCAGTTTTCAAACAACGCTTGCATGTGAGGATCTTGGAATTCCTGTGTACAGCATGAACGACCGCGTTATCAACGGCAAACTCGATCTTGCTATTGACGGCGCAGATGAAGTCGGACCGGGAAACCAGCGCTTGTAAAAAAGAGGCGGCCGCTTGCGTTGCTCCCGCGAAAAATCATTGCCGTATTATAACTTCCAAAAATTCTTTTGCAAATGGGTTGCCGATGAATCAAAATAATCGTCCCCTTCACACGTGAACAAAATTGCGCGGCTGCACGTTGAAATCATCAGCGAAGCGCGCGGTAAGTGTCAACAGCAGGCCCGCTTGAAACAGCCTTGGCGCAACCATTGCAACATTGACCGTGAAGGCGTAAACGTAAATGCCGACCCGGTCATCACTGAACAACGGAAATATGATCATTGACTGTCTCTGGGAAAAGCCGGTGTCCACCTGCCTGAGCTTGAGGACAAATTTGACGACATAATCGGAGTTGTGGAATGCGGAATTTTTTACTAATGATTCACTCAGGTTGTTTTTGTAGCACACACTGACGGCCAGCGTTGAAGAGCGCAAAGTAATTCTACGCTTTAACCGCCCGCCATCATTTTGGCAGGCGAGTTACTCCTACAGTGATTCCGGCCTGATTCTTTTTATCTACGACATACAGAGTGAGCCACAGCCCAGCCGGCACTGCAATACGAATGGTTAAGATTAAGCCCGGTGTGATAGAAACTCACCAAAGTAGTTTTGTCTGTCCCTTCTGCCATCGGTAAGCATCAAGACGCACTGCAATTGCAATATGGATAGTCGGCAAGTTTCTTTGTAAACATGCCCCGTACACGATGTCTTTGTCCGCCCTTATTGCAGGAAAATGCAAAGGTCCCGCAAGTGGACACGGCTGGATAATTCGGAACAAGTTCAGCTTGTAAAACCCCGCTGCTCACTTATCACGGCCCTTCTTTTTCGCCGGACGTCAAGCGACATGTGACGTAAAGTCAAATATGAATTTTGCTCGATGAGCATGGACGCTGTAAACGCATCAATATATTTTTTCCCAACTAGTTTGGAACTTTCGTCTGCTCGTAAGAATCACCCCGCGGCTTACCACAAATTGCAAGCGGTAAACGGGTCAACAATCGGTGAACCTCCCGCCGGATTTCTGTTCAAGATTTTTTTTTGGGTAACCGCGGCAGCTTTGTCCTGCCTTATAAACAGTTTTGCAAGAACAATGAGCTGCTTCTGGCCGGTAAACACTGTGTCTGAATTTTTATGGCGGCACGTCATCAATATTCTGACCGATATAATTTTCAAAACCTTATCAAGGAGAGCGGCGCCAGCGGCTTACGCACAAGAGTTATACGGCGACTACGCCTTTTACAATTGCTGCCGGCCATTTGGACTTTGATCCAAAGAAATGGTACCTTCATGCAGCCAAGGAACATGCGGAATAGGTTAAGCTTGAATTTTAGGTAACGTTTCCTTTGGCCTGCATTTCCAAAAGCGGCATGTCTCCAAGCTCCTTTTGCCGACAACATTCGGAAGCCATGACTTTCTCGCGGCTTTTTACCGAAGCAAAAAAAGCGGCGAGACAGACAATCACCATGACAACAAATTGTAATGAGCAACGGTCGCAGATGAGCGTTTCCGCCATCTGCAAGATTTTGCCATCGTAATTGCTGAAATTAATCTTCCACCTTGCCTCGAAATTCAGGTTTCTTCCATTCATCTTCATAACTGCACACCTTACCATTTTATTGTTTTTTATTCGCAGACTATTTTCTACAAGAGCACTGTTTTCCTATAAGAATGCCGTGGGCGCTCCATTTCATAAACGACTATAGTCCAATTGCATTTCTTTGGCCTGCCACTGACTTCCTGCACGACAAGCACTCCGTCTCCGGCACTGGACAAGAAAATTCCACGTGCTTGTCCATACTGCAAACAGCCGTGCCCGGCAAGCCGCAAAGGCGTATTTTTGGGGAACGCCATTCTGTTTTGAGATGCTATTTTTTCCGCAGCCGCGCCTTAAGGATGGCGAAAGTGGAAGCGCCATTGGCCATTTGTATAGCGTGGCGCGGGCCATGGTGTATACGCGCGTATTTGCG
>JGI20225J20221_1001045_pt1 | contig 34000 bp, 29 predicted proteins | sample BioMet4_FD_20221 | JGI IMG/M metagenome (IMG submission 20221)
AGTATTCATTAAGAATACGCACATGAGTTCCCTTCATTCCCAAGGATTCGGTTTCCAATACCCCTGCACTTTCAAACTTACGCAAAGCATTAACTATGACAGACCTGGTGATTCCAGCACGGTCAGCTATTTTACTGGCAACCAAAAGGCCTTCATTTCCCTGAAGTGCATTTAATATCTCTGTAATGGCTTCAAGTTCTGAGTATGATAAATTTGAAAATGCAATTTGCACCATAGCTTTTTTACGGGCAGCGTCCTCAATATTCAAAGCTTTGTAATGTAATAGTTGTACTCCTATTACTGTGGACGCATACTCTGAAAGCAGTAAATCCCCATCATCAAATTCTTTTTCAAATTTAGCTAGAATTAATGTTCCCAAACGTACACCATTACCAAAAATAGGTACAATGGTAGTATATTTACTTTCAAAAATACAGGGAGTTCCTTCACTAAAAGCACACAATTGCTTATGCAACGTATGATTAGGAGAAGTTTCTTTTATATTGCTAATCCACTTCATGTAAGAGGGCGGGAAAAGGCCCTTTTCTAAAACACTTTTAAGCATTATTTCACATTCAAAGTCACCAAGCAGTGCATATCCTAGCACTTTACCGTCATTGGAAACAATATAAATATTTGACTTAATAACATCTCTTAGTACATCGGCCATTTCTTCATAGCTTAGCACTTCTGAGTTTTGCAGCAATCTGTTAATAACACGAGTTTTTTCCAATAAATCAAGCATCTCTCCACTCCCTTTGTTTTATGCCCTGGGATGATTCTTCTCATACACCGTAGCTATTCTTTCTGTTGTTAAATGCGTATAAATCTGAGTAGTTGATAAACTAGCATGTCCTAAAAGCTCTTGTACCGCACGCAAGTCAGCACCATGCTCCAATAAATGTGTAGCAAAAGTATGCCGTATTGTATGTGGACTAATATGTTTTTGCAATGATAAGCTTAAAACATTTTTATCTAAAATGCGTCTTACACTACGGTCTGTTAGAGGTGTACCTCGGTTGTTTACAAAGACCATATCGTGTTCTTTGGTAGAAAATTTACACATTAATTTTTTTCGACTATTCATAAAATAATTCTCTAGGGCATTAACCGCTGTATGTCCTAAAGGAACCAACCGTTCTTTATTTCCTTTTCCTAAAAGCAAAACATATTGGTTAGCTAAATCAATACGCGATCGTGTTAACCCAACTAGTTCAGAAACACGGCAGCCGGTGGCATACAACACTTCTAAAATTGCTTGGTCACGCAACCCAAGAATACTGCCATCAGGCTGTTTTAGCAGCTCATTAATTTCAAATTCTTCTAAAAAGATTGGCAACTTTTTATCTAGTTTTGGTGTTCTAATTTTTACAAAGGGATTGGTCTTAACTACATTTTCTCGCAATAAAAATTTATAAAATGACCGTAGACTCGATATACGTCTTGCAATGGTGCGACGGGCAAATTTACACTCATTTAGATGAGACAAATATGCTCTAATATCGAGGATTACTACTTCTTTCCAACATAAACTCTTCTTGCGTTTTAATAAAAAATCTTGGAAAAGTGCCATGTCCGCAGCGTAATTGCTTATAGTTAAAGCCGAACAATTCTTCTCAACATTAAGATAATTCAAAAATCCTGCTACCCATTTATCCATTACTTTTTTTTTAGTCATGGCATACCCCTTGCACTAATTTCCGACAATTTATCCTAACACAAGAGAAAAATTTTTACAAGCCATTAACAATTTCATTTAATGCATCTAATGCTCGTTGTGCTAAAACAGCATTTTTTTCTCTTTTTTTCATCCGTTTATGTTTTTCTAAAGGAGGAATTATTCCAAAATTAATGTTCATGGGTTGAAAATCTTTTACATTGGGATTACTAATATACTTTGCCAAGGCTCCATGAGCACTAACTTCCGGAAAATCTACGGGCTCTTTTCCTTGAACTATTCTGGCAACATTTATCCCTGCCATTAAACCTGAAGCTGCTGACTCTACATAACCCTCAACTCCGGTAACTTGACCTGCGAAATAAATATGTTCATTCTGCATTAGAGCAAAATGCTTGTTTAAAAGCACGGGTGAATTAATATAAGAGTTTTTGTGCATAACACCATAACGCACAAATTCAGCTTTTTCTAAACCTGGAATAAGTCCAAATACTCTCTTTTGCTCAGGCCATTTTAAATGGGTCTGAAATCCCACTATATTATAGAGAGTACCAGCTCCATTATCTTGACGCAATTGAACCACAGCATAAGCTTCTTGACCGGTTTTAGGATCAACCAAACCAACTGGTTTTAACGGGCCAAATCTCATAGTGTCCTCGCCACGCGCAGCCATTTCTTCAATAGGCATGCATCCTTCAAATACCATGCCTTTTTCAAAATCCTTTACCTGGGCAACTTCGGCATTGCACAATTCTTGCCAGAAAAATTTGTATTCCTCTTCTGTAAAAGGACAATTTAGGTAAGCTGCTTCCCCTTTATCATACCGTGATGCCTTATATACTTTACTGTAGTCCAAAGTATTAGCTTGTACAATTGGTGCCGCAGCATCAAAAAAGTGAAAATAATCCGCATGAACTAATTCTTTAATTGCTAAGGATAGCGCTTCAGAGGTTAATGGTCCCGTGGCAACAATAACATAATCTTCAGCAGGAAAGGTTAGTTCCTTTACTTCCTCGGTGACAACCGTCACTAGAGGATGATTTTTTATGATATTTGTGATTGCGAGTGCAAAACCTTCTCTGTCCACTGCCAAGGCACCGCCGGCAGGTACTTGGTATTCGTCAGCCATAGAAATGATTAAAGAATCTAATCTGCGCATTTCTTCTTTTAGTAAACCAACAGCATTTTCAACATTATTGGCCCGCAACGAGTTACTGCACACAAGTTCGCCGAAAAAATCGGTTTTGTGTGCAGCACTGCGGGTTACGGGACGCATTTCGTGCAAGGTTACAGGGACTTGACGACTAATTAACTGCCAAACTGCCTCGCATCCAGCAAGTCCTCCACCGATTACATGAATAGTCATCTTATACCTCTTTATCTTTTTTCTTCTTAGTTGAGTTAAGTTCGCACTCTTCGTTGCTACAATGTACAAGTTTTTTCCCTAAACGATCAGTACGTTCTACTTGAATGCTTCCACATTTGGGGCAAGTACTGTCTAAAGGTTTATCCCAAGAGGTGAAATGACATTTAGGATAATTGGAGCAACCATAAAATATGCGTCTGGTTTTGCTCTTGCGTTCAATTATATCCCCGCCACATTCCGGACATTTAACACCTATTTTATTTAAAATAGGTTTAGTGTTGCGACAATCGGGGAAACCTGGACAAGCCAAGAATTTTCCATGCCGCCCGTCTTTAACCACCAACATACGTCCGCATTTTTCGCAGGGTATATCTGTAACAATAACAGGAAGCTCAACAATAGGAATTTCTTTATCAGCAATATCCAAGGCTTTAGCAAAAGGACCATAAAACTCTGCTAAAACTTCATTCTTATCTGCTTTGTGCTCACCAACCGCATCCAGTTCATTCTCTAAATGCGCACTAAAAGGTACATCAATAAAATCTTTGAAATACTGTATTAGTAAATCGTGTGTTACAACGCCCAAATCAGTGGGCATTAGTTTTTTACCATCTTTAGCAATATAGCCACGAGCTAAAATCGTTTGAATTATCGGAGAATAGGTACTTGGTCTACCAATGCCTTTGTCTTCTAATTCTTTAACTAATGTTGCTTCTGTAAAATATGCAGGTGGTTCTGTGAAATGTTGCACAGCGTCATTAACTTTTGCAACCTCCAAATTTACCCCTATCTTTAAATGAGGAACTTTTTTTGTTTTCTCTTCCGCAACTTCTTTTTTATCACTAAGTTTCAAGAAACCGTCAAATTTTATAGTAGAGCCACTGGCACGCAATTCGTATTTTCCTCCGGAAATAACTAATGCAGTTACTTCTGAAACTGAGTTGGACATTTGGCTGGCTACACCGCGATTCCAGATCAAAGAATAAAGTTTTAGTTGATCTTTAGTCAAAAAAGCGGCAATAGAATATGGCGTGCGCAATACCGATGTAGGGCGAATAGCTTCATGAGCTTCTTGGGCATTTTTTTTGCTGCTAAAAACATTGATTTTAGCAGGAACATAGCTTTTTCCATATTCTGCTTCAACATAATTTCTAATTTCAGCAATCGCGGAATCCGCCAAGTGCACAGAATCTGTTCTCATATAGGTAATAAGACCAACAGAGCCTTCTTTGCCTACATTAACACCTTCGTAAAGTTGCTGGGCAACCATCATAGTCTTTTTTGTGGTGAAATTAAGCTTGCGTACAGCTTCCTGCTGTAAACTGCTAGTAGTAAATGGAGCTGCTGCTTTGCGCTCACGATCTTTTACCGAACTATCTTTAACTTGATACGTAGCTGCTTTTAAATCTTTAACAACTTTAGCGGCCTCGGACTTATTTTTAATAACTAATTTCTTGCCACTAATTTTAGTAACTTCAGCCTCAAATTTTGTAGCCTTACCTTTTTCATGTAAAGTTACTGATGTTGTCCAATACTCTTCAGAAATAAAACTATCTATTTCTTTTTGGCGATCACAAATTATTTTTACAGCAACAGATTGAACTCTGCCGGCGCTTAAGCCCTTGCGAACTTTTCTCCATAATAAGGGGCTAAGTTTATAACCAACAATACGATCTAAAATGCGACGGGCTTGTTGTGCATCAACTTTATCCATGTCAATTGCCTGCGGATGTTTAAGAGCCTCTTTTATGGCTTTCGAAGTTATTTCGTGAAATTCAATGCGACATTTGTCTTTGGGATCAACACCCAAAATATGACCTAAATGCCACGCTATTGCTTCCCCTTCGCGATCAGGGTCAGTCGCTAAATATATTTTGTCAGCTTTTTTAGCTAAGGAACGCAATTCTTTAATTAAGTCACCTTTGCCTCTAATATTTATGTATTTAGGTTCGAAATTCTCCTCAATGTTGACACCAAACTGACTCTTTGGCAAATCGCGTAAATGTCCCATGGAAGCACGCACAGTATAATTTTTACCTAAAAATTTCTCAATGGTCTTGGATTTAGTCGGGGACTCCACTATCACCAAATTTTTCGTCATGAAATATCCTCCTTAAATACGCATATATCTTTGACCTGGTTGTTGCTGAACCAATCCACCTATTTGGAGATTGAGTAAAACATTACTAACATTTGCCAACGTCATTTCGGAATTTATCACTATCTCCTCTAGCGTCAAAGATTCACCAGGGGCCATAGTTGACAATACTGCGTTAGCTTCTTCTGCGTCTTGTGTCGTAAGAACATTAAATAAATTAGCATTTTCTATTTTAAGCGGTTTATTAGTTTTCCGGACAAGACCATAATCTTCTAAAATCTCTGTAGGGCTATCGACTAGCATAGCACCTTCTTTAATAAGATTATTGGTTCCCTTGCTTGTAGAAGAGTATATGTTGCCAGGGACGCAATAAACCTCTCTGTTTTCCTCTAAAGCCATATCAGCAGTAATCATAGCACCACTTCTTTGTGCAGCCTCAACAACCAAAACCCCTCTGCACATTCCTACAATGATACGATTACGCATAGGGAAATGCCTTGGCAACGGTTCCACACCTGGGGCAAATTCAGAAATAATAGCACCTGTTTCCAGTATTGATGCAAATATCTTACTATTATTAGCGGGATATAGCAAATCAATACCTGAACCTAAAACCGCAACAGTTGCCCCTTGCACCTTCAATGCGCCCTTATGAGCGCAGGCGTCGATACCTATGGCACCGCCGCTTACTACCACAATACCCTTCATTGCTAAGGTTGCAGCAAATTCCTCGGCAACCTTAATACCATAAGGAGTAGCTTTTCGTGAACCAACTATTGCTAGTAGTTTTTTCCCTCGTGGTAATTTACCTCTTACATACAAAACTGCCGGTGGTGAAGTAATAGTCTTCAAAGCGTTAGGGTAAATGGTCTCTTTGACAGAAATAATTTCTGTCCCACTGTTTGCACAATACTCAGCCAAAAAATCAGGTAATGATTTTTTCCAATGAGAACTATAATAGTTTTGGAGCTTTCCCTTAACAATTCCACTAGCAAAAACATCAGCTAAAGATGCCTCATAGGCTTCTTTAGCCGAGCCAAAATAATCAGCCAACTGAAACACTCTTTTGGGTGCCTCATAGCCTAATGCCGACGCCAAGGCGGCAAGATAATACTTTTCCATTGTATCACCTCATACATTGCTAAATCTAAGCTGCGAATTTTTCTGCGTAAACAACCCATATTATAGAAGGAAGTTGCTCATAGGTCAAGTGCTTTAATCATTTTCTCTTAAAATAGCTTCGGCAATATAGTCTGCTGCCAGAGGTTTGCCCATTGCACCTAAGAATATATTGTCAGCCCTGTCATATTCTCGTACAGCTCGTGCTACTTCAAAAGGTGTGCGCCCTATTTTAACTGCGCCTATACTCTCCAAATAGCTGGCATTGGCTTCTTCTTGTCCCGGCAGTGGATTATAAATAATGTATTTTACCCTAGTAGTCAAGGCTTCTGCTGCAGTTAGTCCACCTGCTTTTGTGACAAGATAATCTGCGCTATTCATTAATTCTGCCACAGAATCAATAAAACCAAACACTTTAACGTCAAAGGGTAAATGTCTTAGTTGCCTAGCCAAGCCTACATTTCTACCTGTTATAGCTACAAATTTTATAGTGGCATCATAATTATTAACTACAGCTGTAATGAGATCTTCCATAGGTAATATGCCATCACCACCACCCATAAGCAGACACACTCGTTCATTCTTTTTCCAGCCAAATTTCATACGTACATAATCGCGATTATATTCCTCACGAAATTCCTTACGCACAGGTATACCATAATAAAATACTTTTTGCCATTTTTTTGTATCTACATTTGGTTTGATATCCGCTGCAGCTAAAAAATAAGCATTTGTTCTATCACAAAGCCACCATTTATGTACAGTAAAATCAGTAACCACTGATGCTAAGAAAATTTTTGGATGTTCTTTCTTATATAGGTCAATAATACCCGCTGGTGTAGCATGTGTCGCTATAACTATGTCAGGACGCACTTTCTTCAAAAAACTTGCAGCAAGTTGTGCTAAAAGCCTGTTAATTATGTTCCGCAGCCACAAGGATCCGGAAGGATTATTCCCCCATTTATATACAAAAGCATAGGATTCAGGAAAAAATTTTAATATTAAAAGATAAGATTTTAAAAACACCGTCCCAATGATTTTAGGGAAAAAATCAAAAGCACTGGCTTGTGTAATTTTGCATTCCGGATATTTTAAAAAAGCTTCTTCTAAAGCTCTCGCCGCTAATTGATGTCCTGAACCAATAGGAGCAGATAAAATTAAAATGCTATGTTTAACAAGCGACATTTGAAACATCTCCCATTCATTTTTTACAAATAGCTTGCATATTAAGACGTATTTATTGTATCATAATTGTTAATCATTACAAGTTTTTATTTACTTATTAGCAATATGCAAATTACTGGAGGCACTACCATGACAAACAGATTACCCATTTCACATTTTAATTTCCCTGTAGAAAAAATCAAAACCGGTTATTACAGTGATGCCTACTTTTTGCGTACAGAAGAGATTTTAAATTCTGATAATCACCACCCAAGAGTATTGATGCAAGTTTTCCAAAGGGAGACTCAAATCCTTTGTGGTATTGATGAAGTTATTGCCCTTATTAAGACTTGTGCTCACAATCCCGAAAATATTATTATTCATGCTTTGCATGATGGCGATACAATTGCTCCTTGGGAAACATTGTTGACAATAGAAGGCGATTTAGCTGATTTTGCTCATTTAGAAACTATCTACTTGGGTATTTTAGCAAGACAAAGTCGTATTGCCACTAATGTCCGTAGAGTTGTAGAAGCTGCCAATGGTAAATCCGTTCTTTTCTTCCCTGCCCGTTATGATTCTTATGTTACCCAGGAAGAAGACGGCTATGCCGCCATGATTGGCGGAATTAAAGGCTTTTCCACAGATGCCAACGCAAAAGCGTCGGGCGGTGTCGGTTTAGGAACTATTCCTCATGCACTTATTGCAACATATAATGGTGACACAGTAGCAGCAACAGTTGCGTTTGATAAACATGTTGATCCTTCAATTGCACGTATAGCCTTAGTTGATTTTGACAATGATTGTGTAAATACTTCCCTTGCGGTAGCACGTAAATTAGGTAAAAAACTTGCAGGCGTAAGATTGGATACTTCAGGAAGTATGGTAGATAAAAGTATTGTACCCATGATGGGTAATTTTGCCCCTACCGGTGTTTGTAAGGAATTGGTGCAAAATGTACGCAAAGCTTTAGATGCCGAAGGTTTTGATTATGTAAAAATCATCGTTTCCGGTGGTTTTGATGCTAAAAAAGTTGCTGCTTTTGAAAAAGCCCAAATACCTGTTGACACTTATGCCGTAGGTAGTAGCTTTTTTGATGGTAACATTAATTTTACTGCTGACATTGTCTTATTAGATGGTAAACCTTGTGCTAAAGCTGGTCGTCAATACTTCCCCAATCCTAAACTAGAGTTAGTAAAATAATCAGCAAAGGCGCTATCGTAAATACGATGGCGCCCTTTTCATAAAAACAGACAATTATTAACCAAATATAATTATGAAGGGTCTTGATATCATGTCTCTTAATTCTACTCCATCCGGTGAACGTATTCACATAGGTATTTTTGGTAAACGTAATGCCGGTAAATCCAGTGTCATTAACGCCTTAACCGGACAAGATTTGGCTATTGTCTCAGATATAAAGGGGACTACCACAGACCCCGTTTACAAAGCCATGGAACTTCTCCCCTTAGGACCGGTTATGATAATCGACACACCCGGCCTTGATGACGAAGGTGACCTTGGTCTAAAACGTATGGAAAAAGCCTATCAAGTCCTCAACAAAACTGATATAGCGCTCTTAGTCGTAGATGCCACAATTGGTATAGGTCCTGAAGACCTAGCTATTCTCGCCCAGTTTCAAGCTAAAAAACTAAACTTTTTAGTTATTTTCAATAAATGTGACCTTATTACTCAAAGCCCAAACTGTCCGCCGGAATATGTTCCTTATAGTGTGGAAATAAGCTCATCTACTAGAAAAAATATTAACTATTTAAAAGAAAGGATTGCCCATATAGTCCCTTCTGACAATATGACCCTTAAAATTGTTGGAGATCTTTTAGAACCTGATGACTTTGTAGTTTTAGTGGTGCCTGTAGATTCAGCTGCTCCTAAGGGACGCTTAATTTTACCGCAGCAACAAACTGTTCGTGATATATTAGAAGCTCATGCAGTTTCAATTGTTGTCCAAACGCCACAACTAAAACAAACACTAGCTTCCCTAGGGAAAAAAGCTAAAATGGTTATTACTGATAGCCAAGCCTTTGCTCAGGTTTCACAAGATACACCTGAAGATATAATCCTTACCTCTTTTTCTATTCTCTTTGCTCGTTATAAAGGCGACTTAGCTACAGCTGTAGCTGGTGCTAAACTGTTAGATAGTATTGAAAATGAGGATATAATCCTCATTTCTGAGGGCTGTACACATCATAGACAATGTGACGACATTGGTACAGTTAAACTGCCAAGTTGGATAAAAAACTATACAGGCAAAAGTCCTAAATTTGAATTCTCCAGTGGGACTGAATTCCCCCGAGACTTAAGTAAGTATAAATTAGTTATTCATTGTGGGGCTTGTATGGTAAATGAAAAAGAGATGAAACATCGCATTGCACATGCACTGGAGGAAAAAATCGCCATTACTAACTATGGTATAGCTATAGCATATATGCATGGTATTCTTCCCCGTAGCTTGCAAGCTTTTCCTGAAATAGCGGCTTTAATTAAATAACTTTTAGTATATATTAATGCAAAAACGTATATCTCAATTTAATGAGATATACGTTTTTTTACTATATATATATGCTGTTTTTATACTTTTATAATACCGGAAAATAAGGCTTTATTCTTTTCTATCTGGCCTTGACTCCCCACTATACAAATGTAATTATCTTTTAAAACATCTTCAACCAACGGTGCCAATGCTCTAATATCATCAACTACGGCATTTATAATTTGCTCTCTGCTTTTTTGTCTGGACTCGTCAGAGATTCCTTTTAATTCTTGTTGCGCAGCTCTTACTAAATGCATGGAATTTGTAAGTGGCGTATCCAAAGAACTAATGGTGCCAATAATATACTTATCCATTTCCCTATCAGAAGCTGTAAAATTTTTTAAGAAAGCAGGTACATTTTTGTAGGTGGTTAGTGTTTCAGCTAGTTTAGGATCACGATAAGAAGACAGATACATTCCACCATTACGGTCAAATAACACGTTAGCACCATAAGCACCGCCTTGAACCCTTATCTTAGTCCAAAGGTATTCATAACGCAAAATAGTTTCCAGTACCTTCATTACGCCTGTATATTCGTAACCATGTGCCCTGTAATCTCCCCCGGCTATAACATACTGAACCTTGCCTGCCGTAATAATTCCTTCATTAGTGCCCGGTGCCGACAATTTATGCGCAACCTGTCCTGCATATGGAGAATGAGGTAATTTAGCTACAAAATCTTCGGCAGCTTTATCAACCGTCTCACTTAAATATTCATCGCATGAATAGGCAAAAAGTTGTTTGTCCTTGTGGAAAAATACAGGTAATAAACTACGAAGTTTCTCTTGAATAATTATATATTTCGTGTCATAACTTTCTACTAAATTTTTCAAGAACATATAATAGCTTAATTGGTCATACTCAGCGACTCTTGCAGCTTCGCCGAAATAAGAACCCAATCTAGTCACCGCAACATTTAGACCACGATTAAAAAAATTGCTGTCCCAGTCTGTTTTAACTTCATCTATTATTTCATGCAAGCGGTTTTTATCACTGAAATCTGTAGTTAATGTGATGTTTTCTAAAATTTTGAATAAATTACTCAAATTTTGTTCTAGTACTTTCGCCGTCAACGAAAAATTGAAAGTGTACTTTGACATATCATCACAATTAGAACTAGCAGCGGCTTGAAAGCCGATACCACCCGTATATTTATTGGTATAAGTAGATAATTCTTGGTAAGAAAAATCTCTAGTGTTCATTTTCCCCAAAACATCACTAAGCAAATATACATAGGGCAATAACTCTTTATCAATACCCGTCATATCAAAATACCAATTTACATATACTATTTTATTTGTAAAAGCCGGCAAATATAAAATTTTACGACTCCCACGTTCCTGTTTTTGCACTAATTCCTTTTCTATTTCCGTACGAATATCACTACGTTCTAAAATTGGAATAGAATTTAAATCCTCAGGAGAATTAACCGCAGCCTGAATTTCATGTAATTTTTTTGCTTGGTTTATGTGCAAAGCTACTTCTTCCGTGCTCATAGTATTTTTTAATGCAGCCATCTTTGCTAATTCTTCACTATGCTGCCGTTCTTCTTTACCCGGTTCTGGGCGTAGGGTCAGCAGCAGTTTATGAGTATTATCTAAAAGATAATTTTCTATGAGACTTTCGAAATAATTAGTTTTAAGTTTTTCTCGTAAAAATTTCAGTAGAGCATTTACTTGTAAAGCATCTACGGGGTCACCGCCATATAACCAATTTTCTAAGCAACTAAGACCATAAATCAAGCCTTTGGGATAAATTCCAAAATCTGCTTCGCGTAATTTAAACTCCATGGCATTTAAATGTGACTCTACTAGTTCTTTATCCAAACCATTTATAGTAATACTCTGTAAAGTTTTATATATTACTGAAATAAATTTATCTTTATTTTGTGGCTCTGCGCCACCGGCTTTAATAGAAAAAACCGGTTGCAATTGAGCCGTTGCAAAATCCCCTGAAATATCGCTGCCGATACCTGCAGCTAATAATGCCAGCCGCAAAGGAGCAGAATTTCCATCCAAAAGTACTGTGCATAATAAACGCAAAGCAGTTGTTGTTTGTTGATCAGTAGCTTTGCCTGTAACTATATTTAAGGACAAATAACTTTTATTTTCAACATTTTCATCCGGACCTATAGGGTACGTTGCTTCTACTTCGGTAGTACGTGCAAAAGTTTTTTGTAAAGGAATAGAAATTTTTAATTTACCTGTTTTAGGAAAAGCTTGTAAATATTCTTTATCTATATAGGCTAAAGTTTTTTCAATATTCATATCACCATACAAATAAATATAAGCGTTTTCCGGTCTATAATACGTTTCATGGAATTTTTTAAAAGCATCAAAAGTTAATTCCGGAATCGCAGAGGGCAAACCGCCTGATTCATAACCATAAGGAGAATCGGGAAATAGTCCCTTGTAACATTCATTTTCCTCTATAGCATCCGCAGAAGAGTACACACCCTTCATTTCGTTGTAAACTACTCCATTATAAGTTAAAGGTCCATCCTGTTTTTCAATTTCATAATGCCAACCTTCTTGAAATAAGGTATAGGGATTTTCATAAATTAGTGGATAAAATACCGCATCTAAATAAACGTCCATTAAATTTTGGAAATCCTTGTCATTTCTGCTTGCCACCGGGTAAACTGTTTTATCAGAATAAGTCATGGCATTTAAAAAAGTGTTCATAGAGCCTTTTACCAATTCTACAAAAGGTTCCTTTAAATGGTATTTGCGCGAACCGCATAGTACAGAATGTTCCATAATATGTGCTACACCTGTATTATCTTTGGAAGGCGTTCTAAAACCAATAGTAAATACTTTATTATCGTCTTCTGTCTGCAAGTATAAAAGTTGGGCACCGCTAAAAGCATGTTCCAACAAATATGCCTTAGCTTTAACATCAGGAACATCTGTGATTGCTTTAACTAAAAAACCTGAATAAACTTTATTCAATTCCAATGTCATATCTCTCACTCCCATGATAAAAAGAAGCTTGCGAATAAACACAAGCTTCTTTCAAAATTATTTGAAATATTTTACGCCTGCTTTTAAAATAGGCTGATCTTTGTTGCCCTTGATATTTTTCATAAGCCCAGTACTATAACGTTCTGTATGAGCCATCTTGCCAAAAACTCTGCCATCCGGGCTAGTAATACCCTCAATAGCATACATGGAACCGTTTGGATTATAGGGACTTTCCATAGTGGCCTTTCCAGTCAAATCAACATACTGCGTAGCAACCTGTCCATTGGCAAAAAGTTTTTTAATTTCTTCATCCGATGCAACAAATCTACCTTCCCCGTGTGATACAGCAATAGTATGGATGTCTCCAGGCTCCACCAAAGTCAACCATGGTGATTTATTAGAAATAATTTTTGTATCAACCATTTGCGAAACATGGCGGCCAATACTATTAAAAGTTAAAGTGGGTGCGGATTCCTTCATTGGCATAATCTTACCATATGGGACAAGTCCCAATTTTATCAAAGCCTGGAAACCGTTACAGATACCCAACATGAGGCCATCTCTATTTTCTAATAAATCTTTTATGGCTTCTTTTATCTTAGGATTTCTAAACATAGTAGCTATGAATTTACCTGACCCATCAGGTTCGTCACCAGCACTAAAACCACCCGGCAACATAACTATTTGTGCGTTATTAATCATTTTTACCATAGCATCCACAGAATCACTAATGGCCTGTGCCGTTAAATTGCGCACAACAAAAGTTTCTGCCTTCGCTCCTGCATTCGTAAATGCCATGGCTGAATCATACTCACAATTAATACCTGGGAAAACAGGGATGAAAACACGAGGTTTGGCTATATTATAGGGAGCAGTCAGTGGTAACTTTGCATAATAAGGTTTTTGTTCAATACTCACATCACTTGCACTAACTGACATTTTCGCCGGGAAAATCTCAGCTAAAGTTTTTGTGTATGCCTCTTGAATATCAGCAAGAGCTATGTCAACTCCATTAATATCAATTGCAGATTTGTCATTTAATGTGCCTAAATTCAAGTAGTCTATATCTGCAAAAAATTCATCCGGATCCACATCTTTAGCCAATTCCAATAAAAACCCGCCTGGCTGCAAAATAAATAATCCTTCAATATGATTAAAAGGCTTTACAAAACTAAACCCTAAACCGTTTCCTAAACACATTACGGAAATTGCAGCCGCAATACCGCCTTCTTTAACAGTCCCGGCAGTTACTATTTTTTTCGCTAAAACAGCCTTATGCACAGCCTTTAAGTTTTTGCGTAATACGTCAAAATCTATAACTTCTTCTTCATTGCAAGGGCAATCTATAAAAATGACTCTATTCCCACTATTTTTAAATTCAGAGGAGATTGCGTCCTTATCGTCAACAACACCAACGGCAAAAGAAACAAGAGAGGGCGGAACATCTTTGTCCATAAAAGTACCGGACATACTGTCTTTACCACCAATAGCAGGCAGTTCCAAAGCATCCAGAGCAGTATAGGCACCTAACAAGGCACTAAAGGGTTGTCCCCAAGTATGTTCATTGTGCAGTTTAGGAAAATATTCCTGCAATGTTAGTCTCAGGCTAGAAGGATCTGCTCCCAAGGCCGTAGCACGACATACCGACTCTACAACCGCATACATACCACCATGATAAGGGCTCCAACACGCAACTTCCGGATGATAACCACAAGCCATAACTGAAGCAGCTGTAGTCTTGCCACTAGGCACGGGTATTCTTGCTACCATTCCTTCAGCAGGTGTTAGTTGGTGTACACCACCAAAAGGCATAATAACAGTGCCTTTACCAATCGTACTATCAAAACGTTCACTTAGGCCCTTTTCACTGCATACATTCAATCTATCTAAGTTAGCAAGCCAAGCTTTGGACAAAGATTTCTCCCCAACTACGCTGTCAGGTATTTTGCTGAAAGCACTTTTAGTAGTAATCTCATCAACTTCCACAGCAGTCTTTTGGGCAACACCATTAGTGTCCAAAAATGTTCTNGCTAAATCAACAATTTTTTCACCATGCCAATACATAACCAAACGCGGATTGTTAGACACTTCGGCAACAACAGTTGCTTCCATATTTTCTGCATCTGCGGCAGCAAGAAAAGCTTTTAGATCGCTGGCAGCAATAACTACTGCCATGCGTTCTTGTGATTCAGAAATGGCTAATTCAGTGCCATCTAATCCCTCATATTTTTTAGGAATTTTATCTAAATTAACAACTAGACCGGCAGTCAGTTCTCCAATAGCAACAGACACTCCGCCTGCTCCAAAATCATTGCACCTTTTAATCATTTTTGTTACTTTTGGATTGCGAAACAGTCTTTGAATTTTGCGCTCAGTGGGAGCATTACCTTTTTGTACTTCCGCACCACAACAAGCCAAAGATTCCACCGTATGTTCTTTGGAAGAACCTGTTGCTCCCCCACAGCCATCACGCCCGGTTTTNCCTCCTAAAAGCAAAATCAAATCCCCTGCTTCAGGCGTTTTACGAATAACTGCATCCTTGGGTGCCGCTCCAATAACAGCTCCTATTTCCATACGTTTCGCTACAAATTTATCGTGATAAAATTCTTGTACTGATCCTGTGGCCAAGCCAATTTGATTACCATAAGAGCTATAACCTGCCGCAGCACCTAATGTGATTTTTCTCTGAGGTAATTTCCCCGGTAAAGTTTTTTTGAAAGGTGTACGTGGATCGGCAGAGCCTGTTACGCGCATAGCCTGATATACGTAAGAGCGGCCTGACAATGGATCGCGTATGGCNCCCCCTAAACAGGTTGCCGCACCACCAAAAGGTTCTATCTCTGTAGGATGGTTATGTGTTTCGTTTTTAAACATTACCAACCATTCTTCGACTTTTTTATCAACTATAATAGGTACAACAATGCTACAGGCATTAATTTCCTCAGAAACATCCAAATCCTCAAGTTTGCCTTGTTTCTTTAATTTTTTCATGCCCAAAACAGCTATATCCATTAAAGTAATTGGTCTGTCAGTTTTTTTGCCATAAACAAACAGTCGATCTTTTTGGTAGATTTCATAAGCTTTTTGTACTGGATTTGTAAAAAGGCTGTCCGCAACTTTAACCTCTTGTATTTGTGTCATAAAAGTTGTGTGACGACAATGATCTGACCAATAAGTATCCAAAACTTTTATTTCCGTAATAGATGGTGAACGGTTTTCTGCTTTAAAATAGCTTTGGCAGAAGCATAAATCATCCAGGCTCATTGCCAAGCCACATTTTATACGAAAATCATCTATCTCTGTTTTTGTCATTTCATTAAATTTCGTAAGAATTTCTACAGGTTTTGGGTTTTCCCAAACCCCTTCCAATGTTTCGGGAATTCTAGCAGCCGCTTCTCTAGCTTCTACAGGATTAATACAATATTTCTTGATTTTAACAATATCGGCAGTTGTTAAATTTCCTTCTAAAACATAAACTTTCGCCGCAGCTACTACAGGACGCTCTTTTTGTGTAATCAATTGAATACACTGCTCCGCAAAGTCTTCTCTTTGGTCATATTGGCCAGGCAACAATTCTACTGCAAAAGAAACACTCTCTTTTTCCAAAGGCAGCGTATTTTCATGCACAATATCTACCGGAGGCTCAGAAAGGACCAATTGTTTCGCACCTTCAAATTCTTTTGCGTTTAAACCCGTTAAATCATAACGATTAATAATACGCAAGTTATGCAAATTTTTCATTCCTAAGCTATTTTGTAAATCTTGCAGTAACCCTCTTGCTTCAACAGCGTATTCTGGTTTCTTCTCTACAAAAATCCTTTTAATTTCTCCGCTCATAGCATCCTCCAGTTAAAAGTACTCATTAATAAAATTGTTTTTTACAGGAAATAATTTTTCTAATAAAACTATTATTGATTCTTTCTCTGCTAGGACTCTACTATTATTTAATAATTGCCTAACGTTAAAAGTACCAAAGTACAACTGTGTTAAAGTGCCAATATCCATAGTAACATCCGGTATTTCGGCACTATTGTCAAGCTGCAAGCCCTCAGGTGTAACCGTTATTTTTACTAAAACATTGTTTAATTGCATAAAGCTGTCGCGCACATACATAACAAAGGTTGTATTAGAACAATCCTTTGGTACTGGTAATAGCCTTAACGCTTCCCCTACGTTAATAATCCTAGCCATCATAAAGGGAGTGACTTCACCTGTATGNGCTTGATCTCTAAAATTAACATAAGACAAATCATCCGGAGCTGCCAGCCAATCTAATTCAGTATAAGCGCCCGCAAAACCTCTTGTATATTCCAGCAGACAATTTTTAGCCTGTCCTGTTGTAGTCATTAGTTCCCAAATTTTAATGGTCTTATTTTCTTTGCTATATATCATATAGCCTATTGCAGCTTTACCATCATAAACTACAACGACTTCTAAGTTATCTGCTGCCGAAGCCGCAAAATAATTATCCCAAACTCGTTCGTCACGTTCTACATAAGCATGATAATTAGACATAACGTCCCTGTAAATCTTCTTTAATTCATTTCTTGCCCCTAACAGTTCCAGTCGTTGCAGGTTCAGTGTAACATCTGTACAAACAACGCTTAGTGCATTTAATGGCATTTTATAACCATGCCTGTAATGAGTATAAGCGAACCCATAAGGTAGATAAACTCCAGCGTTAATTGGCATCAAAAGAGCAATTGACGTCCCAGCGGCTCGGAGCAAAGTAAAAGCTGTAGAAAGCAGTTCCCCGATGAGATGTTGTCCACGAAATACTGGATCAGTAGCAACTCCTACTATATAGGGCACTTCCATAGTTTTATTACGTAAAGAAATTGTATAAGGATTTAAATGCAGCATAGTAGCTAAATTCCCTTCTACATCAAAACCGCCAATTATTTTATTTTGTCTTAAACAATATTCAGAAAAATACCAAGAAAAAAAAGCGCTCTCTTTTTTTTCAAAGCAATAATCCCATAACTTTTCGATCTGCGGTAATGTATCTTTATTAATAAAACGAAAGTCCATAGTCTACCCCTTTTACTTAATTATAGTATTATATTTTTTTACCATAAACTCAGGATTATAAGATTCTTTAGCTTTGCGTAATCCTTCTTTTCCCATATCTTCTTCTCTATTGACATATTTAACATCAATCCAATTTTTTTGAATAAATTCTTGGTTGATTACCGTATATAAACCCCGTATATTAGGGTTAGCCTTTTCTACATGGACAATTACAAGCTCATCATTTTGTTTTTCGCCAAAAGTAAAAGCTTCCACTTCGCCATTAATACGAATTAAACCACCCTCAATATTTAAAACTTCGAAATTATTTAACGCCTCTTTTATAGCACAGAACTCACATTTAAGACTTTCATCCTCAGCCAATCTACTCTCGCACCACTTATCGCTAAAAGTAATACATTCATCTTTATTCGCAAGGGTAATTGGTTCATAAACGTAATCAGGATGTTCCTTCCTAAAAGAATTAACATGATTTTTTTTACCATGATATTTACGACCTGACAAAGTTGCCAATTTTTCTCGCAAATAAACGTAATCCCAATTATCTCGATCTTCTTGATATTCAGTTATATTTGGCAAGAAAGTCTTGAATCTCTCAATAGTCTCTTCATAAATACCATGAATTTCAAAAGGTTGACCTTGAAAGTATTCTTTTAGTGCGTCAATAACCAAAGGAAGATCTTCATCAATTCCACCAAATGCAGGCAAAACAAAGGTTACGTCATTTACCGTAACCTTAATAATCAGACACCCATGACTAATAGCCCAGAAAACATCATAACATTTACGCCAAATAAATAGCGTAGTAAAATTACATTCCGAACCATAATATTTCTTCTCGGAAAAATAGTCATCAAAAATAGGCTTGTCGTCTAAAGTAATATGTTTAAATTCTAAAATAAGATTTCTCTCCCTTGTTTTTTTCATTATAATGTTAGGTTTTAATTACTATGTTATTATACCAAAAAAGTAAGCGGTTGAACAGAAAAAGAAAAAACCGACTACATATAAATGTAGTCGGTTTATGACAATAAATTATTGTCTGCCTTCATTTTTCATCTTAGTGTAGCACTCACGGCAATACACTGGACGATCCATGGACGGACGGAAAGGAACTTCAGTCTCGCAACCGCAACCAGCACAAGTAGCTGGATACATTTGACGAGGACCACCATTCATGCGTTGTTTACGAGCTGCACGGCAACTTGGGCAACGGCCAGGTTCATTTTCAAAACCTTTTTCTTCATAAAATTCTTGCTCGGAAGCAGAAAATACGAAATCTTGTCCACATTCACTACATTTTAAAGTCTTGTCTTCCTTCATTATAAATCACTCCTTTTTCCATACCTCAGATGTTTTCCGGTGCTTCCCCAAGATATGGTAAGAAGATGGAATACTTGAATTCGTTGAGATATTCTATGCTCAGTGTATAGTATAAAATGAGAAAAGTCAAATAATTTAAATTTTTCCTACATAATTATGGAACTTTAATAAATAGCTGTCATCCCACTTAACAATACAAGACAAGCTGGCATTATCCACATAAAATGCCCAAATTTTATTTAAATCTAACCCTAATGCTGTACACAGTAAAACACGCACAATGCCTCCATGAGCTACCAGCATAATTGAAGTATCCTCTTTTTGCTCTGCAACCATCTCTTCAAAAGCATTCCATGCTCTTTTTTGAACCTCATGAAAACTTTCTCCATTTTCAATATGTGCCTCGCCTGGTTTTTGTAAAAACATCTCAATACTACTAGGCCACTGGGCTTTAATTTCTTTAAATGTCAATCCTTCCCATTTACCAAAACAAATTTCCTTGAAATCCGGGCGAGCGATTATCTTTAAATTATGGTTCTTGGCAATTGGCGTTGCAGTTTCTATCGCTCTCGTTAAATCACTGGTATAAATTTTAGCTAAAGGTAAGTTTTGCACTAGTGACGCCAATTCTTTAGCTTGAGCTAATCCTTTGGCATTTAAGGGATTGTCTGTATGACCTTGAAACTTCATATCTTTATTTGCATCAGTTTCTCCATGTCGCGCAATATAAATTGTTTTCATTAACTTTTACTCCTAGCTTGCTGAGAATGGGCAAATTCGCTAACTTCATCATGCACACCTGTCTCAGCAAAAGTTTTCATTTCTTTATAAGCTTTAAGTCCCGCATCAAAAAGAGTAAAGGCTAAAGCAGCACCATAGCCATTACCTTGAGCTAGATGCAGCCGTAAAACAGGTGTAAATCCCATGGAAAAAGCTAAATTTTTTTGCCCTCTTTCCGTCGTTATTTGTGAGCAAATGCAATATTCTAAAGCTTCCGGACAGATTTTACCTGCAATATAAGCGGCCAAAACAGAGGCTAATCCGTCTAACATAATTGGGGTTCTATGCTTTGCGGCGCAAAGAATACTGCCTACCATTGCAGCACAAATGTTGCTTCCCAAGGTATACAATATTTCCTCCCACCCACATTCTTTTAGCCTTTCCCAGCCCGAAGGCACTGTATATCTACCAAAAGTAACAGGTGCTATTAACCCATATCCGGATAATATTACATGTTCAGTAGCATTTATTCCTTGCTCAATGGCCGTTACTAACTCTTCCCTATTACTCGTAACTGTTTCCATTATTACGTTGCCATGAGCAGCTTTAGCTAATATGTTTATTGGTGAATTAGTTGGTTTCTCGGACATTATTTCATCTTGCCACAGCATAATAACTCTCTTCGGAAAATCTAAATTCGCTGGTTCAGCAGTGCCTTTTGCTCCGGCATACAGACACACAATCTTCTCTAATTTTCCTAAAGATCCCAGTGGTTTAATAAGATTATCAAAACGTTTTTGAGCTTGCATTTCTATATCTTTATTTATATGTTTTATATCCTTACAATATTCATTAAGTTCCAAAGCCAATTCTCCTCTATCGTAAAATAAAATATGCTATTAGCAAATATAAAACATTGCCAACTTCAGTTAGTGCACCATATGTATCTCCGGTTAACCCGCCTAACATTTTACTGATATACCTAGCAATTAATAACACCATGAGCAAACAAAACAAGGCTATAACTAAAAAATTTATCCCACAAATGACAANAAAAATCAGGCCGAGGACAATTGCAATGTAAGAATAATATTGTTTCGCATATTGTTTAAACAATTTTCCTATCCCTTCCTTACGAGCATAAGGGAAATTTACAATATATAAAACCATAAAAGTTCTTGTAGCTACTGACATGGCAATAATAACCTTAGTTAAAACTACGCCGGAAATTGCTAAATACACGCCCATCTTAAGCATAATTAAAACAATAACAGCCAGTACTGCATTAGAACCTACATGACTGTCTTTCATTATNTCCAACATACGTTCACGCTTGCGGGCAGAAAAAACTCCATCTGCCGTGTCCATATACCCGTCATACATAAGTCCACCGGTAATAATGATTTCAGCAAAAATTAAAAGTGTTCCTCGTAAAAAATCAGGAATATATAAGAAGAGAAGGCCATAATTTACTACCGCTAAAATAGATCCTATAATAAGGCCTACTAAAGGAAAGTATGGCACACTGCGTGAAAAATCCTGTGGCGACCAATCGCCACTATGGGAAAATCTTATGCGGGTTAAGAATTCTAAAGCTGTTATAAAATCATGCATCATATGCTCCCTTTAGATCAGCCTGATTATAAACATCTAAAGCCATTTGCAAAATTACAATAGCCAAAGATGCACCAGTCCCTTCGCCTAAACGCATGCCAGCATCTACAATGGGATGCAAGTTCAACATTTCCAACATTTTTCCATGGGAAATTTCTTCAGATAGATGAGAGCAAAACATATAATCAGCGCAAGCAGGATTAATACCATAAGCAATTAAAGCTGCTGCTGTAGCGTTAACGCCGTCTACCATACTTGGTATTCCTCTTTGAGCTCCGGCTAAAATCATTCCTGCTAAACCAGCATGATCATATCCCCCCACCTTACATAATACATCTAACGCATCATTGGGATCAGGCGCATTAATCTTCAAACCCGCAGCAACCACACCCCGTTTAATGGCCATGCGTTCATCGTTAATACCGCTGCCTCTACCGACCGTTAATTCAGGAGGTAAATCCAAAATAGCTGAAGCCATAGCTGCGGTGGAAGTAGTATTTCCTATGCCCATTTCCGCTGTTGCCAAAAGATTATAACCTTGATCAATACAATCATTAGCAACCTTCATACCGGCCTTTATTGCTTCAACAGCTTGCTCTCTAGTCATAGCTTGTCCATGAGTAAAATCCTCAGTTCCCATGGCCACTTTACAATTTATTACCTGTGATAAATTAGTTAAATCTGCGTTTACACCTACGTCTGTAATAAAAATATCCGCATTAGCATGACGCGCCATAACATTAGCACCGGCACTTCCACCAATATAACCATTAATCATCTGAATTGTCACTTCAGGCGGGAAAGCACTAACGCCATACTTAGCAATACCATGATCACCACACATTAAGAGCATGGCCGTTTTAAGCTTTTCTACCGGTTTTTTACCTGTTAAAGCAGCATATTTTACTACCATTTTTTCTAAATCACCTAATCCATGGCTAGGATCAAAGGTAAGCCATTGTTGTTTTACTAGTTCACCGATTTTTTCATCAGGTGCCGATATCATCATATTCTTAAGGTCTTTCACTGTGTTTCTCTCCATTTTCATCATTAAATTTAAAGGCCAGTTTTTTTATATCTACAGCATTACCTGCGATGACATAATAAACTTCATCGGCCTCCATACCCACTTGCTGATTAACCCAGCCCGCTATATCTCGATACTCTCTGCCCATAGCAGAATCCGGTACAATACCTGCCCCTACATCATTGGACACAAATACTACAGGTTTATTTATTTGGCGAGCAGCCTTTAATAACTTATCTATGCCAGCATAGACATAGTCATATTTGGCATTAAAATCTGTTGGTGCATTTTTTCCGTACATCAAGTTACTAATATAAACTGTCAGACAATCAAAAAGCACAACATCAGCCACTTTCCCTGCTTCCAACAATGTTTTTTCTGCATCATAAGGTGCCTCAAAATTAATCCAACGTGCATTTCTTCTACGACTTTTATGATATTCTACGCGGGTAGCCATCTCATCGTCAAGAATTTCAGCGGTGGCAATATAAGCAGCTTTTACCCCGGCATGTAAGACATATTTTTCTGCAAATTTGCTCTTGCCACTACGTGCACCACCTAAAACCAGTGTCAATTTTTCCTGCATATTTTCTCCTCGTTTCTCTAAATTAAATCAAAACAATAAAAAAATCCTCTCACAAAAGAGAGGATTTTGACATTAAGAAACTATTGCCACATTCCTCTCGCCCGAAGGTATGTTGGTACATAACAGGTAGGTCTCCTGGCTCTGGTTCATCACCTTCCGCGCCTTCCCAGTTTCCCAGTGGCATCTTGCGGTTGGTTCCCCATTACAGTAGCGGGACTGCGCCGGACTCTAACCGGTCTTCCCTATTATGCTATAGCCTTNACTACAGCGCCTGTTCAAACTTTCCATTTAATATTGTAACCTATTTTACTAATTACCGCAAGTGCTTACCTTAATGTGGCTTACTGCCGTAATTTATTAACAATTAAAAAAATAACGCTATCGTTATTTAAAGTTTTTTATAAAAAACGACAATATCTTCATAGTGCCCATCTTTCATCATAAAACCACCGGGTATAGTGCCTACAGTGATAAAGCCCAATTTATTATACAGTTTAAGAGCAGACTTATTAGTAGCAACGACAGCATTAAATTGTAAAAGCTTAAACCCTAATTTAGCACCTTGCTGCAAAGAATCTCTCACAAGCATTTCCCCTATTTGCTTACCGCGCTCAGTTGCTTTTACACAATAACTAGCATTAGCAATATGCCCGCAGCGCCCAACATTGTTAGGGTGCAAAATATATAACCCAACAATTTTCCCAGCCTCTTCTGCCACAGCAGAAAAACTTTGCTGGGCAAAAAATATCTTTGCTCCCTCGTTAGTCAACAAATTTCTTTGAGGGAAAGCATTACCATTTTCTACCACTTCATTCCATATGTCTATCATGTTATAAACATCGGCTTCTTTGTATTCTCTTACAACAATATTCATATCGTTCCCTCTTAAAAGAAAAGACAGCATCTTCTTGCAACATACTACCTAACCATTGCAAAACAGGTTAATTTACACTAAAAAACAATTTGCCGAGAAAACTGCCAACTCATTTCAGAATCTATTACATTTATTATTTAATACGCTGTAGACTATCATATCTTATAGCTTCTTTATTTTTTATTATAAGCTATTTCTTCTAGCAAAGATTCCCATCGGTTCCAAACTATATCAGGCGCAAATTTTTCCATAGATTTAGAGGCTTTTCTACCCATAGTTATTCGTTTTTCTTTACTTTGCATTAATATTTCCAACTGCTTTGCAAATTCATTTTTTGTATCGCAGACATAACCGTTTTCACCATTGCAGATTAATCCACCTACCGCTGGTGCATTGCGGAAGCCAATAGTAGGAAGACCAACTGCCATGGCTTCTGTCAATGCTAACGGGAAACCTTCATAAGCTGATGGAAATGGGAATATATCACTATGTTGTAAAATCTTTAACGGATTTTCTGTAATCCCTTTAAAGAAAATCTGTTTTTCTAAACCGTTAGCTGCTATATATGCTTCTATCATCTTTTTATACGATTCATCACCAACAGGACCATAGAACTGAAGAATCCATTTTGGAAACGCTTTCGCCACAGCAGCAAACGCTCCGGCAAGGATAGCCTGTCGTTTTTGTCGTCCCTCAATACGCCCTATATGAGTAATAATATATTGTTCCTTTTCAATAGATAAATCAGCATGATCTTCCAGCTTAACCTGTAAAACTATATTAGGAATATATTCAATTCGCGTCGATAATAGTTGCTGAGCTTGTTTTACGTATTCTGGCATTAGTACTTGATACACAGTAGCTCTACTTGCCTCTTTTCGTTGCTTCGGCGTTAACATACCAATTTGGTTATCAATGGAATTATGAACCATTGCGATAACTGGTATTTCCCCCTCTGACAAAACATTGGCCACCATAACACTGTTGAATTCATAGCAAATAAATACATCTGGTTTCACAGATAAAGAATGCTTCATAGCATAACATAATAGTTGCGTCTTGTATTCATCTACTTTGTTTTTTAAGTCTAAGCGAAGGCCCTTGTTAACTTCCCTAATAATTCTAAACGCTAGCGGAGCCTTAATTTTTCCTAAGCCTAAATTTATACAGTTCACCCCATCATCAATATGATAAAAAGGTTTAACTCCTTGTTCATCATTCCAAACAGCAGTAACTTGATGACCTCGTCGAAGAAATTCATTAGCCATGGAGACAAACACTTTTTCCAAACCTGATACGCTAGCAATAGATGAAATCCCAAAGCATAATAATACAATATTCATATTATACCTCTAATCTTTTTTCAATAAATTTAGCAATTTGCTCTTTTCCAACACCTTTATTATGTACTTTACCTTTTTTACATTCCTTTCCATTTTTCGTTCCCATAAAGCTAATGATGAATACTTGTGAGCCTTACAAGGAAAACATGGAAATTCTGTAAAATATCGTAGTAGCGATTTATTAGGGAATTCATTCATTATTCTAATATACCATTCAACAGTTGGCAAATTATCATGTGCCACATTATGCATAGCTGCATCGGCACAGAGATAATATTTCGTAAAACTCATAATACCGTCTACATAAGTAGAAAAGTGAAATTTTTTAATTTTTTCCCCCTCTTCTTCTCTGCAAATCGGTACAATACGTCCGTTTCGTTCAGCAAATCCAGTACATTGGCCTTCAGTAGACTTACAGAGTAGTTCAATATTATTCCAAATATCGGCATTGCGACAAAAACAAAATTTATCGCTTACAACAGTATCATAGTTATCTAAGTAATAGTAAAAACTGCGAACGCGGTATGGTGTAATGGTTTTGAGAATCTTTGCCATACAGTCTTGTGTTTTACCGGATCCGAAAACATCCACAAAAGCAAATGATTGATCACTGACATCTAATTCTTGTTGCAAATATTTGGCAATCAGCGCTTTCTTATGTGAATCTGTAACACCCCACGCTTCGCGAGATGAATAGATATACTGCGCCATTATATTCAATCCTCGCTTCTCAATAATGGCCTGACAAATTTTCTGCAACACATAACCGTCACGAGCAATGAAATAGAGTCTTGAAATATGACGAACAGAACATTGTTCCACTAGCCATTCAACATATGCCATCAGTATTGGACCACCAAAATCACAGCCTGTACGAAAACGGAAATCATCATTTTCAATGCGGGCCAATTTTGATGCTCCATTATAAAGCTGAGCCCCTATGTTAAAACCCAGCTGTTTATCAAATAACCTATCAAGGGACTTGTTTTCCAATAAGGCTACTCGTTTCGTCCGTAATCCTAATTTCTGTGGAACAGCTACGTCCGAATAAGGGTTATCACCAATATGTAACCACTGGTGGTTGGGTATATTTTCCTTATCTTTTACAATAGCAAATAAATCGCCAGTAGCTTTTGTTTTTCCATAAGTAGACGATACATATAATGGAATATCTATAAAAGATGGCTCTGCCTTTATGAGAAGTTTACGTATAAAACATTCATCTAAGTACATATCTGAAATAAAAACAATCCGTTTCCCTGCATTCTGAAGAGAATTGATTTGCTTGATAATAGGAAATACCCCACAAGACAAACCGTATTCAACATTTTCCTCTAATGTCATAAGCTGTTGCTTTGCTTCATCACTCAATGCAAAATCATACGCCAGATAGCTATAAATGTCTGCCAGCATAATTTCTTGCGTCTTTTTTTTGTCTCTTCTCTTATAAGCCAATTTTTCTGCTTCAATGCGTAACACATAGAAATTTTCTATAAATTCATCAGGGAAACCGCAAAACGCTGCATTGTTTCTCATCAAACGCTGCATCATAGCAAAAACGCCAAAAGAGCTGGTTGCAAGACGCCCTATAACGGTGTCAAAAACATCAAATGAATAAAGTATTATATCGTTTTTTAAGCATTCTATCGATTCCTCTTGGATATGATTGTTTAGCATTCGTATATCTCCTGATTCGTTATATGGTAAATTTACTTCTGCACTTTCTAGCTAAGTTACGATTTTAGAATCGCCATAATATGTTGAATTAATTTATCGTGTCCATACTTTTGGTTAGCTCCGATAAGACCTTTTTTATAATGGTCAGAATTTTCCCTAAATCCATTAACAAAGCCTTCTAACTGCTTGGAAAAAACATCGACAGAAGCTAACTGAACTTCTTCGCCAATATTGAACTCTGCCAATATTTCAGGACTCATTTCAGCTGACTGCAGTATAGGCTTAAAATACCCTATTCCAGTAAAGAGCATAGCGCTCGGCTGATAACGGTAACGCTCTGCTCCATACGGCATAAGAAGGACATCGCAATCCATCAAAGCCTTCTGCCATTCAATGCCAAGCAGGTTCTTATGGACGAAAACGATATTATCATATTTAGCATATTTTTGTGCAATTCTTCTAAAATCTTCAGAATCCGCTTGTGTCACAGTCGCCCCTTGGACAGTCAGTAAAACGGGCGTTGAAAACGTTCCTTTGATAAATGCTTCTAAAAAGAATTCCAGATTCTTTTCCCGCCTGTATTGGCCGAAGAATCCTAATCGTAGAGGATTGTGAATTTCAAACTTTGGTTCTACCTTTAAATCAAATGGTATGTAGACTGGTGGTAATATAGTATGGAAATTAGCACAATCAGCTAGTTCTAGAAAGTCCTTCTGCATACCTAACGCACCTAAATGGATGTTTTTACACTCTTTTAAACTCTGAACTCCTTCGGCGAATTTTTTCCGGTCTGACGGCATAATCCCATGGAACATAAACAATATTGGCACCGAACTATTCTTAATAGTACTATGCCTTATAGATCGCATAACACGCCAACTATTTGTTGGCACAATGATAGCATCACACTGTCTATGTTGGGTCTTTTCATAAGCACTGTCAAACCATGCGATTCGACGCCGTTCCCGTTGCACTGAAAGTAATATTTTTTTCAACTTACCAACACCGGCATAGGAAACAGCTTCACCGCCATCTAAATAGACGACGGGAACATTATAATCAATTTTAAATGGAAACCGTTCTGGTACAAAGAATAAAGGTTCATGACCTTGTTTTTTTAATTCTTCTACCAAAATACGATCGAATTCTACTTCATGACCAGCTGGCATAACAATACACTCTAATATAGCTACTTTCATTTAATTTCACGCTTTCGCTTAAGTTTGTATATGTTAAATTATTTAACATGCTATTTCTATTAACTAAAGTTATTATAAATTAGTCTAACTACCACAAAAATATGTTAGTTAGACTAATTTTTTCCATATATAAAATGTTATTTAATTAACCAACTTTTTAGAAAAGTATGATATCATATGCAAGGCATAAAACAATTGGCACCGCCTTTTATCACTTAACTTCTGTTTCTACCCGCAGTAAAATAAAGCAAAGATCTGACAGTCTATTTAAACACAATAGAACATTGTTATTCACCGCTTCATTTTCTGCCACCCTCAATAAAGCACGTTCAGCTCTTCTGGTAGTTGTGCGAGCCATATCAAGTGCGGCTGCCCCAAGATTATCACCCGGAGTTATAAAATGTGTTAATGGAGCAAGCATAGCGTCATACTTGTCAATAGTCTGTTCAAATAAGGTTACATGTTCAGGTTTAATATAAGATTCCTGCAAATTAAGGCTTGCGACATCTGCCATTAAAGACATCAAAAGTTCCTGTATTTTAAAAATAGTTTCTTTTACATCTTCACGTACTACTGTTGCCCTAGCCAGACCTAATTCAGCTCTCACCTCATCAATATTTCCGTAAGCTTCTACACGTAAACTTTGCTTAGGTACTCGTTCACCGGTAAGTAAACTTGTGGATCCTTTATCCCCTGTTCTTGTATAAACAGCTGCCTTCTTCATATTGAACCCTCCTATGTACATAGTGCAAACCATGCTCTATCGATTAGAAAAATCTGTTATTTAGAATACTTATAAGACTAATACTACGCATTTATTAAATTTATTAATAAATTTCTTCAGCTGTAAAATAGTTTTTGATTTCGCGAGCTGCGCTTTCAGGGCTATCACTGCCATGAACAATATTTTCACCAATAGTTAGAGCAAAATCACCACGTATAGAACCCGGAACTGCATCTAAAGGATTTGTTGCGCCCATCATACCACGAACTGCTTTTATAGCGTTTTCACCTTCAATTACCATAGCCGCAACAGGACCGGAAGTAATAAAGGTAATCAACTCGCCAAAGAAAGGTTTTGTTTCATGTTCAGCATAATGGTATTTTGCTTGCTCATCAGTCAATTTCACAAGTTTCAAAGCAGCAACCTTTAAACCGCGACCTTCAAAGCGAGAAATAACCTCACCAATTAAATTCTTTTTAACGCCATCTGGTTTTACAAGCACTAATGTTTGTTCCATTTGAAATCTCTCCTCATCATTTTTTGATTAATTTATACTAAATCGCTATACGATATTAGTCTTTTAATAGTTCTGCATATTTTTTACTGTCCAACTTACTAACCATAGCCGTAATAAGGTTTACAGCGCCCAAATAATCGTCCATATGAATAACGCTTTGGTGGCTGTGTATGTACCTTGTTGGAATACTGAAAGTTAAAGTCAAAACACCTGCATCATGCAAGTGAATGCGGCCACCATCAGTAGAGCCTCCTTCGGAAACGCTAAATTGTGTTGGTATCTTCAATTCACTAGCGACTTGCAAAGCAAAATCACGTAAAGCTGTATTAGGAATCATCCCTGCATCATACAAGGTTATAGCAATGCCCTTGCCTATTTTTGCAGGTGCTATTTCAGCTGCAACACCGGGTGTTCCTCCTGCTACACAGGTATCTATAACAAAAGCAACGTCAGGCTTTAACATATTAACAGATGTTTGTGCACCGCGCAACCCAACTTCTTCTTGAACGGTAGCAACTCCATAAACTGTATTTGGATGTTTTTCTTTAGACAAATTATCCATAACATCAGTCATCACAGCGCAGCCTATACGATTGTCCCAGGCTTTACCTAATAAAGTTTTACCATCGCCCATTTGTGCAAATTCCGCAAACGGTGTAACTGCACAGCCTTCTTCAACACCCAAAAGCCTAGCCTCTGCCTCGTCACTAGCACCAATATCAATATACATATCACTCTTTTTTGTAACTTTGGTTCGCTCTTCAGGTGTTAAAATATGTGGTGGCTTGCTGCCAATAACACCTACTAAATCACCCTTCTTACCATGAACAGTTACACGTTGACTAAGCATAACTTGCTCCCACCAACCACCTAAACAGACAAAACGCAAGAAACCTTCTTTGGTAATATGCTTGACCATAAAACCTATTTCATCCATATGGCTGGCCAGCATTAATTTTGGTGCGTTCTTAGGTCCTTCTGCAGTAAAAATCACGCTGCCCAATTTATCATAGGATACTTTAGCTTTATCTCCCATTCGTTCAAGCAGCAACGTTTTCATTGGTCCTTCAAAACCGGAAACTCCACAAGTTTCTGAATATCTTTTAAGCCATTCCATTTTTTTATTCACAGTTGGTATATATCCTTCTTTCAATAAATTTGTTTGAAATGCAACACATTGATTATAGCATTTAGCAACAATATTGTCGAACAAAAAAAAGCGCCCAAATACTTGGGCGCTGAATACTCATTCAAAGTCAATGTGTCCTTTTTTGCGCAATTCTTCTGCTTCTGCCCTAAGCAATTTAACTCTTTCTTCTGTCGTTGGATGTGTGCTAAACAAGCTCTTCATATCCTTTGTGCTAAAAGGACAAATAATGAACATGTGGGCAGTATTTGGAGTTGCATTGGTTAGTGTTCTTTGGGAAGCAATTCCTTCTATCTTTAACAAAGCATCAGCTAAAGCATCGGGATTACCACAAAGAGCACCTCCTGAACGATCGGCCAAATATTCTCTAGAGCGAGAAACAGCCATTTGAATCAGCATTGCTGCTACCGGAGCCAACAACATAATTGCTAATCCAACAATAGGGTTACGATTTTCGTCGTCACGACGCCCGCCACCAAAGAACATGCCCCACCTAGCTACCGTTGTAATAACACCGGCCATAGCAGCAGCCACTGAACCTATAAGTATATCACCATGTTTAACATGACTGAGTTCGTGTCCTAAAACGCCGGCAATTTCTTCAGGAGTCAATATATTAGCCAGGCCGGAAGTTATAGCCACCGCAGCATGTTCAGGGTTTCGTCCAGTTGCAAAAGCATTTGGTACTGCACTATTTATAACATAAACTTTAGGCATAGGAAGTCCCCCACGCTCAGCAAGCTTACGTACTATACCATAAATTTCAGGAGCATCTTTCTCCTCTATTTGTGTTGCGTTATACTGTGCTAAAACCAACTTATCACTATTCCAATAGCTATAAAAATTCATAGCCAAAGAAATAACTAACATAAAGGTCATTCCATTCACGCCGCCAAAGTAATCACCCAGCCCTACTAAAATAAGTGTTAGAGCGGTCATTAAAAAGGTTGTTCTTAACATACTTCGACCTCCTTACAAGGTAATCATATCAATTATTATAAATAATTCATGTGTATAAAACATGAAATAAAATGCAGCTTTTTGTAAATATTTTTTTTACTTTTCCATCTGCAATTTAATCGCCTGCAACATATTTTCACTATTTTCGCGAACTTTTTTCTTTAAAATTGGATTTAAAAGACCTGAAATCATAGGAATTCCAAATTCAAAATCAACAGACAAAGATACTTCTACGCCATCAGCTATATCTATAAGCTTCCAGGCACCTTCCATTTTCTTCAAATCGCCCTGAGTTTGCTTATAGGTAATAACATAATTAATCGGATCAAACTCATCTCTCTCTGTCCAAGCTATACGCCTACCATCAACATCAGAGTCCCACTCACTGATATCGTAGTTTTCACCGCGTTCTAATATTTTTACACTTTTTAAGCTTTCCATGAACTTAGGATAATCTTCCATTTTTGCAATAATATTATAAATATCTTGTTTGGAACCATTAATAACGATCTTACTTTCTACAAATGGCATACTATCCCTCCTTATAAATCATCAATTGCGTCATTAGTTTGTTTAATAGCTTCTCTAAATACAGTAAGAACATGGTCAACAACTTCTTTAGGCATAATTAATGGTGGTTCCATACGCATAACTTTAGGATTGTTCAAGGTATAGGCAATAATTATATTATTACTAATCATAATAGACATGACCATACCGCCGGCACCTTCTTTGGTCAGTTCTATACCAACCATCATTCCGCGGCCACGAACTTCTTTAATTACAGCCGGGTAATCTTTAGCAATATCTTCTAAGCCACTCTTTAAATAAGCCCCTGTATCACTGCCGCGTTTAAGTAAATCTTCTTCTTCAATTATTTTTAGCGTGGCTAATCCTGCCATACAAGCCATCTGGTTACCACCAAAAGTAGAGGTATGTAAAAATGGGGCTTCGATTAACCCCTTCCAGGCATCAGGCGTCGCAGTAATTGCGCCAATAGGCACTATACCACCACCCAAGGCCTTAGCAGTGGCCATAATATCAGGAGCAACATCGTCGTGATTAATGCCAAACCATTGGCCAGTTCGCCCAATGCCTGTTTTGCAGCTCATCCAGCTATGAGTAGGCGCGGCCATGGTTTTATCAAGGCATAACTGGGGCCGAACTGCTGACAATAGCCGTCATGGGGAACTATAATGGGCCACCCTCCCCCCTTGAATCGGCTCTAAAATCAGCAGGGCTGCTGTATCATCATCTAAAGCTGCCGCTCCCCCATTAACGCCAGCTACATCGTCAAAAGGAAGCATGTTCCAAAGTTAGGAAGTAATGGTTTTTGAAAGCGGCGTAGGCGAAACCATATCAACGTTCCCGTAGCAAGTCAAAGAAACGGCAAAAGTTTTCCATGAAATGCATTTTTTTGGCGGCAATGAATTTTTTTCCCTGCGCTGTAGCCAACCGTGGCTAGCTTTTAATGCTGCCTTGCAACGCCTCCTGTAACCGCTAAAATTTAACAAAAAAGCTATATTGGCAATTTTCGCCCGGAGTTGATTGTCGGCCAAACGCCTGCTGGCTAAATCGTGGCCATTTGGTCTATTAAATAAAACCTGCTCCAATGGCAATAGGCATAGTATCTAAAGATTTTTTTAAGCTGCTTTCGCCTACTTTTTTGGATGTCTGTGTCCCAACAGCAAAACATACCATGAGCCACCTAAAAGCAAATCCATGTAAGTCTTACCATCGCTATCGTAAATAAATCCACGGCCATGAGCAGCTAGTTTCCACCACTTCCTAAAACCCATAACGGCCCGCAGCGAAATAAGCGGTGCCATAGAAGCGGGTTTTATACAATTTTTTCCATATTTACCGACTTGTCCTCTTCTACAAAGTCCATTTTTTTCATTCCCTCCTTTTCATGTTAATGAGTGTGCTTACCGGAAACAAAATTTAATTCCGGCGCCTTGAAACTTCCTTATCAGCATTCTGACCAAGCTTTTGCTGTGTTTTCTCTAGCATAGAAAAAATAACAATTATTGAAAACCATATTTAACTGCGGCCAATTTCAGCTGCGGCCCAAATCTGTTGTTTTTAGTTTCGTGCACTCACTGCTATTAATCCCCAAAAAACCTGCTATTAAACCGCGGGTACTAAATTCCCATTTTCTCTGGGAAACATTTTATATCCTACAGAAGCAGCTTAGAGTCGCTACTGTGCAAAATAAAAAACAAGCCCTTACTTTGCCAACACTTCTAAAAACTGCTCTCATTGTCGCTGGATTTAGAGTTGCTGCTGGAAAAACCCCTGATGATTGTTGCACACCCC
>JGI20225J20221_1001048_pt1 | contig 33975 bp, 29 predicted proteins | sample BioMet4_FD_20221 | JGI IMG/M metagenome (IMG submission 20221)
TTCCCCATAATTCTTTTTATCAAATCGGAATCTTTAGGAAAATCAGAAAATAAATTTGTCCCTTATCTGTTTGTGAAGTAAAAGATTACCATTGTCCATGAAAGGCATATACAGCCGAAACATATTTTGGTAAACCTTTCCGGATAGCATTGTTTTTAAAACACAATGTGTATTTCCAACACGCATGCTGTGAGATATGGGGTTTATATTACTCCACCATTTAAATTTTTTTCGTCTCTGTAGAGTTTTCTTTTACCCGAAAATCTTCATTAGATAAAACCTAACGATAGCCACAGTTACTCAGGCATTGTATTGGCCATGTTGGACCATTTGAAAAGAGTATAAGCCAAAATAAACAGTGGAGGGATTGAGGTTATAAATGTATGGCCAAAGCATACTTACTTGCTCCCCCTGACAAATTGGATTTGTTGTACTACAAATGCGCATTTGATATTTTGATTGTGAAAATGAATTTTTGCTGATTTCCAGAACCAGGCTGCAATATAATCAAGTGTTTTATTATCTGTAAGTTCAGATAATGCAAAAAGCCATATCCGCTTTTTGTGTTTTTCATCCTGTATTTTACTCCCGCCAAATATTGGCGGGGATTCCCCACATTATAGTACACTCCTCCTCAGGCGTGAATGCGGCGGGACAAACCGGTGTGTTCCAGTCTATGCCGGCAAGGCCATTGCCAATGTACAATATTGCCACGCTGCGGCGTAGGGGCAGTGCATCCACGTGGGTTTGGAATCGGCCTTCGAAAGCCTTGTTCATTGGTGTCGGCCAGCCACAGCGAGAGGCGTGGCGGTTTCGTGGGCAAACCATCCCTCAATGCCGGTGAAATGCCGTAAGCGAAATATTGGAAAAAGGAACTCCAACAGGCCGTGGTTCAGCTTTCTATTTGCTCCCAAATCTGCATTCGAGTTTGCGGAGGTTCCTTGTAGGTAATAATCAGAAAATTACCGGCTACCGCAGGCGGGTCTAAGAATTTTTATCTTCGAAATGCGGATAAGCAGCTGGCGGCAGTGTTCTTTTCCGTTGGTACGGGAGTCGGCAAATTCAGTATTAAAGTTCGTCGCTAAGAATAGCGGTTGAAATGAGCTTCATAATATTCCTAACCGAAGTGTAGTGCGAGCCCCAGCGAGCTACGCAATTCGGGCGAGATACCGCCTGAATCATACTCCCGAAATATCGGGATTGAATTTCAGCCCAGTTCAGGTCGCCACATTCCCAACAACAAGCGGGGCGGGCTTTCCAACTCAGCGTAGGCACAGCCGTGGTGTTCGGCAAACAGACCGCCGGTTTACATAGGGGAAAACGGCTGATATGTGCAGGTTGAGGCACGGAGCGTGGCGTCATTGGTACTCATCATAATCGAATGCCTCGCTGATCATAGCGCTCAGGTCGCTGCCATCGGCCAGTGTAAAATCGTTGAGCGTTGAGGAAAGATATTGTTGGGGAAAATGCCTGTATCTTCGGCAAAGAAAGCAAAACAGCAGTCGCGACATAAACACGTTGAGCGACCGTATGGCGCGTGTATCGGTATAATCAATTTCGGTTGTAGCGGCGTATCTCATCATCGAAAATGCGAGCCATTTTATACGCTGCCTTTACATCCGCATCGCGTTCTTCGGGCGCATGGTAACTTTCCACACCCGCCAGCGGCATCAGGAACTGGTAGTCGTAGCGCAAGCGTTCTACCGTATTTTCGTAGCTTTCTTCTTCCTGCGGGTCGTAGCCTAAAATAGTTTCGCCATCGCTCACCACCAACAGACGTACGGCCTTCAGCACTTTGGCTTCCTGTTTCAGGGCTTCGAGGGCTTCCACCAGATTTTCGGTAGTTGTGTGGGTATAAGCCAGGAGTTTCTTTACTATAACACTGTTAGGTACTTTCGAGAGGTTATCTTTTCCGTCCTTAATGCGGTTGATACGGGTTTCGGACATGCCGTTGAAAATGCGCAGCAGGTCATAGCCCAACTCGGGAGCGGAGGTATTTTCGTATAGTTCGCATAAGCGGGATTCTATGGTTTGATAGGATATGGTGGTGGACATGGGTATGCTATTACTTAGTTGAGTTATTTGCAGCTAACAGGTTTCAAAACCTATTAGCTGTAATGTGTTATTGAAGTTCTTTCTAATTGCATTCTTTTTCCTTGATCGTAAATTATACTCTTTTTATCAATAAGATTGCTACTTAAAATTCATTTGTGTCTGCTGGTAAAGTTCCATTCCTGGTACATCATCATACATAGAGGCTAGTTTTTGCCTCAATCCGAAAAGTCTTTTTTCTGCGGTGTCTACTAATTGAGAAAAAGTTACAACATAAACTTTTCCTGCATCATGTTCTCCCACTTTTGCAACTCTTTGCAAATTATCATCTATAGTATCGCCAACAACATAAGCGTTTATTCTCGCAGATGGAAACGAAGCTAATAAATCTTCAGAGTATCCTTCTGCTTGATTTCTTTCGTTTCTTGTTATATTGAAACCTCCTCGTTTTAATTCAATAATCAATATCTTATTAATAGTTGACAACTCGGTTTCTGTTGCAAACTCCTCTGTTCCTGTAATAGCCATTGTTGAATGATCCAGACATACAATATCAGGTCGTTTTTTGTAATTTATGTCTTGCCGTTGAATAGCTTTGCCTTTAAATAGTGCACCAAGGACAGTTTGCAATTGCCGATTTGACATGTATTCTGCGGAATCATATTCTGCCCCAAATAGCCATCTTGCTTCTGTTACCAAAGGGTGTAATATGTGTAATTCATCAATATTAACATCTTTAGAAAGTTTTCTAATAGCCTCAATAACGGTCAACCGCCTATCAATTTCATTCAAAACAATTAAAGCATCTTTCACTGTCCATTTGTTCAACAATAAATTCAAACCTTCTATATCATTTTCATTCAGCAAAGACAGCTTTGCCAAAAGCTCCCTTCCTCCTTTACTTTTTTCTAAATTTATTATTGCATCAACCGCAACAATTACGGACTCTTGTCGAGCCTTTGGAGAAGAAAAAGAGATACTTTCAATCACTTCATCTATTTCATATAACATTAACGGCGAAGCATCTCTTAATTTTTCTTTAAACTCTTGTTTAATAATGGCTTTTGTTTCATTAATTGAAGATCGAGATAATTCTAGAATTTTGGTATTCACATAAATAGAAGTGGCATCATAAACTTTTTGCATTACTACACTTTGTTTAAAACCAGACCAATCTTCTTTTACTTCTTCTGACAAATCATTTGTTGATATTACAACAGTATATCGCTTTGCTAAAGTTGTTCTTCCATCTAAAATACTCTCTTGTCCCAATATCCACGAAGGTTCTCCAACCAAGCGTCCTCCTTGCCAGAAAGCTATTCCTTGATAAATTGATTTACGCATAGCTTTCTGAGAATCTATAAAATAAGCTATTACGGTAATTTCTGTTTCTGGGACTCTAATCGTTGTCTGATCTAAAAAACCTTTTAAGTCTTCTAAATGCAGACTAACTCGATTGATTTCTATTTTAAATTGAGGATCGTGTAAAAATTTTGCTGCAATAACATCCCTAATACGATCAATATTAGGCAAATTTTGCACTACAACAACTTCTAATTTTGTACCATGGGCTGTGTTATCCGCCTTACTCTCTTCTTCATTAGTTATCGCAATGGGCTCTCCTTCAATTTGAGTAGTAAGAGTAAGGGCAAGTGTATTGCCATCTTTAATTGTTTGAATATTATATTCATTATCATTAAAACATAACAGTCCATGCCTACCTACACCATTTCTTCCATAGGCAAATCGTGTACCTTGAATGCCATTAGGGAAAGCAACTTTTTTACCTTGGTGCTTTAATCGATTATAACGTAATTTCATCCATCTGCCATGAAAATCTTCTTTAGACATACCAATGCCATTATCCTCCACAATCAAAGTCTGCCCTTTTTCGCTAGGAATAAAAATTTTCACTTCAGTTGCACCAGCATCCCATGCATTAGCAACCAGCTCTGTTAATGCCGTCTCCGGTTGCGTCACAATACCACCTAAAGAACGTATTAAATAGTCATCTTCAAAAAGGGAACCACAAATAACATTTCCGTTTTCCATAATTTGAATCATTACATGATTTGCCAAATCTTTTTTAGTATAGATGCTTGCAGACAAGACTTAACGTTTTCCCTGCTAACTCTTTTTCGCCTTCCAATACTTCAATCACTTTATCCGCCAGCCACAGTGTAAGCAATTCGGTTTCGTCGGTAGAGAACAATTTTGCAAGGACAATCACCTGTGAACGCTTTGCCGAACGGTCGCTGCGTTCGATTTTGCAATACAAGGCATTGTCTATTTCAAGAGCTGCAGAAACTTGTCTCTGCAATAACTGTTTTTCTTCTCTTAGCTGACGGATTTTCTTTGCAAACAACATTATTGAAAGTATTTGACTTGACATAATTGGACAAATGTAGCAAATAATTAAAAAACAAAGAGAATATCATCCAAAAAGTTGTCAACATGAGTAAACTACTGAATACACCTTTGTTTTCAAAATGAAATAAGGGCATTCTTGAGCTTATCCATTTACGCCGTTTCTTCTTTTTCTTGGACTTTCTTAGCGATTGCTCGTCTTCGGGGGTGGCTATAATATCTGCGGAAGAAGGCAAAAAATAAAACAACCCACTCAGTTCGCTTGATTGATTAATTGAATTATCTGTCACATGATTAGCCGACTGTCTATTTGATTGATCAAACGTATTTGCGTTAGTATGTACGACTGTACGCACAGTTTGCTGTGGCTCACTTGTGATTACGGATGCAAGTGACTTCACTGAGGTTTTCCATATATTTATGTTTTTTACTTGTATAGTTACTTGTATGGTTTCGCTATTTAATTGACTGTTATTTAGCTATTTGTTTTCTTATTTACTTGATCACTAACATGTTCACTATTTATCCCTTTTTTAATCGTTCCCCCTTTTCCGTTAGTCGATATTTTTGAGTTGGGCTATTGTAGATATCTGGGTAAAGTCTTCTTTATTTTTTTTGCCTTTTGCTTATTGTCTTTCGTGATAGTACTGATGTCTTTACTTGTTTTTGTTCTGTGTTTGTTGTATTTTTGCTATACTCTTTTGAATGGCTAACATTAGTAAATAATAAGGTTGGCATTAGTAAATAAATATATTTACTATAGTTGGTAAATTTGCTAACAATAGTAAACTTTTGATAAATATAAGGACTTTACACATTTCACATAGACTCTTTATCTGTATGACATGTATATTTTAAAACTTAAAAGTAGTATGGCAATATTATTTGATTGGTACGAAAATCCGAAGCCTACGGATATAGAGCAGGGAGAGAAAACATTGCATCCGCGCATCAAGTACAACGGTTCAACTAGTACTGCAGCATTGCGTCATCGCATTCAAGAACGCTGTTCATTGACCGAAACAGACGTGACAGCTGTGCTTGATGCTCTTTCGCACATTTTGAGCGAAGAATTGGCTGATGGTCGACAAGTACATTTAGACGGCATTGGTTACTTTCATCCTTGTTTGACTTGTACTGAACCGGTGACTGTAGACACGAAGCGGAAAATCACAAAAGTGAAACTGAAGGGCATCAAGTTTCGCGCAGATCAAACGTTAAAAAACGCATTAGGTACTCTGAAAGTGAAATGCTTGAAAGGCAGTTTAGAATTTAAGCGGTTGAGCAATGAAGAAATTGACCGGCGTTTGGAGGAGTATTTTAAAACACATCAGTTTCTTAGACGAACGGACTTTCAGAGTCTGTGTGGAATGACAAGGAGTACGGCGATGAGCCATCTGCGGCGCTTGCGTAGTGAAGGAAAGTTAGAAAATCTGGGTGGTCCTATGCAACCCATTTATGTGCCTGCTAAAAAGTAGTATTAAGATATATAGCTAATATTACCTGAAAGATACTTATGAGGGTAACAGTTTACTCTCATAGTATCTCTCACTGTTACTATCATCTTTAGATAGCCTATGAATAGGGCAATGTAGCGCATTTATGAGGGCATGATAGCAAAATAGTGCATAACTTTTATTTGCTAAATAAGTTCAAGTCATAAATGCGGCACTTTAGCCTCAACTTTATGATGAGGGGCTATCAAGCGCAGCGAACCTTTCGTTCGCAGTAACGCTTGCATTGTGCCGAGATATCATAGCCCAGCATTGCTCCGAGAATAAAATCTTCCTCCGGTGTCAACTTATTCAAAGGTTGGGTCACTAGAAGACGGATGGCATTGATACATTCTTTACTGCCGAAAAATAAGTTTATCCTGTCATTTCCTATCGGCTGAATGATATAGCTTATCTTTTGAGTATTCAGTCGCTTGATGGCGAAGTCTTCATATTTTTTGTTCGTAGTGTAGAGAATCATCTGACGCACCCCTTTCTTGAATTCATAAATGTGATTCAAAAAGACTTTAAGTTCTATCGGATTAATTGCTGAGGTTATCATAAAGCATTATGGAATTAGGAAATTATTATGCCAGGTGGTTTTTGATGTCATCTACCCAGGCATCAATGCGCTCATCGGTTTTATCACTTTCGTTTACATCATCAAGGGCAAGTCCGATAAATGAACCGTCTATTACCGAGATGGAGGAAGAGAAAGAATATTCGCTTGCTGATACTTTACCCACGAAGGTGGCACCCGAGTCCTTGATATCTTCGTAGATCACTCCCATCCCGTCACAGAAAGTGTCACCGTAAGAGTCGGAATCTCCGCAACCGAAGAAGGCAATTGTTTTATCTTTCAGATCGACCGATTTCAATATTTTAATGCCGTCGTACCAATCGTCTTGAACTTCACCGTCACCCCAGGTGGAAGTACCCAAAAGCAAGACTTCGTATCCATTCACTTTATCGGCGGTCATCTTTGCTACATCAATAATATCCGACGTTGGAACGCCTAGCTTTGAAGCAATAGCTTCTGCGATGCTTTGTGTGGTTCCTGTAGACGAACCGTAAAAAATACCAATCTTTTTCATTCGACAAAAATCATTTTAGTGTTATACAATTAAGTTTGATGCAAAGTAAGGTGATGGATACTAATCTTGAAATACCTATAAATGACGATTTTAAACGGTGATGCTACTCTGTTATAGGTATTCCCTCATTTATATATATCCGGTTTATATTCGGTATGTATGATAAAGATTATATACCTACTTAGTGTAAAAATTATGTGATTATACCTGCTTTTAGGTATTGCATCGGCTTTTAACCTCTCATAACTTTGCTTCGATTTAATTTTATAAAAAATACAAAATAAATGAAAGAGAAGATTCTAGGACTTTCTTTGTGTCTGGCTCTTTTCGGAGGAACTGCTTCAGCCGAAAACAATCCCGATGTAAAGCCTGACAACACGAACAAAACCGAGCAAAAAGTAGCAGAGTTTACAAAGCCTCGCTTGACTATAGGTGGCTATGGTGAGGCGGTTATGACGCGCAATTTTTATAGTGATAACTATTTGCGCTATACCAGTGCGGAGAATTACAAGAATGCCAAAAGTAATGGACGTTTTGATTTGCCTCATGTTGTTATCTTTCTTGGTTATGACTTTGGTAAAGGCTGGACTTTTTCCAGTGAGATAGAGTTTGAGCATGGTGGAACGGAAAGTGCCGTGGAGATGGAAGAAGAAGAAGGTGGAGAATATGAATCTGAAATAGAACGTGGAGGAGAAGTTGCTCTGGAGCAATTCTGGATTCAAAAATCATTTTGCCCGCAGCTCAATTTGCGAATGGGACATATCATCGTACCTATTGGCATGACCAACCAACACCACATGCCAACGGAATTCTTTGGAGTATATCGCCCCGAAGGGGAAAATACCATTATGCCGTGTACGTGGCATGAAACGGGAATCAGTCTTTGGGGACGTGCCGGTGATTGGCGCTATGAAGCGATGTTACTTCCCGGTTTGGACTCCGATCGCTTTGGTCGTCAGAATTGGATTAAGGGTGGGGCAGGAAGTCCTTATGAATTTAAAATAGCGAACTCTTATGCAGGTGCATTTCGTGTAGATAACTATTCCGTTCGCGGTCTTCGTATGGCTTTGAGTGGATATATTGGTAATTCATTTAGTAATACGCTTAGTGTGAATGAATCTACCAATTATAAAGATGTGAAAGGTACCGTAATGATTGGTGCATTTGATTTCCATTACGATGCCCACAATTGGATTGTGAGGGGGAATGCCGATTACGGACATTTGACAGATTCCAAGAAAATCACCCAATATAACATGAGCATGCGCAATGATTCCCCTTCTCTCAAACAGGCGATTGCTTCTGATGCCATTGCTATAGGTGTGGAAGCTGGGTACAACATCTTTTCCCAATTCAATAAACTCAATGAAGACGGTAAGAAGCTTTATTTGTACGGCAGATATGATTACTATGATTCAATGTATAAGACTGATAAGGAAATATTAAAAGCAGATTGGTGTGGTCGTCAGCGTATCGCTGCAGGTATAAATTATTGCCCCATGAAAGAAATTGTGATTAAGGGTGAGTACTCTATCGGTTTATTGAAAAGAGCATATAATAATGAGCCTTCTATATCATTAGGAGTCGCTTATGCAGGGTTCTTCACAAAATAAAACAGATTAATTTTTATCTAACTATAAAAAATAAAGAAATGAGAAAGTTCTTCAGATTTCCATTGTATCTGGCAATGGGTGTTCTATTGGCTGCAAGTGCGATGGCTTGTAGCGACGACAATGACGATGATGGCTCTGATGCCGTAAGAGAGGCTGGATTGAAAGCTGCTGTTTCGCCTTATGTGAATAACACGGTTATTGGTACTTATACAAAAATGGCTGATGCATCAATTGAATTATATGAAAAGTGCGTGGCAATAAAAAATGCTTTTAACCAGAATACTTTAACGTCGACTATGATTGTAGATGCTGGAAAGTCATGGAATAATGCCCGTCAATATTGGGAGTTGAGTGAAGCTTTTCTTTTTGGACCGGCAGGGGATAGTGGCGCGGGTATAGATGGACATATTGATACTTGGCCTGTAGCGAAAGTGACAGTGACTGCCATATTAAACAATGCAGACTTGATGAAAGCTATTCAAGAGAAAGGAGCTGCCGGTTTACCTGCTGAAGAGGGAGTATTGGGTTTTCATGCTACGGAAGCTTTATTATTCCAATTAGATGCTACTGAAACTAAGTCAGAGCCTCACAGCATTCAATATACATCTAATGAGTTAATTTATCTTGTTGCTATAGCTGAAGACTTAATGAATCAATGTGTTTTGTTGGAAGCTTATTGGGCTGGATCTGATAAAATAACGGTTGCTAAACAGACTATCTTGAATAACGCCGGTTTGACATTCAAATCAGGATTAGCGAATTATGGGTCTAGGATGATAAACCCAGGTGTGAATGATCAGACATATAAAAATTATTTAGGCGTTGCCCAAGATATAATTCAAGGCTGCATTGATATTGCAGACGAAGTGGGCAATCAAAAAATAGGCAGACCTGTCAACGGTTCTTCGGAAGATGATAAAAACTACATAGAATCTCCTTATAGTTTGAATTCTATTGTGGACTTTACCGATAATATAATCAGTATTAAAAACTCTTACGAAGGCATTAACTCTGGTGATGCTTCGATAAGTGATTATATCAAATCGGTCGATCCTACACTGGATACAAAGGTGAAAGCCAGTATTCAGGCGGCAATAGATATCATAGGAAAAATCCCGGAACCTTTTGCTAAAAATGCTTCCACAAATGCTGATGCAAAAAAAGCCGTAACGGTGGTTGGTACGGATTTGGTGAAGACTTTAGAAGAAGTGGCTCAAGCTTTATCTAAATATTGATTTTAATAATCAGCCTTAAAGGCGGGTGTACCCTTAAAGTATGCCCGCTTATTGGCGTTTTTAATTTAACTAATATTGTTTAATATATGAAGAGCTTTTATTATTTGTTGGGATTCCTTTCTCTGGGTATAATGTCTTGTAGTGATGAGGATACGAAGAAGGATGATGGGAAAACAGAGGAACTTCCTGAATGGTATTATACCGGTGGTGAACTTGGTACGGCATATTTAACGACTTATAACGCTTATGAGCAACCTACTCCCGCTGTGGAAAATGCCGGATTGTATCAGGCGTTTAAGAATGGTGAACAATTGTTTGAAAAGCCGTTCGTATCCAATATGGAAGGTGTGCGTAAAGGATTAGGTCCTGCTTACGTCCGTAGCTCGTGCATTCATTGTCATCCCGGATATGGGCATGGCAAACGTATTCCTGCCGGAACATTCAATACGAATGAAATAGGCAACGGATGTCTGCTTGTGGTTTATACGCCTGATGATAACAATTATGTCTCTTGGCTGGCAGGTATGCCGCAATCTCATGCTGTTGCCCCCTTTAAAGCACCACTTGATGAGAGTAAGATTACGGTGGCATGGAAAGATTACACGGATCAATGGGGAAATAAGTTCCCTGATGGAGAGAGTTATTCATTGCAATATCCTGAAGTCACGCTTCCTAAAGAAGCTGTCTATGTGTATAATCAAGGCTATCAAATACCTAAAGATTATGAGGTGCGTCTTGAATCGACTATTGGCATATATGGAGCAGGATTATTGGATGCCATTACTGACGAGGATATAAAGGCTCAATACGCTAAGGAAGAGAAGGCTGGCGCATCAATTAATCCTGCTATTTTTAAAAATGGAGAATGGGTGAAACAATATGCCAATTCTCTTCAGGGTAATGGAGAAAAGCACCCTTTACGCTATACTTACGCGTTGAGTCGCGGTCCCTTGCTTGATGGTCCCGGTTCCAATGCCATGTGGAATATCACAAATGTAACCCGTAACAACAGGAAGTATCACTATTTGGATGCAGCCGGCACTTATGCAGAATATTCGTCGAAAGACCCTGAGGTTCAGGCCGGATTTCCCGACTATATAGCTAAGGTTGATCCTAAAAAAGAACATCCCGAGTGGTGGACAGGCAGCATGGCGGATAATATCAAAAGCTATCTGACTTCTAAAACTTTGCCGACGGAAATGAGTGATGATGATTTTGTTGATTTTATGGTATGGCATAGAGGCTTGGCAGTTCCTGCCGCCCGTAATGTGGATGATGAGGAAGTGCTGAAAGGTAAGGAGCTGTTTGAACACAGGAAGTATCACTATTTGGATGCAGCCGGCACTTATGCAGAATATTCGTCGAAAGACCCTGAGGTTCAGGCCGGATTTCCCGACTATATAGCTAAGGTTGATCCTAAAAAAGAACATCCCGAGTGGTGGACAGGCAGCATGGCGGATAATATCAAAAGCTATCTGACTTCTAAAACTTTGCCGACGGAAATGAGTGATGATGATTTTGTTGATTTTATGGTATGGCATAGAGGCTTGGCAGTTCCTGCCGCCCGTAATGTGGATGATGAGGAAGTGCTGAAAGGTAAGGAGCTGTTTGAACAGATTGGTTGTACGCGCTGTCATCGCGCTACCTGGACAACCGGTAGTGATAATTTCACTGATCCGAATTTATTCTTTTCTAATGGTGACAGCCGTTTACCACGATATCCCAACCAAAAGATATGGCCTTATACCGATATGGTGCAGCACCAACTTCACATGGTGAATGATATCCGCGGGGGATGGTGTCGCACAACTCCGTTATGGGGCCGTGGGCTGCATCAGAAATGTACCGGTTCGGCTACTTCCGATCGCTTGCACGACTGTCGCGCACGTACTGTGGTTGAGGCTATAATGTGGCATGCCACGTCTGAACAGAGTGCCGCCTACAATGTCGTAAGTAAATTCCGTACTTTATCTAAAGCGGATCGTAATGCTATTGTTAAATTCATTGATTCTATCTAATAGAATTGTATTTTTGTGGCTGTAACATTGTAATTGCATCGTTGTCATTCCGAATATTCCGGTCGGGTATTGGGAATGGCAATGCTGCCTTTTGCAAATATTGATAAATAGTATATCTTAGAAATAATTATGGGAATCAGTGTGAAACCTGCTTTGTTGAAATATCTTTCTTTTGGAGCTGTTGCTTTTCTTGTTTTGATAATGGGCGTGGCTACGGTACTCGAAAAACTGTACGATACTTCTTTTGTCTCCAAATTCATATATGGTTCTCCTTATTTTATTGCGCTATGGGGTATTTGTGCTTTGGCGGGATTATGCTATTTGATTGCTCAGAAACGGCATAAACATTTAGTCGCATTTCTAGTGCACTTATCTTTTGTACTTATTTTGCTTGGAGCTTTAGTCACTCATATTGCCGGTCGGCAAGGACGGATTCATCTGCGTCAGGATGAAGGTCACGAAACGACTTATGTGACTAGCGATATGAAAACGGAAGTGCTTCCATTTGAAGTTTCCCTGAAGAACTTTAAGTTAGAGTATTATCCGGGAACATTTGCCCCGATGGATTTCGTGAGTACAATTCTTATTCGCGATGGAGAAGTAGAAGAAGAAGGTGTGGTAGCAATGAATCATATCTACACATACCGCCATTATCGGTTTTATCAATCTCAATATGATATGGACGGTAAAGGAGCTACTCTCTTTATCGCACACGATCCGTACGGCATTGCTATCACTTATTCCGGATATGCTTTGTTGTTGGTTTCGATAATCCTCTTCATGTTACAGAAAGACAGCCGTTTCCGTCAGTTACTACGCCATCCTTTATTACAGCGTAGTGGAGTGATCTGCTTTCTGTTGCTCATGGCTTTTCCTACGATAAAGGCCGGGGAAGTACCTCGGGCTTTGCCTAAAGATGTAGCCACGAAGTTTTGCGATCTTTATATTTATTATAATGATAGAATTTGCCCCATACAGACTCTCGCCAAAGATTTCACCATAAAATTGTGTGGACATTCTACTTACAAGGGACTTTCTTCGGAACAGGTTCTGTCAGGATGGCTCTTTTATTATGATGAGTGGAAAGAAGAGCCGGTGATTAGAATAAAGAATAAGGAAGTACAGCATTTATTGGGAATAAAAGGTTCTTATGCACGGTTGACTGATTTTGCCGATGTGAATGGCTATAAGATTGAAATAGGTCTTCAATCAGGTTCAGTTGGCGATATGAGGGCACTTGAAGAGGCAAATGAAAAGTTTAATCTTATAAGTATGGTGTCTACGGGTAGCTTATTGAAGATATATCCGTATTCCTCTCCATCACAGCCTGTTGAATGGTACTCTCTTGCAGATGAGTTACCTCGTGATCTTCCGGCCGATTTAGCAATGTTTATCCATAACAGTATGGGGTATGTGGCTGAGATGGTTGCTAAAAAGGATTATGCGCAAGTATCCGTTTTACTTGATAAAATAAAGAAGTTCCAACAGAAGGAGGCTGCCGGTGTGTTACCGTCGGAAAGTAGATTTACTGCCGAAAAATTTTATAACGTGATGGATTATACTAAGCCGGTTGCCATGGGATGTGTGCTACTGGGTTTGGTGAGTTTCGTGTTGTATTGCCGGCGAAATTTTTATGGAAAACGGGATGACTGCCAAACTTTAGACAATGATAATGTGACTCCTAAACCATCTGAGCATTCTGGCACTGATAAGTATTGGTTATGGTTCGGCATTCTTTGTAAGGCGCTGATGATAGTATTGTTTGCCTATTTGTTGATTTTGATTGGTTTACGCGGTTACGTTGGCAATCACCTTCCTTTGTCCAATGGCTTTGAAACAATGCAGTTTATGGCTTGGTGCACGTTGTTGTTTACTTTTATATTGCAACGGAAGTTTCAGATGATGTTGCCTTTCGGCTTTCTAGTCTGCGGGCTGGCATTAATGGTTTCGATGTTTGGAGAATCTAACCCGCAAATCACCCAGTTGATGCCTGTCTTGCAATCACCTTTGCTTTCGGTTCATGTAGTGGTAATTATGCTGGCTTATTCACTGTTGGCATTTATAATGCTCAACGGAGTGACGGCGGTTATCTTGCATTATTCCAGCCGTGACTGCCGCCTTGAGATAGAACGCCTTCTGGTTATTAGCCAGATCTTGCTCTATCCGGCAGTATTTTTGCTAACGATTGGCATTTTCATCGGTGCAATTTGGGCTAATGTCTCATGGGGACGTTATTGGGGATGGGATCCGAAGGAAGTCTGGGCGCTCATCACAATGTTGGTATACGCTTTGGCACTACATCCCGATTCATTACCTTGGTTCCGCCGCCCGATGTTTTTCCATCTGTTCTCCATTGCAGCTTTCTTTTTAGTCTTGATTACTTACTTTGGAGTAAATTTTCTTTTAGGCGGCATGCACAGTTACGTAGGATAAGATCTTTTGTTACTTCCCGCTCCAACGTTTGAGTGTGGGAAAATATTTTCTCATTTCAATGATTGCTTCCTCTTTTGAATAAGAAGAGCCTGAGTCTTTATTGAATTCATCGACAAATTGAGCACAATGCTGGATCATTTCCTCCATGGTGTAATTTGAGGTATATTCCCCTTTTTGATAACAATAGTTGCAATATTCCTCATTTTTACTACCATCGTGGTTTGTACCGAAATCTTGTTCGTTTTGTAGCGGCATACCGCAACTTTGACAATACTTTATTTCCATTTTTCTTCTATTTTATAGTGATATTATATAAGTATTTTAAATTGGGAAATGTCTTATTCCAGCATGTGCTCATCAACACCGAATTTCTCACCGACTTGCGATTTACCGGCGGGTTCTACGTGCACAATGATGTCATAGACGTCTTTTACGGAATCTTTGATGCTTTTCTCTACAGCTTCGGCTATTTCGTGCCCTTGAATGACGGTGATATCAGGATCGACTTCAATGTCCAATGCGATCATATATAAGTTACCGATCATACGGGATCTTACCCGGTGTGGATGACCTGCTCCAGGGACTTTTTGAACAGCATTAAAAATGGTATGGTATATTTCCATGTCTTTAACCCCATCCATCAAGCCGACGCTTGAGTCAAGAAATATTTTAATGGACGAGCGCAAAATGAACAGGCTGATGATCAGACCGGTGATCGTATCAAGTACCGGCACTTTGAAAACGAATGTGAAGGTAAGTCCGACTAATACACCTGCTGAAATGATCACATCATTACGCATGTTTATGGCATTGGCTTTGAGTAGAGAACTATTTATTTTTTTCCCCTGACGGTATTGATAAGTTGCCAGTAATAATTTACCAATAATAGAGAATACCGTCACATAAATAGCGATGTTAGTAGGGAGTTCCTTCGTTTCNGTCGCGAAAAGACCTCGAAATGAAGAAATGAGCATTTGTAATCCGGCATAGAATATAATGATTGATAGGACTTTTGCTGCAATGCCTTCAGCCTTCTCATAACCGAATGCGTATTTCTTGCTTGGAGGACGATTTATTATTTTTGCAGTGAAGATCATGACGATGGAGATCACTACATCTGTGGCTGAATCTATCCCATCACTAAGAACNGCAAAACTTCCGGCAGTGAATCCAATGGTAATTTTTGCTGCTGATAAAAGACTGTTCCCTATGGTACTTATCCATGATGCTCTGATCAACAGATTTTCATTTGACCCCATTCGTTCTTGTTTTAGTTTATCCAATTCCCTCCGATGTACTGTATCGTTTATCTTTCTTGCAGATCTACTTCCTTGATACAAAAAACTTCTTGATCCCGGGTTGGCAAACTTATATAAAAATATTGGAATAAGCNGTCTTTTACACTGAAATGAAGAGGTTAATAATTATGTTTTTATACTGTTTGTTTCCAAAACCGGCTTGTAATATCAATCATTTCACGGTTAATAATTTTGTATAACCGCTGGTTGGTAAGCTCTGATTTCAAACCTCCTCGTGTTGCAATATAAGGACCTAGCTTGATATAGTTAAAAGAACTAATGTCGAAACCTGATGGTAAATTTTGTTTTCCCGAATACCAACCTGTTTTGACCGGGGTGGGTTGACACTGCAAATATAATGCAAGCTGTTCAACTTCGAAAGGTGAGGCGTCGCCTCCCATAAAACAAACACATGTGATTCCGCTTTTGTATTTTTGGAGCAGCATGGAAAGACTCTCAATCGTTAGCGGTTCTCCTATATCTTCCATTAGGTGGGGGCTGTGACATCCCTCGCACTTATTGGGGCAGTTGGAAATATTAATCGCCAGTGTTACTTCATCCGGGATTTCTTGGAAAACGATATCGTAGTCGGTATATTTCAGCATAGTCTTTGTTCTGTGATTTTGTAATTCACCTGTACTCCCTTTCCTGTGAAGAGAGGGAATACAGGTAATCTTTGTGGCAATCTAATGCTCGTTAGTTTGAAGCGCTTTTCACACTCTCCAATTCTTTCTGAGTGTAAGCGAGAGATTTACCATTAGCGTAAAAACGTTGCTCGGCTTCTTTTTGACGGGCTTGAGAGAAATTGCTGACACGCTTCATGTAACCGATTACTCTGGTTAGATAATCTACATTTTTACTATGGCATACCGGACACTCATTGAGGTAGCGCTTGTCTATATGATTACAGTCGTTACAAACCGTATTCGGAATATTAAACGTAAAATAATTGCACCCTTCTTTGGCTGCAACACGAAGCAATTGCCGGTATTGCTCTTTGCTTAAATGCTCTTCCAAATTCATGTGTAATGCCGATCCACCGGTGAGGTGATCGATATACCGATGTCCATGTAACTTGAATCTGTCTATAACATTCAGTGACTTATCTTCTACAATGTAGAAATAACTGTTGTAACATTCGCGGAAAGTTTGGTAACCTGCTTCTTTATCCCATTTGGCATGTTTTACACCTACATTTTCAGCCGGAATCATTTCACAGTTGAATAAAACTTCTTTAGTCCGATATTTTTTATTGTATTTTTCAATGATGCCCAAAACTTCCTGAACAAATGTTTCGTACTTCGGATTGTCATTGATCTCTATGCCTAGAAATTGAGCGGCTTCTACCAGTCCGTTTACCCCGATAGTGAGGTATTGCCTCCCCATACTAATATAACCGGCGTCGAACAATGGCAGCATGCCTTTAGATTGTAATAATTTTAAATTCTCATTGTATGCTAGCTGTACTTTATGAGCCAGGTCGATGACTTCTTCGAGAAAGAATGGATATAGAATTCCTGATTTAACGGCATGTTGAATGCAACGGTTCAGATTAATGGTCAGTACACTTTTTGAGCCGGTTGATACTCCTCCGGCGCCGAGCGTATAGCTAAATCCATTATCTTGTATCTCGTTGCGCAGCCTGCAACAACTGCTTAATGAATCGGCATTATCGCTCATATATGTGAAGAAGGAATGACCTTCGGCATACATCTCAGCTGTAAAGTCGCCATATTCCTTATCCATTACGTCACCATCTTTGCTAAGTAATGCCATGGTTTCTACCGGGAAGGTTAATATGGCTTTGGTGCGTTCTTTGTTGAACCACTTCATAAAGCGTTGTTGCAACCAGCTTAAAGATTCCCAATCCGGCTGACTGCCATCGGGGAAAACGAAATGTTCAAATAGACTGTTGAAATAATACTTATCATAATAGGCTATGTTCCAGAAAACGGCTTGGAAGTTTCTTGCTCCTGTAGGCTGATTGATAGAGTAGACTATTTGTTCGAAACAGTCGGTGATTACTTTGTCTATGCTCCTGTGTTTCAACGATAAATCGCCCATTTTTTCGGGGTCCTTATAATAGTCTTTTCCGTATTCTTTCCCAATGAAATAATTCATGTACATCAAGAATTCGGGTGTGGCACATGCTCCGCTTAGCATGCTCGACACAATAAATACCATATTGATAAAGCCTCCGCAAAATGATTTTAAATTCGTGGGAGCTATAGAGTTACCGCCTATTGCAGTGGTACCATTGATGAGCCATGGATACATGGTGATACTGGCACAGTAATTAGCAAGATTGGTTTCGTCATTCTTATAAATGTAGTGGTGATTTAACAGCTCAATATATCTGTCTGAAAGCTCTTTGCCGTACATATCCTTTAAACGGTCGGTTAAAAGACGTCGGTTTAAGCGGATAAAGTTTGCTTTGGGAAGTTCGCCGATTAGTGTGGCGATATTTTTATTTTCCACATTGGCATTGGCATCGTATTTACTGCCACTTGCCGGATTTGAAGCATCGCAATAGTCAATTAGAAAACGCAACTTATCGCGTACTTCACGATCTTCTAAATGTTTCTGGCGATAAAGCATGAATGACTTGGCTACGGCATAATAGTGCTCTGCCATTAAAGCTATTTCCACTTGATTTTGAATGTCTTCCACACTACTTCCATCGCTTATACTCACCCGACTGAGGATGTGAGTGATAACATCTTGAGTTGCAAAACTTCCGACAGATAAAAATGCTTTACTAATGGCATTTTTAATTTTGTCTAAAGAAAAGAGTTCTTTTTTCCCGTCTCTTTTTACAATGAATACCTCTGAATTGATCATACTAATAAACTTAAGATTCGATAATTAAAATTATTAACATTGAACAAACCAATAAATGACAACTCGTGCAACAGAGTAATAAAATGGATCAAACGGATACATCCTATTGCTTTTCACCCGAAAGCCATGAATGAGTGTAATGCTACAGGCAGGTCTTCTGACTCGTTTCTGTTACTATGCCTTCCCGATTTGTTTATAATCAGTGGTTTATGAGTGTAGTAACATGCGCTTTGCACATTGTGCATGAGGAAACTTACAGCTACGGGGATAGTTCTTGATTTTCACAAGATTCCCTTTTAATTCCGTATCATACTGGTGATGATCGTGAAACCTATATGCTGACAAAGTTAGAAATAAAATTTATATTCCTACGGTTAAGTAGAAAAAAGAATATTAAAAGATAAATTCAATTCCCTAGAAAGGTTTTAAATAACTTTATGTATATATTGTTTACTTTAAAGTCCCTTTTTTTGAGTTCGAATGATAAAACTTATCACCTGAATATCAGCGCATATCCATACTTAATTATAGAAGATAATTTGATAAAGTGAATAAGATTGAACAGTGTTAATACTGTTTTAAAAAGTACTATCANAAGAACTTATTTCATCCANTATACGTTNATTAATAANACTAAAAATTAAATAGTTATGGNACATTCTAAAATAGTACAATTGCTAGGTGATCAGAGNGATTATCTTTTGAAACATGTGAGTAAAACGATTGATAAGTCGTTAATTCANGCTCCCGGAGCTGATGTAATTGATCGGTTGTGGATTGATTCNGACAGGAATATTCCGACATTGAATAATCTTCAACGAATCTTTGGNCATGGTCGGCTTGCCAATACCGGGTATGTCTCCATATTACCGGTAGATCAGGGTATTGAGCATACAGCTGGTGCTTCTTTTGCACCGAATCCTCTATATTTTGATCCTGAGAATATTATTAAGTTGGGAATCGAAGCTGAATGTAATGCAGTGGCCACTACTTATGGTGTTCTGGCTTCCGTGGCTAGAAAATATGCTCATAAGATTCCATTTGTAGTGAAGATCAATCATAATGAGTTATTGACTTATCCGAATTCTTATAATCAAATAATGTTCGGAACGATTAAAGAAGCATGGAATCTGGGTGCTGCGGCGGTAGGTGCTACGATTTACTTTGGTTCGGAAGATAGCCGTAGGCAGATTGTTGAAGTTGCCGAAGCTTTTGAATATGCTCATGAGTTAGGTATGGCAACAATTCTTTGGTGTTACCTGCGTAATGATGGTTTCAAAAAAGATGGCGTCGATTATCATAGTGCCGCCGATTTGACCGGTCAGGCAAATCATTTGGGAGTAACGATAAAAGCAGATATAGTGAAGCANAAANTGCCNACTAATAACGGTGGNTTTACNGCNATTAANTTTGCNAANAGCAGTCCGGCAATGTATGATAAGCTAGCTTCTAATCATCCTATTGACCTTTGTCGCTATCAAGTTGCAAATGGCTATATGGGTAGAGTTGGTTTGATTAATTCGGGAGGAGAGTCNCATGGTGAAAGCGATTTGAAAGATGCTGTATATACTGCTGTGGTAAATAAGCGTGCCGGTGGTATGGGATTGATTTGTGGTCGTAAAGCTTTCCAGAAACCGATGAATGAAGGTGTTGAACTGATTCAAGCTATTCAAGACGTCTATTTAGACCAAGATATTACCCTCGCTTAATATACATTTCGGCATCATACTTTAAAAAATAGAGGTGCGGCAGGAAAATTGGACGCTAGGTTTATCTCACATATTTTATCCATGGTTGAGATAATTCTTCGGACATTTTTTGCCACACCTTCTTTTTTTGTTTTTATGCTTTCTTGTATTTTATTCTTATCTTTGCCACGAATTGGTTTTGAATGATTATTCCATCATTTAAATTAAAAGGGAATCGGGTGTAAATCCCGTACAGTCCCGCTGCTGTGAAGCTCCATCATTTAAACTCTTCATTAACGACTTTTTCCACTGGTTGAATTTATGCCGGGAAGGATTTGGAGAGGGAGTCAGTCAGAAGACCTGCCATTCACAAAAAGAACTATTTCTGCTCGTGGGATAGGGAAATAGCTGTAAAATCTTTGTTTAATCTAAAAAAGAGAAGGTATGCCTAAAAGAAAGGTATGTCCACGTTGTGGTGCGACATTTGAATGCTTACATGATCAAATTGCATTATGTCATTGTGCGACTGTGCGACTTGATAAAAATTCGCTTAATTATGTGAAAGCTAATTATTCGGACTGTTTATGTCATGACTGTTTGCTGGAGATTAAAAAAACTTTGTCTGAAGAACGAATAAATGATACTAAAATATTATGATGGATTTTATTAGTAATATGTTTCAAGGCTACCCCGATCTTTGGGGTGGGGGAGTTGCCCATTCCGTACTTATCCTTTCTCTTGTGATAGCTTTTGGTATTATCCTGGCTAAAATAAAAATAGCGGGAATATCGTTGGGCGTAACATGGATACTTTTTGTTGGCATTGTATTTGGACATTTTGATTTGAATCTGGATGAACACCTGCTTCATTTTATGAAAGAATTCGGGTTGATANTATTTGTATACTCTATAGGCTTGCAAGTTGGCCCCGGCTTTTTCTCTGCTTTTAAGAAAGGGGGACTTACGCTAAATGTCATTGCAATGATGGTGGTCTTCACTGGTGTTTCCATTACGGTAATACTTCACTTTATCACGGGTATTCCGATAACGACAATGGTTGGTATTTTATCGGGAGCGGTGACTAATACTCCCGGACTTGGCGCCGCTCAACAGGCTAATAGTGATTTGAATGGAGTGGATGCTCCGGAAATAGCTTTGGGATATGCAGTTGCTTATCCTCTTGGGGTGGTGGGTATTATATTGTCTTTGTTACTTTTAAAGTTCGTTTTCCGTGTTAATACTAAGAAAGAGGAAGATGAAGCGGAGAGCGGATTAGGGCATCTGCAAGAACTAACGGTTCGCCCTATATCACTGGAGATTCGTAATGAAGCGATTGACGGTAAGCGGGTAAAAGACATACGTCCCTTGGTAAACCGGCAGTTTGTCATTTCGCGTATACGTCATCATAGCGGCGATCAAACGGCTGAGCTGGTCAANTCGGATACGGTGTTACATTTGGATGATCAGATCTTGCTCATTTCGAACCCGAAAGATATAGAGGCTATTGCNGTGTTNTTTGGAAAACAGGTTAATGTGGAATGGGAGCAACTCAATAAAGAACTTATTTCCCGTCGCATATTGATTACTAAACCGGAACTTAATGGAAAGACTTTATCGCAATTGAAAATTCGCAATAATTTTGGAGCNAGTGTAACCCGCGTCAATCGTTCAGGAGTGGATTTGGTTGCTTCCCCTCAATTGCAGCTTCAAATGGGAGACCGTGTTACCGTAGTTGGCAGCGAGCTTGCCGTGGGGCATGCTGAGAAGGTTTTGGGAAATTCAATGAAGCGTTTGGATCATCCTAATCTTATTCCTATTTTTCTTGGTATTGCATTGGGTTGCATCCTTGGAAGCTTACCTTTTGCTTTTCCCGGCATTCCCCAACCTGTAAAACTAGGGTTAGCAGGTGGTCCTCTGATTGTATCCATTCTTATAAGTAGATTTGGTCCGAAATATAAGCTCATCACCTATACTACAATGAGTGCTAATTTAATGCTGCGTGAAATAGGTATTGCTATTTTTCTTGCATGCGTGGGGCTAGGAGCCGGTGAAGGTTTTATTGATACGATTATTTATAAGGGTGGGTATGTTTGGATTGGCTACGGTGTTGTCATTACCATGGTTCCATTGCTTATAGCCGGTATTGTAGGACGCTATCTTTTCAAGCTTAATTATTATACTTTGGCAGGTGTCTTGTCCGGTTCAATGACCGATCCCCCTGCTTTGGCTTATTCGAATGATCTCACTTCCACAGATGCTCCTGCGGTAGGTTATGCTACTGTATATCCACTGACAATGTTTTTGAGGGTGTTAACGGCGCAATTATTAATAATTTTATTAGCATAATTTCATTCTGAATGATTACTTTTGAATTGATTATTTAGAATATGTNGGTATTTGCATTGATGTAAAGCTCTGTTATTCTAAAAAGCTTATTAAAGAAAAAATGAAGTTAGCTGCATTTAAAAATGCAGCTGATGCTTAATCATTATATGAATGGATAAAATGCAAGAACAGAATTATAGCCCGAGTTTACTAAAGCAGTTGTTAATCTTTCAGAAAGATGAAGCTACTTCCGAAATAATATACCGGAAGCTTGCTGAGATAGANAAAGATCCTGCTAACAAAGAAATTTTGCATCGGATTGCAGCTGATGAGAAGAAACACTATATAGCGTTACGAAGCCATACAAAGCGAGATGTATCTCCGAATAAATTCAGGATATCTCTCTATGTTTGGCTGGCTCGCATTTTCGGTTTGACTTTTGCCGTCCGTCAGATGGAAATCACAGAAAAGGATGCAAGCGCTACTTATACCCAACATGAAGACTTGGAGCATTTGTCTGAAATGGCCCGTGACGAGGAATTGCACGAGCAGCAATTGATTGGATTGATAAATGAAGAGCGGCTGGAATATATGAGCTCCGTAGTACTGGGATTAAATGATGCGTTGGTTGAATTTACGGGCGCATTGGCAGGCTTTACCCTAGCTCTGAATGATACGAAATTGATAGCATTGACCGGTAGTATAACCGGTATTGCCGCTGCCTTGTCTATGGCTTCATCTGAATATTTGTCGACTAAATCGGATAAAGACCCTTCTAAACATCCGGTCAAAGCAGCTATTTACACGGGTATAGCCTATATTATAACAGTAGTGGCTTTGGTTATGCCTTTCATTTTACTCTCTAGTACAATGTTGGCACTTGGTATCATGCTGATAATGGCTTTGCTTATTATTGCGTTCTTCAATTTCTATTATTCAGTCGCACGCAATGAAAACTTCAAACGGCGTTTTTTGGAAATGGCTGTTTTAAGTTTCTCTGTTGCCGCCCTGAGTTTTTTGATCGGTTATTTACTGAAGACGGTGACTGGCATAGAAGCATAATTTTTAGCGATAATAGAAATTTATCTGCATAATAATAGAGGGAGCCAAGCATTTCATATCGATCATGTGAAAATCGAAAATCTTATACGCTCCCTCGATCATATTATAGTGAAAAAAGCGATTAGTATTATTGCTGCATTTTATACTGATTTGTCTTATATCCTAAGCTAAGTTATTTCTTATCAGTATTGGCTGAAGAATTTGCTTTCTTTGCCAATTCAAACAGGGAGGGATCAAGATGACAATATCCTCCGGGGTTTTTGTCTAAATAATCTTGATGATACTCTTCGGCTTTGTAGAAGTTCTCAAGTTCTTTCACCTCTACAACGAGAGGCTTGGTATATTTCTTTGCAATGTCTTCGATGATGGAATGGATTGTTGCAAGGTCTGATTTATCCGTATAATATATACCTGTACGATATTGTGTGCCGACATCATGCCCTTGTTGGTTGAGTATTGTGGGATCTATAGTTTTGAAATAAAGCTCTAGAATTTGCTTTAATGCTACCTTCTGAGGATCATATTGTACTTTAACCGTTTCGGCAAAGTTTGTTGTCCCAGTGCATACTTGTTGGTAGGTTGGGTTTGCGATATTTCCGTTAGCGTACCCCACTTGTGTACTTTCTACTCCATTTATAAATTTCAAGAAGTGTTCTGTTCCCCAGAAACAGCCTCCGGCTAGGTAAATTTCTTTATTCATTTTATTTTTCTTTATTGATTTTCCTTTTTGTCCCATGCTTGTTGAGAGGGTAAATGTACATAAAGCACATAAAATACCGAGTATTCCCAAATAAGTATTCCTTTTCATTTTTATTTTGTTTTCTACTATTAACAATCAAAACGCCAAAAATATTGTTTAATAACAAAAATCTATGTTTCTGTAGAATGAATGTACACGGAATATATATGCAGAAAAATAAACTGAATGAGCGTTGCCGAATTTGTTCTTATGGTATAATATTAGCACTTAAAGGTGGTAGTTCTTTTAACTATTAAGCGTTCAAACTATCTTGTGTTATGTTAGTATTACACATATATCCCATTTTTGCGCAATACGGAATTAACAAATTCTGGATAATGCAACCTCCATGTGGCAAAATCAAAGTTCTTTATATCGAATTTGAATAAAAATGATTTTGAACTGTGTTTTATGATGTTTGTATGTTCGCTTTTTCCTAATTTTGCAGAACAAAACAGATTACAATAGGTATTATAAAAAGCATGTAGATATGAGTCTTAACATTGCAAAAAACGAAAAAAAACGTGTAGTTATTGTAGGTGGTGGTTTTGGTGGCTTAACTCTAGCTAACAAGTTAAAGAAGTCTGGTTTTCAAGTCGTATTATTCGATAAGAATAATTATCATCAATTCCCACCTCTTATTTACCAAGTGGCATCGGCAGGTATAGAGCCGAGTTCAATTTCTTTTCCTTTCCGCAAAAATTTTCAAAGAAGAAAAAATTTCTTCTTTCGTATGGCGGAAGTACGGGCAGTCTTTCCGGAACGTAAAATTATTCAAACGTCCATAGGTAAGGCTGAATATGATTATTTAGTATTTGCAGCGGGAACAACTAGTAATTTCTTCGGTAACAAGCATATTGAAGCTGAAGCGATGCCTATGAAAACCGTTTCCGAAGCAATGGGGTTGCGGAATGCTATTCTTGCCAATCTTGAACGGGCACTTACTTGTGCCACAAAACTGGAACAGCAGGAATTACTCAATGTGGTTATTGTGGGTGGCGGCGCAACGGGTGTGGAAATTGCCGGCGTGCTATCCGAGATGAAGCGCTTTGTGCTTCCAAATGACTATCCGGACTTGCCAACCAGCTTAATGCACATTTATTTGGTTGAGGCAGGACCGCGTTTACTTTCCGCTATGTCTGAAGAGTCTTCTCGGCATGCCGAGCAATTCCTTCGTGAAATGGGTGTGAATATTTTACTCAATAAGATGGTAGTTGACTATCGAGATCACAAAGTTATGCTGGGTGATGGTAGTGAAATAGCCACTCGTACTTTCATCTGGGTAAGTGGTGTGAAGGGTGTGACTATCGGAAATATTCCTAAAGAAGTAATGGGTAGAGGTAATCGTATAAAAGTGGATGCTTACAATCGTGTAGAAGGTTACGATAATATTTTTGCGATTGGTGATCAATGTATTCAATTTGCCGATGAAGATTATCCTAATGGCCATCCACAATTGGCACAAGTCGCTATTCAGCAAGGAAAGCTGTTGGCAAAGAATTTGGTTCGCATATCTAAAGGTAAGGAACCTAAAGCATTCAGCTACGTTAACTTAGGTGCAATGGCCACCGTTGGACGAAATCGTGCTGTTGCTGAGTTTAGTAAAATAAAAATGCATGGTTGGTTTGCATGGGTGGTGTGGCTTGTAGTACATTTACGCTCTATTCTGGGTGTCCGCAATAAACTAGTCGTTTTCCTTAATTGGGTTTGGAATTACTTTACTTATGATCAATCATTGCGTATGGTTGTTTATTCTCGCAAGGCCAAAGAAATACGTGAGCGTGAGAGAATAGAAGCTAACACCCATTGGGCGGAAGATATTTTAAAAGAAGAAAGTGAAGACACGGCTGCTTCCATTATGGCTTTGAAAAATGAAGCATTGGAAGAACTGGATCGCTTAAAATAATATATTTTTGGGCTTTGTGAAAAGCCTCTAAATATTTTTTAAATACCTCATTCTAACTTTATGGACCGGACAACGATAGTATTAGATTGTTGTCCGGATTCTTTTTATAAGCTTCTCCTTCCTTTGCTTATTTTAAAGATGATTGATTTAAAAGTTTACATGAAATAAATTAATAGGCCTATTTTTAACATTTTAAAGAATCTAATATATTGTTACATATCAATAATAAATTCCCTTGTAACAGAAGATTTATGTATGTTTGTAAAACTAACGTTGGGAATACTGCGTTATTAGCAAAGAATGAGATTATATTAACCAAAATATAAGTAAGTATGAAACGTTATATTTTTTCAGTATCTCTCTTAGTGGGTTGTTTTTTGTTTACAAGTTGTGTAAGCAAGAAGCAGTTTGTTGGGCTGCAAGATGATTATAAGAAGTTGCAAATAGAGAATGGTAAATTGAACCAATCTTATCAGGATGCGCAGGTTCAGTTGGCAGAATGCCGCGCAAGTGGCAAGAGCCTTGACGACCGTTTGGCTGAAGCTAAAAAAAGTAATCAGGAATTGCGCTCGGCTTATTCCGCTCTACAGGGCTCATTAGACAAGAGTTTGTTGCAGAACTCTCAAGGAAATATAAATATTTCCAAGTTAGTGGATGAGATTAACGCATCTAATCGCTTTATTAAGCAATTGGTTGAAACAAAATCCAAATCCGATTCTTTGAACATGGTGTTATCTAACAATCTTACTCGTTCGTTAAGTCGTGATGAACTTAAGGAGGTGGATGTCCAAGTGTTGAAAGGTGTGGTATACATTTCTCTTGCGGATAACATGCTTTATAAATCCGGAGGATACGAAGTGAATGATAGAGCAGGTCAAACATTAAGTAAAATTGCTAAGATAATAATGGACTATAAGGATTATGATGTACTTGTTGAAGGCAATACCGATACAGATCCTATTATCCGTCCTAATATTCGTAACAATTGGGACTTGAGTTCATTGCGTGCTTCTTCTGTAGTACAGATGCTTCAAAATAGCTATGGTGTTGATCCTAAACGCTTGACTGCAGCTGGACGTGGAGAGTATAATCCGATAGCTGATAATAATACAGCATTAGGAAAGCAGCGTAATCGTAGAACACAAATTATTATTACTCCTAAGTTGGATCAGTTTATGGAACTCATAGACAAGGCTCCGGAATCTTCTGACAAGAAATAACAGCGTGTTTATCGTAGATTATATTGCATATAAAAGAGCTATCGGAAATACCGATAGCTCTTTTTATTACTCATAACGTACTTTTACACCGTGTTTCTTTAAATTCTCTCCTAAATCTTTCCACTGCTTTTGTGAAAGTGTTCCGGCGGGATATATAGAATATTTAAAATCTTTAGTAATCAGTTTTAAGCTGAATCGGCGATTATTGATGAAGCCTTTATCAAATCCTACTTCACGAATGTTTTGCAGGGAGTATGTTTCTTTCTTCCAAAATAAAATATGATTTTTAGCCGTGATATAGTTATCGGATAGTTCAAAAAAATGCATAGTGCAGCTTATTGCCCAAAAAAGCAACATTAATATAGCTGTAATACATATCAAGAGGATTGTTCCGGCTAGTGTGCAATCCGATAAATAATAAATGTGGCAAAATTCAAGACCTAGTATAATCAAAATAGCTACAGTACCCCAGTATAATATGCTATAAGTTGAAAAGAAACAGTCTCCTTTATAAAAGATCTTCCTACTGTAAATAGAATCATCTTGAGGAGATTCTGGTTGTAGAAATTCCATCTTCTTTTTTTGCTCTATAACAATTTGCTGAACAAATAATTTTAATTTCCAAAGGTCTGAGTACACGTAATCTAGTAAATAAACTGGTTTTTCATTACCAAATTGCAACATCATTCCTTCCATTGAATACCTAAAGATACATTTGCATGGCTTTTTNCCGGTGAAAGATGCTTTCTTAAAATCGGTCCAGTAATAAGCATTGGAACCAATTAGAAGTATATCATCATTAAACAAGACACTTGGCGAATTTTTAATGCTGGTTGTTATGGAATAGATGGCGAAGCTAATGAGGACAATAGCAATAGTCAAAAGAGCGAAGTGTGCTGAGGCATCTATTGCCCAAATACGGGTTAATACAATCTGAATACTTCCTACTAAAAGGCAGATGAGTGAACTTATATAGGAAGGTTGATCTACTTTTAGATAGCTCTTTTTTAACTGAATGTCTTCCATCGCTTCTTACTCTTAGTTTTTGTGGCATTTACTCTAATCTAACATCCTGTATTATTCAATTGTAAATGTACGCAAAGATAATATTATTTTTATAGAAGCGATTGTTGCTGTCTGATATCAGATAAAAGATAATGTTTTTTAATAAAAAAATCCCTGTATCCATTATGGATACAGGGATTCTGTTTATCTTGAAGCTCGAATTACTTATTCAAAGCCTGAGCAATATCAACAGCACAAGCAACAGTGCAACCTACCATCGGATTGTTACCAATTCCTAAGAATCCCATCATTTCTACGTGAGCAGGAACAGATGAAGAACCGGCAAACTGAGCATCAGAGTGCATACGGCCCATAGTATCTGTCATACCATAAGAAGCAGGTCCTGCAGCCATGTTATCCGGGTGAAGAGTACGGCCTGTACCACCACCTGATGCTACAGAAAAGTAAGGTTTACCTGCCAATACGCGTTCTTTTTTATAAGTTCCGGCAACCGGGTGCTGGAAGCGTGTTGGATTTGTAGAGTTACCTGTAATAGAAACGTCTACACCTTCTTTCCACATGATAGCTACACCTTCACGAACATCATCAGCACCATAGCATTTTACTTTAGCGCGAGGACCATCGCTATAAGCAATTTCCTGAACGACTTTTAACTCGCCAGTATAGTAATCGAATTGAGTTTGAACGTAAGTAAAGCCATTGATACGTGAGATGATCATAGCTGCATCTTTACCTAAACCATTCAAAATACAGCGCAAAGGTTCTTTGCGAACTTTATCTGCTTTTGCTGCAATTTTAATTGCACCTTCTGCTGCAGCGAAAGATTCGTGTCCTGCGAGGAAGCAGAAGCACTTTGTTTCTTCGCGAAGTAACATTGCAGCAAGGTTACCATGTCCAATACCTACTTTGCGATCGTCAGCAACAGAACCGGGAATGCAAAATGCTTGTAAACCGATGCCGATAGCTTCAGCAGCTTCAGCAGCATTTTTACAACCTTTTTTGATAGCGATAGCAGCACCTACAACGTAAGCCCATTTTGCATTTTCAAAACAGATAGGCTGAGTTTCTTCACACGTCTTATAAGGATCGAGACCATGAGCTTCGCAGATAGCGTTAGCTTCTTCGATGTCTTTGATGCCGTTAGCGTTCAAAGCNNCAATGATNNNNTTGATACGACGGTCTTGACTTTCAAATTTTACTTCTCTAATCATAATTCCTTTCCTCCTTATTCGTTACGTGGGTCAATGTATTTAACTGCACCGGCTTCTTTTGTAAAGCGTCCGTAATTACCGGTTACTTTCTTCAATGCTTCGTTGGCGTCGGTACCTTTCTTTATTTCATCCATGAACTTGCCCAAGTGAACGAATTCATAGCCGCATACTTGATCGTCTTTGTCCAGTGCCAAAGTCTTGATGTAGCCTTCTGCCATTTCCAAGTAGCGAGTTCCTTTCGCCAAAGTACCGTAAAGAGTACCAACTTGGCTGCGTAAGCCTTTGCCAAGATCTTCCAAACCGGCACCGATCAATAATCCACCTTCTGAGAAAGCTGATTGTGTACGTCCGTAAACGATCTGAAGGAATAATTCGCGCATTGCAGTATTGATTGCATCACAAACAAGGTCGGTATTCAAAGCTTCCAAGATTGTTTTTCCCGGAAGAATTTCTGATGCCATAGCAGCAGAGTGAGTCATACCGGAACAACCGATAGTCTCAATAAGAGCTTCCTGAATGATGCCTTCTTTAACGTTCAGTGTAAGTTTGCACGCACCTTGCTGAGGAGCACACCAACCCACACCGTGTGTCAAACCTGAGATATCTGCAATCTCTTTCGCTTTTACCCATTTACCTTCTTCGGGGATAGGAGCCGGTCCATGATTAGGCCCCTTCTTAACAACACACATGTGTTCCACTTCGTGTGAATAAGTCATAATTCCACTTGTTTTAATAATATAATAATAAAAGATGTCGTATTTTTATCAGATCGGGCGCAAAGGTACTTTTTTTCTTCGTTTATACAACTTGACTTTTCCTGCTTTTTTATGAAAAAACAAAGATTGTAACGTCCCCTTGATGGTATTGTAATCTCTACTTTACAATCTCCAAAATGTGCAAGTATTGATGATTCATTGTAACTTCCGCTTCTATATCGTAATACTTTCATAATTATCTTTCCGCTTTGCGAGCCTGGATGTTATTATTTCTTTAATGAGTGTGGCATCGATATTATAAATTTGTAACTTTGTACTGCAATAATAAAAAAGAACTATGGTAGAAATTACAGATGACGTACTGCGTAAAGGCGCGAGTGAGGGCATGGATGCTTTTATAAAGGTGTTTACAGACAAATATAAAGAGATAATCGGTGGTGAACTGACTGCAGATTCAATGCCCTTGTTGACTGGTGAACAGCATTCTTTGCTGGCTTATCAACTACTTCGTGACGAATTGATGGAAGGTGGTTTCTGTCAATTGATACAGAATGGATATGGAGGATATATTTTTGCCAATCCTTTTGCCAAAGTTATGCGTTTATGGGGAGTTGGGGATCTCAGTAAATTGATTTATAAGGCTAAAGAAATATATGATGCTCATCGGGAAGATCTCGAACGTGAACGTACGGATGACGAATTTATGGCTATGTATGAGCAATATGAGATTTTTGATGAATTGGAAGAAGAATTTTTGGAGAAAGAGGAAGAAATAACTTCGCTGATTGCTGTGTATGTTGATGATCATTTGGAATTATTTGCGAAAATAGCTAATAAATGATCATGATTAATTGAATTTATATTCCTAGCTGTATTCGATGCTTTTATATTCAACAATTAAGTTATAACTTAATTTAGCCGGTATCAGTGTAGTTTAATGATCTTTTAAGATTTAAAATGTGTCAAATATTCAAACATGTTTACTTTCCCCCTGTTTTAATATGAATATATTTTATTTTAAAAGAATGTTTATGAAAAAGACTTATCTGTTATTAGGCTTACTTATTCTATTCTCTTGTGAGCAAAATGAAAATTTGAATGTAAAAAATGACTCTAGTGCAAATTTTGCGCAAACTCGTGCTGCAAGTTCTATTGCAGATTTTGATCCTATTGCTGAGCTTAGGGATAATAAAATACCGGTAAATATTATTAATGTCGGTAATACTAATAATAAATATTTATCATGTGCTAAAAGTGGCTCAAAAGTTGATTTATATAATAAAGATGATGGTAGTGGTAGACAAAGATGGATTTTTAGAGTAATAGGACTTACTCTTTCTGGGGGTAACTCCTCTTTTGTAAGCCCAACAGTTGGTTTTATTTCAACATATCCTGTGCCAAATCCTCCAAATCAACCAAAACCTGAATATCCTATATTAAGCGGAACGGATAATTTTACTGCAGATCATTTTTTTAGCCCAAATAAGTTTGTATCTGTAGATAGCAATTCTTTTAACATTGTTGCAGGGTATTCTACTGGAACATTTCCAAATGTAACTCTTTTTAATACATATATGCAGTCAGATTCTCGTACTGGTTCATCACTAAAATACAAAACGGATAATTTAACAGATCTTGCTCAATGGAAAATTGTACCCGTAGGTGAATATGAAATAGTTGATATGCAATATGTACAAAGATCTACTGATACAATGGAGCGCGACGATCAACTTATGGGTCGGGAAGAATATGCTAATTATAAATCAGAGGATGTAACATGGCATTATAAAGTTTCGAGTAGCTATTCAGAATCATCCAGCTTTTCGCAGACGGAGGGTGTTACTGTGACTATTTCATCAGGAGTGAGTGTAGGAGGGCCGGATCTAATGAAAGGGTTTACGGTAAATTCTTCAATTTCATCTACTGTTACAAAATCGTGGACTTATGGTAAAAGTGACTCCAAACAATATTCAATGGAGCGGAGTGTAGATATTCCTGTCAAGTCTAATTCTACTACAATTGTAGAGGCTTATATGTCATCGTACAATGCTAATATAGCATATGTCGCAACTTTGAGGAAAGTTGGTGATACGAAAACTTTTAAGGTAAAAGGTAAATGGACTGGTGTTAAGACCATAGATTTTCATTGTGTAACTTATGATAAATCAACAGGGAAACCTATAAATACCTATACTTTTAAGGTTAATTAATATTAAGAGTAGCGTATCGGTGCAGTATTTCTTTTAATCTTTCGTTTTTTAATTAAAAACGATAAAAAAAGTATCGAGCGATATGAAACTCGATACTTTTGTTTATTTTTGCAAACATAACATCTAATTGAAAAATGAAAACGAAAAAAATTAAATTTCTAGGGGTTGTTTTTACCTTATTATTAGGCATTTCCTTTACTTCATGTTTGAATTCAGATAATAATGAAAGTTCATGGGATATTTATGCTTTTGTTACGGTAAAGAATTATATGGGGAGTGTTTATCTACTTGGAGATGATGGTGTTACTTATTACCCAACAAATCCGGACGTTTTAAAGATTACGTCTACCGGAGGGGCTACTGAGTATGTTGAACGTGCTGCTATTTATTTAAAATATGTAGATAATGCAGCTGGCTCAACTACGACTACCCGAACAGTAACAATTGTAAGCGGTAATAACATTCCTGTTAAATCTCTTTGTGATAAACCGGATACTATTAAGACGACAGTTCCTTTGCAAAGCTTGAATTATAATTGGGGTGCCAATGGTTATATAACGGTTGATTTTAATTTTAATTACTATTCAGGTACAAATTTTGCATTTGACCTCTATCCAGAGGCTGTTCAGGGAGACCTCTTAACTCTACGTTTGAAACAAACCTATGGTAAGGCAAATGGCAATAGTCTGCAGGAATATTTGGTCAGTTATAAAATACCATATTTCCAGTCTTTGCAGAATCAACTTGAAAATATGGGATTAGGAGTTTTAACACCTGTGCAAGATTCAATATACGTGACTATTTTGGGCACAGGACCAAATAACACAGATTTGACAGTGAATGGATCTAATAGCAAAAAGAAGTTTCGTATAAGTATTGATTAATTTGACTTTGGAATATAAAGCTTTATTTCACATAGCTATGTTATTGATTTCCTCTCCGGCTCGTGCCTGGGAGGAAATTCGTTTGCATGAGGATAAGCAAAAAGTGTTTTCAACTTTTGTTTATCCTATGATAGGTTTCTGCGGTTTATCTGTTTTCATTGGTGCAATNTTGTCAATGGGATGGGAAGGCGCAGTTAGTTTTCAATACGCTATGACCCGGTGTTGTGCCATAGCGGTCTCTCTCTTCGGAGGATATTTTCTAGCGGCATATCTTATTAATGCAATGGGGGTGCAGCTTTTTAAAATGGAGAGTGATATGATTCTTTCGCATCAATTTGCGGGATATTCTTTGGTCGTATTGTTTTTATTGCAAATGATTATTGGTTTATTACCGGATTTTGGTATTATCGGACTATTATTGCAATTTTATACTGTATTTGTTGTTTGGGAAGGAGCTTCTGTTTTGATGGAGGTGGAAGAAAAACAACGTTTGCGGTTTACGATATTTTCGTCCATTCTATTGTTGCTTTGTCCTTTTTTAATTC
>JGI20225J20221_1001049_pt1 | contig 33968 bp, 24 predicted proteins | sample BioMet4_FD_20221 | JGI IMG/M metagenome (IMG submission 20221)
AGGAAAGTTAAGCCATTTCCATGGTCCCAATGGCCATGACTAAGTACTATGTTGTCAACCTTCGATAAGTCAATATTTAGTCGTTGGGCATTGCGAATAAAAAGGTCTGAGGCACCAGTGTCGAGCAAAACCATTCCCGAAGCCTCCACGAGCCATGATAATCCATGCTCACTTTCAAAATTTTTACCTGCTTGGTTGTCAGAAAGTATTGTAATTGTTGTTTTCATTAAGATCAATTTTTACGATTTTTGTTATAGCCGAGAGTCCTCCTTGACGAGTGGTAAATTACAGTAGAAGGTAGTTCCCATGCCAATTTTACTGGTAAACCAAATGGAACCACCTGATTCTTCAATAGTTTTTCGGGTAAGCACTAAACCTAGTCCAGTTCCTCCACTCTTGGTGGTAAAGTAAGGTTCAAAAATCCGTGCTTGATGCGCTGGTGAGATTCCTTCGCCATTATCGGTAATTATTAGCAATATTTCTGCTTCGGTACACTCAACTGCAACTGTAATCTTTGGGATTTTGGTATGATGGGTGGCTTGAATTGCATTTTTAATTAGATTGGTAATGGCTTTTTGCAGTTGTTCATGATCGGCATATACCAGCATGTTTTTTTGTTCGAGACTATGTATATCCATGGTTAACCCGGCTTGACCCGCAAAGAGTGCTTTGGTGTTTGAAAGCAACTCGAAAAGGTTAATATTGCTGGCATTACTGCGTGTATCGCTTGCAACACTGCTGAATTGCGATGCTGTTTGAGCAAGGATATCAACCTGTTCAAGTAGCATATTCGAAAATTCGTCAAACTTCTTGTCCCATTCTGGAGCGCCTCCATTTTTTAATTTTATCAATTGTTGAAGACTCAACTTTATTGGTGTGAGGGGATTTTTAATTTCATGAGCAATTTGCCGTGCCATCTCACGCCAAACCTTCTCTTTTTCACTTTGGGCTAAAAGTTGAGCATTTTTAGATAGTTCGGTCACCATTCGGTTGTATTCATTTACCAACTGACCAATTTCGTCGTTCTCCTTGTAACTAATTAGCTCCGGACTACCTGTAATGTTGGTACGTCTCATGGCGGCCTTTAGTCTTTGTAGTGGTTTTGAGATGGTGTTTGCAGCAAAAAAGCCCGAGATACCTGCAAGAATTGACAACAAAAGGTATATGTTGGCAATACGCCCAATCAGACTAATGGTTTGTTCCCGTATTTCACTTTCACGCGTGAAGTATGGAAGGTTTATTATGGCTAATACTTGGCCATTTCGACTTAGCACGGGGGCATAGGCTGAGGTAAAGCTCAATGTTCCGATATACTCCTTGGCAAGAAAAAGTTCCTTTTTTTCAACAACAATGGCTTGGTATGCCTCTGGGCTCAGCCAGAAGCCTTGAAGTTCGTTAGTAAATGCTTCGTGACGGCTTGTGCCACACAGTTCCCCTGTAGTGTGAAATATGTTGATGTCGGCATAGATTACGTTGGAGAGGGTAAAAAGTACGGAGTCTAATTCCCCTGCTTTTATCGTTCCTGAAGAAGATAACAGCTGTATTTGTGGCTCTATAGAAACGATGGCTGATCGCAACTTCTCCGATATGCTTTCGTTCACATTTACTTTTTGACGTGACAGTTCATAGCCCACAGAAACAGCACCAACAGAAAGCATGGAAATTACCATTAATAGAACGGAGTAACTACGTATTCGCTGTTGTAGTGTATGCTTTCTATTGATTACCTTTCTTCTTCTAAAAACAAACACTGCTAAAGGGTAGGTTGCAAGAAAAATGTATACAAATGGCGAAAGCAGAAATAGTAGGGAATAAGTTTGTTGGGTAACAATAATATGCCTATTACTCGACGGTTTATAAGCGTAGTGTATCGAGTTGTTGAGCATAATAACCCCGGTGTCGGAAAGGTTACCTGGCAATTTTAACGGGTATAAAAAGTTACCGCTTTTGGTCTCTAAGTTTCCTCCGTAATATTTTGCATAGGAGATATTGGCTGGAATTTCCTCCCGCGGATGTTGCTGTACATTATCAATAAGTAGGCTGGGATATCCCGGAAGGTCGATAGCCAGCTTGGAGTCAATCTCTATGCTGAGAAAGTTTTCACCGGTTCTACCTCCTGCGTAGGTGTATAATAGCAGGTAACTTATCCTTCCGTTATTGTTATTGAGGTAGTAAATGTGATCTTTAAGAATTGGTATACCATGGCTAAGCGCCATATCCATAAAGAAGTCTTTGCATCCCACATGTTTGCTAATGTCGTTAACAAGCAGCTTGGTTCCATGAGGACAAGCAGTTATCTGTATATCATACTGCGATAAATATCCCTTATAATAATTCTCAACAAGATATTGGTGCAGCAGGGGAAGACTTACGGGAACTTTCTTAAGCATTGCTGCTATTGAAGTATCGGCACTCAGCTGGTCGTTTAGTTGTAGGAGCAAGTTTTCTGCCACAGGATCGTGATCTTTCGCCAGCTCTTTGGCAATATGTCCAAGATATCGTTCCACGTTTTCTTGGTTTGTGTTTAGAAATTGGAACGATAGAATGGTGGAGGTGATTAGGGCAAGTAGTAACGGGAAATGTTTTGTAAATGATGGACGAATAACGCTTAACGCCCAAATGGTACCGGTGAAAAAGACACCAGCCATGGCAATATTTCTGTCATTTATTGACTCAAACGGTAAAAAAGTTGCAATTAGGGTGTTAACCGTGACTATTGTGGCAAGCCAAATTCTTGGGGTTTGGGAAAATATTGCAATTTGTAGCCCTCTTTTTAGGAGTAAGAAAATTAGAATTCCTAAAGTGATAAGGCATATTAATCCAAAAATTGCAGGTCCAGTGAAAATCGTTTTTGCAGCTCCAATTGGACCTAAAATATCGATAAATGTTTCTGCTGTTAGTATGGCTAACCCACTTAAAAAGGTTGCTCCTGCAGTAAAAAGTAAAGGTAAGGCAATACCTTTAAAAATGCGCGGTAGTTTAGACAGCTGCCGTGCCGATATGCAGGATAAAACTGTAGGAAATATGAAAAGGATAAGGAGTAGCCATTGTAACATTCTAAATGCATGGTTGGCAGAATCGGTATGCATCCAAGATGGAAGCGCGGTGTTAAGTAATGTGTTGTAGCGATTGAGTGTGAAAAGGGTTGCTACTGCGATGGAGATTACAAATAGAACTTTTAACCATTCCAATTTTTTCCAACGACGAAGGGAAATTAGCAGTGTGACACCGTAACCAATAAGGAAAAGACCAATTAGTAAGAGAATAGGGAATGTTGAATTGAGTAGATTTTCGTTTGGTTGCAGGGAGTAGATGTATGTAAAACCATCATAAATGCCAAAAGGACTTTCAGAATTTAAGCTAATCCCATTAAAGGCAAAATTGGCTGGGTAGAGTCGCGATTTAAGAAATTGATTGTGAATTGGATAGTTGTCATAAATCTTTATGGCCACTATAATGCACCAATCAAGGCTGTCTGAGGTGCTTACGTAGTAAGTTCCTCCCGAGAGGTTTTCGACTATGTTTTCGTGGTTGTAGTCCGTTTTAAACTCGTCAGGTCCGGGAATATTGGAATTCCATGATACCGGTATGCCGTTGTGGTAAAGGTATATGTATATGCCTCTGTTCGAAAATCTTTGTGCATCAACTTCTATCTTGCGAGAGGAACTATCGTTGACCGATTGGGATAGTGCTCGGTTAAAAGAGTCGACTAGCGATTTGGCGATGGAAATTTTCTCATTAAATCTCTTCTGAATTTCAACATATTCTCGGTGCTTGAGGTCTCGTTTTATGGAATCTCTATTTACATAGGAGAGAAGCATTATTGTGCCTAATGCAACGAGAATTATTGGTATGAGAAATTTAGAAATCTTCATCTTTAAACTATTGATGGTGATAGGGTTCACCCTTAAGTATGGTAAAAGCGCGATAGAGTTGTTCTAAAAAAATAAGCTTAACCATTTGGTGCGAAAAGGTCATTGGTGAGAGCGACAGCTTGGAGTTGGCTACCTTATATACTTCTTCCGAAAATCCAAATGGTCCTCCAGATATAAAGCAGAGGGTTCGAGTTCCTTCAAGTATCTTCTTTTCTATGAAATCTGCATAGCCGGTAGATGCCATCAATGTTCCATTTTCATCAAGCAAAATAATACAGTCACAATCGGCTGCAGCTTTTAGAATAAGCTCACCCTCCAACTTTTTTTGCTGTGGTTCAGAAAGATTCTTAGCATTTTTTATATCGGGAATAATTCTTAATTCAACGTTGATGTAATGAACTAGTCTTTTTTCATACTCCTTTACCCCTTCGGCGAGAAACGAGGGGGTGGTTTTTCCAAATGCAATAAACCTAATTTTCATGCTACTGTTTTTAATCAGTCGGCCTTTTATACACCACTACCACTTCAGCATTAGTGATAATAACCCTAAGTTAACTTATATTTGTACCATTGCAATTAATGTAGCTAAATTCGGCAATTATTCCTGCATTATGCAAATGCAATGCCGCAATTTTTGTCATTACAAAGGATTATACTTATGGAGATAGCAGACATATTAGTTGATGAACTTATTGATTTGGCAGTGAGGGAAGATGTGGGCGATGGTGACCACAGTTCATTGAGCTGTATACCTTTTGATAAACAGGGTAAGGTAAAGTTGCTGGTGAAGCAACCCGGAGTTTTAGCCGGGGTTGGAATTGCAAAGCGGGTTTTTCAAAAGATTGACCCGGCAACAACCATGGATCTGTTTATTCGCGATGGTGAAGTAATTAATATCGGTGATGTAGTTTTTTTTGCTACAGGCAGAGTTCAATCGTTGTTAAAGAGTGAACGATTAGTACTTAATATTATGCAGCGAATGAGTGGGATTGCTACTCAAACAAAGGAATATGTTAAGTTGGTTGAGGGAACCGGCGCCATAATTCTCGATACACGTAAAACAACTCCTGGGAGCAGAGCGCTCGATAAATTAGCCGTTACAATTGGTGGCGGAGAGAATCATCGCATGGGTTTATACGATATGGTAATGCTAAAGGATAACCATATCGACTTTGCCGGTGGCGTTCGGGAGGCTGTAGGAAGAGTAAAGGCGTATTTACAGCAATTGGGTAAAACACTTCCAATAGAGGTGGAGGTGAGGACACTCGTTGACTTGGAAATAGTGCTAAGTCTTGATGGAATAACCCGAGTAATGTTCGATAACTTTAGTGTAGAGCAGACACTAAAGGCTGTACACATGGTTAGTGGAAGGATAGAGACCGAATCGTCGGGTGGTATTACTCACGAAACCATACGTTCCTATGCCGAAACGGGAGTAAACTACATTTCGGTGGGAGCGCTTACCCACCAAATTAAGAGTTTGGATTTAAGCCTAAAAGCAGTATAACAATGGTTAAATGGCTGACACAATACTTCATCGAATTGTGGAAGAGAGTGGTCAACAAGGCAAAGGAATTTTCATTTCCTGGCTTTGGCGGTATTCCTTTGTATGATGTAGTAGTATTCTTTTTTCGTGGCATTATAAAAGGGGCGCTTACCACGAGAGCTTCTGCTATCGCTTTCAGCTTCTTTTTGGCTATTTTCCCATCAATAATATTCATTTTTACGCTTATTCCATACATTCCTATTAGCAATTTTCAGGAGCAGCTGCTGGAGCTTCTCAAGGGGCTTATACCCTCCAATGCTTTTTCGGCGATTGAGTCAACATTGGTTGAGGTGGTAACCCGAAAGAGCGGAGGATTACTTTCGTTTGGCTTTATTGCCGCTCTCTTTTTTTCAACCAATGGGGTAAATTCGCTTATTGGCGCATTCAATGCTACTTACCATGCCATTGAAACGAGGAATATTTATTCACAATACATGGTCTCCATTTTTCTTACTCTGCTGCTAACGTTCCTCATCTCGCTTGCTACTTCACTTATCTTTTTTAGCCAGTTTGTGTTGGGCTATCTGCAGATACATGGAATACTGCAGGAGGGTATTACCTTTTATTTACTCGTTTTGGGCAAGTGGATTGTGGTGCTTGCTCTCTTTTTCTTCTCCATTGCATTGCTTTACTACTATGCTCCTGCGGAGCGAATGAAGTTCAGATTTTTTTCGCCAGGAGCAACATTGGCAACTATTTTGGCCATTGTTACCTCACTCGGTTTCTCGGCTTATGTAAACGATTTTGGACAATACAACAAACTTTATGGCTCCATTGGTAGTTTTATGGCCCTTATGCTTTGGCTCTACTTTAACGCCATAGCCTTACTGATCGGGTTTGAGTTAAACGTTAGTATTTATTCGGCTCGAAATGGTAAGCAGTAGTGAAGTTACAATGGAGTTGTAAAAATCAAAAAGAAAAAGCTAAACAAAACATGTATTTAAACGTTTTTTATGGCAGGTTGTGCCATATAACGGTGTTTTAAATACAATGATTAATGAAGAAGAGTATTGCCGGAATTAGAAAGGACTATATGCTTGCCGAGTTGCTTGAAGCGGAGGTGAACCCTGACCCCCTTTTTCAGTTCGAGCAGTGGTTGTCGGAGGCAGTAACCGCCAATGTTCCGGAGCCCAATGCAATGACGTTGGCTACCGCTACATTTGAAGGAAAACCTTCTGCTCGAATGTTGTTACTTAAGGCCGTTGGAAAGGATGGTTTTGCTTTTTTCACCAACTATGAGAGCAGAAAGTCGAAGCAGATAATTCAAAATCCATTTGGGGCCCTTGTCTTTTTTTGGCCTGAGCTGGAGCGTCAGGTAAGAATTGAGGGGCATATTGTTAGAATGAGTTCTAAAGAATCGGATCGCTACTTTAAAACACGGCCGGTTGGTAGTAAAATTGGTGCGTGGGCCTCCCCTCAAAGTCAAGTAATACCCAATAGGAGGTATCTTGAAAATCTCAAATCAGATTTTCAGGAAGAGTTTTCTAGCCGGGAGATTGTAAGACCAGAAAATTGGGGTGGGTATTTGCTTGAGCCAATTTTGTTTGAGTTCTGGCAAGGAAGACCCGACAGGTTACACGATAGAATACAGTATCGGCTCGAAAACGGAGAGTGGACATTAGAACGACTTGCTCCATAAAAAAAGCCCCGGTTGGGGCTTCCTTTTTTAGGCGATGTGCAGATATTTTTCTACAAGTTCTTTTATTTCATCGGTTTTGCCATAGAGCTTTTCGCTTAATCCTTGATCCTTGTGTGATTTTAAAATACGAATGGTATTGTTGAGCATACCCTTGGGGAATATGCCGTTATTTTCAAATACCTCTCTTTTCTTTTCCAGTCTTTCGGCCGATTCATAGCAGGAGGCAGGAAGTTGTTCCAACCTCTCTTGAATGTGCTTGTTCTCTTCCTTAAAAATATTGCAGTCGACATAAAGTGCTTGTGCCTTTTCCAATGCGTTGGGCATGAAGATGCCATGCTCACTAGCAACAACCAATCCGGCTAGCAAGCAATAAAGGTCGGCTGATCCATCAGGCACCCGAAATTCAACGGTTTGTTTGCTTTCGCTCATCTTTGGATTGGGCTCAAGTGGATTAGCATCCTGCAGCATGATATTGGCACCATTCCATCCGAGAGGAACCCGAACCAGCACTGATCGATTCCTGTCGCCCCAGCATATGTTGGTAGGAGCTTCTTGATGTGGAACCAGTCGAAGGTATGAAGTTGGAATAGTGTTTCCAAAGGCCGTGAGTGCATCGGCAACATCTAAAATTCCGGCAATCATTTTTCGCGCGGTATCGCTGAGCTTACCGTTAGCAACCATCATATTTTTGCCATCCTTTTCCAGCATCATGTGAATGTGCAGTCCACTTCCGGCCTTACCAACGGTTATTTTTGGTGCAAAGCTGATGTTTACCCCGTAGCGGTATCCCAGCATGCGAAGAATCCATTTGGCAATAACCATTTGCTCTACCGCCTGTTCAACGGGCATAGGTAAAAATTCGATCTCGTGTTGCTCGTAGTGAATACCATCTTGGGTAAAGCATCCAACTTCAGAGTGTCCGTATTTTACATGACCACCAGCTTGTGTAATGTAGCGTAATGCTTCAACCCTAATGGCTTCCCACTTGGCAAATGGTTCTGATGTATGATATCCCTTTTGGTCAACGCCAGGGTAAAACTTCTGATCCTCGGAAATAACATAGTATTCGAGCTCGCCAAGTGCTTTAAAGCTGTATCCTGTTTTTGACTTAAATTCTTCATGTGCTTTGCGTAGGATGTATTCAGGAGAGCTCTCCAGCGGTTTTCCTTCGTTGTTGTAGAATGAGCAGAGAATGTCAAGTGTTGGCACTTCTGCGAAAGGATCAACAAATGCAGTGCGAAATTTTGGGATTACATATAGGTCGCTTGATCCTGCTTCAATAAATGAGAAGAGGCTCGATCCATCAACGCGTTCACCACCAGAAAGGATGGTGTCGAGATGTTCTTTGCTCCACAATACAAAGTTGAGAGTTTTCAACTTTCCATCTTCGGCAGCATAGCGAAAGTTTACCATTTCGATGCCGTTGGCTTCTGCAAAATTTAGGATATCCTGCTTGGTAAATTCGGATGAAGGTTTTTGGAGATATTGCACCAATTCGTTGGGGCTCATTGAAATTTCAGTCTCGCTCATGNGGTAATCGTATTAATGAATATTGGGTAAAACTAACTATTTGGCCGAAATTAACCAACAATTTCAATCGTTTGCACCAATGTTAGAAAACATAATCAGTTTGGACGTTTTACAAAAAAAAATACCGCCATTTGTATGACGGTATTTTTAATTGTAGCTGAAAAGCGCTTATTTCTTCAATTGTGCAATCTGTGCTATGATGGCTTTTATTTTCGATTCAGCATCGGTTTTTTTGTTCTGTTCTATCTCTACCACCTTGACAGGTGCATTGTTTACGAAATTTGTATTGCTCAATTTTTTGTTAACCGACTCGAGGAATCCTTTCAAGTAGGTAAGCTCCGTATTCAACTTACTGAGTTCTTCTTCCACGTTTAGCAAACCACCTAGTGGTAGAAAGAACTCTGTTGTTTTAACTAAGAATGAGGAGGCACCATCTACCTTGGAGTCGGTGTTGGTGATGGATTTCAGGTTGGCAAGTTTGCATACAACCGATGATAGGTCAACAAATGATTTACCATCACGCTTAATAAATAGCTCTAGTGCATCTTTCTGGGGGATGTTTTTATCTTGACGGATTGCGCGGATATTGGTAACTGTTTCCTTAAGATTTTCAAACTCCTCCAGCAGCTCGTTACTGTATGGTTTCGACGTTGGAAGTTGGCTTAGCATAATACAGTCATCTTCTTCTCGCTCTGTTATAAGGTGGTATATTTCCTCAGTGATGAAAGGCATGTATGGATGCAGCAACTTTAGTAATTTTTCGAAGTAGTCGATGGTTGCATTGTAGGTGGCGCTGTCGATGGGTTGGTTAAAACCGGGTTTAACAGACTCTAAATACCAGCTGGAAAATTCATCCCAAAAAAGCTTGTAAATCACCATCAAGGCTTCCGATACGTTGTAGGCATCGAACTGTTGATTAACCTGATCGATGGTTTTGTCAAGCATGGCATCGAACCACTTCACCGTTAAGCTAGAGTGTTCGGGTTGGGCAATGGAGCCATCTACCTGCCATCCTTTTACCAAGCGGAATGCATTCCAAATTTTGTTGCTGAAGTTACGCCCCTGTTCGGTGAGGTTTTCATCAAAAAGGAGGTCGTTACCAGCAGGGCTGCACAACAACATACCTACTCTAACTCCGTCGGCTCCATATTTGGCAATGAGATCAAGCGGGTCGGGTGAATTCCCTAATTGCTTAGACATTTTACGGTGCTGCTGGTCGCGTACAATTCCTGTTAAGTAAACGTTGGTAAATGGCTTTTCGCCGCGATACTCATACCCAGCCACTACCATTCGTGCTACCCAAAAGAAGAGAATTTCAGGCGCGGTTACCAAGTCGTTGGTGGGGTAGTAGTAGTTAATTTCTGGATTATCCGGATTGCGTATACCGTCGAAAACCGAAATTGGCCAAAGCCATGATGAGAACCAGGTGTCAAGCACGTCGGAGTCCTGCTTGAGATCGTCGATGGTAAGGTTGGCGTTGCCCGTTTCTTTTTTTGCTAATGCCAGTGCTTCTTCCGTTGTTTCTGCCACTACGCAGGTACCGTCGGAGAGGTAAAAGGCTGGTATACGGTGTCCCCACCAGAGTTGTCGTGAAATGCACCAATCCTTGATGTTCTCCATCCAGTGGCGATAGGTGTTTTTGAACTTGGCTGGATAAAGTTGAATATTGTCACTTTCCACTGCCTCAAGCGCTGGTTTTGCCAAATCCTCCATTTTAAGGAACCACTGCGTGCTGAGCTTTGGCTCAATGGCCACGTCGGTTCGTTCCGAAAAGCCAACCTTGTTTACATAATTCTCGATTTTTTCGACAAGCCCTACCTTTTCAAGATCTTTTACAATTTCATCGCGTACAGCAAATCGATCCTTGCCCACGTATAGCTGCGCTCGCTCGTTGAGGGTTCCGTTATCGTTGAAAATGTCGATGGATTCCAGCTTGTATTTTTGCCCCAGCATATAGTCGTTAATGTCATGGGCGGGGGTAACTTTTAGTACGCCTGTTCCAAATTCTATATCAACGTATTCATCCTGAATAATAGGAACGGAGCGATTAATAAGTGGCACTATTACCTTCTTGCCCTTGAGGTAGGAGTAACGTGGGTCGTTAGGATTAACGCATACGGCGGTATCGCCCAAAATGGTTTCGGGTCGGGTCGTGGCAATTATCACGTAATCCTTGGTGCCTTCAATTATATAGCGTAGGTAGTAAAGTTTGCTTTGAACTTCGCGGTAAATAACCTCCTCGTCCGAAAGAGCCGTTTTTGCTTGTGGATCCCAGTTTACCATTCTTACACCTCGGTATACCAGTCCTTTACGGTAGAGATCTACAAATACTTTAATTACGCTTTCAGATCGTTCAGCATCCATTGTAAAGCAGGTGCGGTCCCAGTCGCAGGAGGCACCCAACTTTTTGAGTTGTTCCAGAATAATTCCGCCATGCTTGTGGGTCCATTCCCATGCATGATCAAGGAATTCGTCGCGTGTAAGTGACGCCTTTTCAATTCCTTGCTCCCTTAATTTTCCAACAACTTTTGCTTCGGTTGCGATGGAGGCATGGTCGGTTCCTGGTACCCAGCAGGCATTTTTCCCCTGCATGCGAGCACGTCGAACAAAAACGTCCTGTATTGTATTGTTGAGCATGTGTCCCATGTGTAGAACACCTGTTACATTTGGAGGAGGAATCACAATGGTGTATGGTTCTCTGTTATCGGGGATAGAGCGAAAGAAGCCCTTACTCATCCAGTAGGTGTACCATTTGGTCTCAATTAAGGAGGGGTCGTACTTTGTAGGAATTTCCATCTGAGGCATTCAGTTATAATCGATTGATTTTTAGCAAAGGCACAAATTTACAAATTTATTGAAAAGGAGATTTTCTTTTCTGACAATAAATGGGTTGTATTGGAGAAATGGCTCAATAAACTTTATGTGCGATATTCAGCAGCAGTGGATTGACTGTAATACCTTGCTTTTTTATGGCAGTAGGATTAATATCAAAAGTTACCCGTCCGTTTATCACAATAAAATTGATACCTGCACCTTGTGCAGCCATTCCCTCTTCTTCGCAGATAATGAGGGTAGGGTTATTGCCAATTTTTGCCAGTACAACGTCTATTACATCCTGCTTCTCCTTAGGAATGTAGAGTATATGGCATTTCCCTATTTCGCCAATGGATTCGTATTTTTTAATTTCTACCTGTCGTTTTTGAATAGTCCGATTTCCCTCAAGCATGTGAAGAGCTTCTGCGGTGTTGGTATTTCCAAATATTCCAATGATAAAAACCTCGCCCATGGTATTCTCATCCCACACCATGTATCGAGTGAAGTTGAAGATAAAGCCTGCCTGCACCTTTGCCAGCTGAGGATAAGCTGGTAGATGAAGTAGTAAAATCAGAATTAGGCAGAACGAACCCCTTTTCATCCAGATTGGGTTTTTGGCTGCCGTAAGTTATAAAAAAAGAGTTGTGATTAAGGGTCGATTGCGGCAAAACCTTACTTTTCCGATTTTGGAAAAATTATCTCGTTGGTTTCTGCAATATTGCTCTTGTTTTGGGCAAGGTCGGTAATATAGAAGCTGTATTTTATGGTGTCGCTGGTTAAGGAATAGTATTGTATTTGCAGCGTGATAGTTCCTTTTTGCATTTTATTGTTCCCTTCGGGTTCTACATAGGGAACGGTATAGCTTAGTGACGTGGCAAGATCGCCATCAGGGATTGCCACAAACACGCCATTTTGCTTAATATATTTTGTTAGGTAGAGATTGTATCTATAATTGGGAAGCGTAGTGGAGTCGGGATCGGGTAGGCCAAAGTCTCCATTGCCATCGGTGAAGTTGAACTTTAGAGTGCCAGTCCAAATCTGGTTACCCAATTGGTCCTCACCATAGGTAAGTGTAAAATTTTGGAACGAAATTGTAGGTGTATCGGAATATGTATCCTCCTTTAGGCAGGAAGTTAATGTAATAAGTAGTGTGGCTAATCCCGAAAAAATGACAAAACGGATACCAAGGGTTTTGTTATTGACCCTTCGTTGTCCGTTTTGTATGTTTTTACACCTTGCCATTTTTGACAGGTTTTCTTATTTCTGTCTAAAGAAAATTTGAATAGGAACGCCAGTAAAGTCAAATTGCTCGCGAAGTTTATTCTCCAAGTAGCGCTTGTAGGGTTCCTTAACGTATTGAGGTAAATTGCAGAAAAAGGCAAAAGTTGGTGCGAAGGTTGGTAGCTGCATTACAAACTTAATCTTCACAAACTTTCCTTTTATTGCGGGTGGGCTATATGCTTCAATTAAGGGAAGCATAATCTCGTTGAGCTGTGATGTAGGTATGCGTTTGCGACGGTTCTCATTCACATGCATGATTTCATCGAGCACGTTATATATTCGTTGTTTGGTGCTGGCAGACACGAAAAGAATGGGCACATCTTTGAAGGGCGCAATCCTATTTTGAATAACCTCAGCATACTCTGCCATGGTTTTGTTGTCCTTTTCTACCAGATCCCACTTGTTTACCAAAATCACTACCCCTTTTCGGTTTTTTGTGATAAGGCTAAATATGTTGAGGTCTTGCGCTTCTATGCCTTCGGTAGCATCAAGCATCAGAACACAAACGTCTGAATTTTCTATTGCCCGAATCGATCTTAGCACGGAGAAAAATTCCAAATCCTCGGTCACTTTGCCCTTCTTGCGAAGGCCAGCAGTATCGATTAAGTAAAAATCATGCCCGAATTTATTGTAGCGGGTTAGGATGGAATCACGAGTAGTTCCGGCAATGGGGGTAACGATATTGCGATCTTCTCCCAGTAGTGCATTGGCGAGGCTACTTTTGCCCACGTTAGGCTTACCTACAATGGCAATCTTAGGAAGATCTTCAAGCCCTTCATTATTTTCGACATCACTGGGGAGTGCATCCACTACGGCATCGAGCAGGTCTCCCGTGCCACTGCCGTTGATAGATGATATGGCAAAATAGTTACCGAGTCCAAGTGAGTAAAATTCATTGGCTTCCATGTAGCGTTGGGTGTTATCAACTTTATTTACTACAAGGAATACCTTTTTGTCGGTTACCTTTCGAAGCATTCTGGACACCTCGCTATCTAGGTCGGTGATGCCGTCGGCCACATCAACCAAAAATAGAATGAGATCCGATTCCTCTATGGCAAGCTTTACTTGCTTTCGGATCTCCTCTTCAAAAATATCATCCGATTTGTTAATGTATCCACCTGTATCGATAATGGAGAATTCTTTTCCGTTCCAGTCCGTTTTTCCGTAATGGCGGTCGCGGGTCACCCCGGCCGTTTCATCTACTATGGCTTGCCTAGCACCAACCAATCGGTTGAAGAGGGTCGATTTCCCCACGTTAGGTCTACCAACAATTGCAACTATATTTCCCATCTTATGCTCTGCTATATGTATTAGTTCTGATTATAGCCAAATCGCTTTAATATTAATTCGTTGTCTCTCCAGTTATCGAGTACCTTCACATGCAATCCTAGAAAAACCTTCTTTCCTACAAATGCTTCAATGTCATGCCGCGCTTTGGTTCCAATTCGTTTGAGCATGGAACCCTGATGACCAATAAGTATACCCTTTTGTGTATCGCGTGTAACGAAGATGGTTGTTTCGATGTGGATCATCTTTTCCGACTCCTTGTACGACTCCACTACTACCTCAACCGAGTAGGGAATCTCCTTCTGGTAGGTAATTAAAATTTTCTCTCGGATTATTTCAGAAACAAAGAATCGCATAGTTTTATCGCTAATTTGATCTTTGGGGAAATATTCGGGATTTTCGGGGAGCTTCTCGAGAATTTCGGTGAGCAAGGCCTCTTGGTTAAACTTGTGCAGCGCCGATACTGGAATCACCCTTGCCTCAGGAATACAAGCCTGCCAAAGGTTCATATAGTCCACCACCGCATTCTGGTCGGCAGCGGTATCTACCTTGTTCACTACAACAATTATTGGCACTTTGAGCGCGGTAACTTTTTGAACTATTTCGGCATGTTTCTCAACTTCGAGACCCATTTCGGTGACTAGCAGAATGATGTCGGCGTCCGAAAGAGCGGAGTAAACAAACTGCATCATGCTTTCCTGCAGCTTATAGCTAGGCTTAAGAACACCTGGGGTATCGGAGTATATAATTTGGAAATCTTCTCCATTTACAATGCCCATGATTCGGTGCCGCGTGGTTTGCGCTTTTGATGTAATAATGGAGAGCTTTTCTCCAACAAGAGAATTCATCAGTGTTGATTTTCCCACGTTTGGAAATCCTATTATGTTCACAAAACCCGACTTGTGCGCCATGCTACTAAAATTTTTAAGAGGACAAATATAGCATGAAATGATGGTTCTTATACTATGTAAATGCTAATATTTCAAATTATTGCCCTCTCAATGGAACCCTTTTTGACATTTTTTGGAGTTGGTTTACACTATGGAGAAGAATGGACAGTGTAAAAGATCAATTTCCCGTAGCATTGTTGTTGGCTATCTTTTTGTCATCGTGGATAAATTGGGATAGCGACTCCTGGTTATCACGCGTATATGTCGATTAGGTTATTGCGAAGTTAATTAGCCTGAAAAACGACGGTAGATTGTGAGCTTGGACTGCATATACAATTGGGCAAAACGCTCTTTCGATGTCGAGGTTCGGTATGTTGCCATTTTCTCTTTTATCATTTTGTAACTGATGTGGGGAATGGTTGAATTCTATGTTGACTGGAAGTATGCATATCTTTTCCATTTACTGAAATGCTGTATGCATACCGAACTATTTCTTTTTGAAAAGATTAAGGTTTGCCTGTCATTTTAATGAAGTGAAAGAGATTGTTAATTATTCTTAATTCAAATATTTTGTCAATTAATCCTGTTTCCTTTGTGATGATTGAATTACAAAATTTCAATGGTGACTAAAAATAGGGCATTTGCCAAGTTTGCCTTACTGCTTTACCTTATCCCACTCCTGTATGTGAGTGTGCATACGGTGGTACATCATAGTGCCCATCATCACCTTCAAGTCACCCACGAGTCGATTAGTTTAACAGGGAATTACTGTCCGGTGTGTGATTATTCACCGGTTATTCCTGATGTTCCTCATACTGATGTTCTAAGTTTTTATGAGGAACATTCCACACCATACATTCTACCTTGCTATAATTGCACGGTATCGCAACATTTCTTTGGCAGCCTTTATTTAAGAGCGCCCCCCAAGGTTGTCCAAATAATAACTTCCCTCGGCTAGAGGTTGTCTCCTAATTGTTTTTTAAGTTTGATTTTTGGTTTTATCCCTGTTCAATGACTGAACAACGGTGAGCTATGAATTTAAGGCAACAACCAGGACCTCAGCCATCATTTTGTGAAGCAATTAATCTTTTTGTTATAATTTGAATACCCGTGAATCCGATGCACGAACCCTTGTAATATTGTGGTGAGTGATATGGGTAAAGAATTATGGTGAAATTCATGAAGCATTGTTTAATTAGAGAAGGAAAATGAAGAAATTGAAGATAATATTTTTGATGTTAGGGATGTCGGTTTTGATAGTTCCCCACGTCAACGCTTTTGATGTAATGGGTAAAGCCGTTCTTTATGGAAGGATTACCGATGCTAAGACTGGTGAATCGTTACCCGGTGTGAATATTTATATTCCCGATCTCCAGGTGGGTACCGTATCGGATGTGAATGGTGATTACCGTTTAGAAAATATTCCGGAAGCAAAGATGATTGTGCAGCTAAGCTTTGTGGGTTATCAAACGTTGGCTGAGGCTATTCACCTTACGCCTAATACTCGACATGATTTTGTATTGAGCCCATCGGCGAGGGAAATTGCAGAGGTGGTAATTACCGGATTATCGCAGGCTACCGAGCGAAATAGAACACCAACTCCCATTGCGGTTGTTTCGAAGAAGGAGCTGCTACAGTCGGCTGCAACCAACGCTATCGATGCTATTGCACAGCAACCCGGTGTATCGGAGGTTACAACGGGTGCAGCCATTTCCAAACCAGTAATTCGTGGATTGGGTTACAACCGCGTGGTGGTGGTGAACGATGGAGTAAGGCAGGAGGGTCAGCAGTGGGGCGACGAGCATGGAATAGAAATTGATCCTTATTCTGTTAACCATGTGGAAATTTTAAAGGGTCCAGCCAGCTTGGCCTACGGTTCCGATGCCATGGCCGGTGTAATTAATATGCTTGCGGCTCCAACCTTACCCGTTGGTAAAATGGCCGGTAGCGTGCTGTTCAACTACCAGACCAACAACGGTCTTTATGGCGTATCGGCCGATATGCAGGGCAATAAGAAGGGCCTGATTTGGGATCTGCGCCTCAGNGGCAGGCAAGCCCATGCCTACCAAAATTGTTANGATGGCTACGTGTTTAATTCCGGTTTTAAGGAGGATGCCGTTTCTGGTATGGTAGGAATAAATAGGGACTGGGGNTACTCACACCTTCACTTCTCCATGTATAACCTCACCCCTGGCATTGTGGAGGGAGAGCGCGACTTGCTTTCGGGCGATTTTGTGAAGGCCATTGTACTACCCGATGGAACGGAGGGTGCTACCATTGCCTCCCATTCCGAAATGATGAGCTACACACCAATAACGCCTTACCAGAAGATTCATCACTACAAGGTGGTTTTGGATAATAATATTTTGCTCAACGAGGGCTACCTGAAGACCACCATTGGATTTCAGCAGAATCAGCGACAGGAGTACGCCGACATTTTGGAGCCAGATGTTTACGGACTCTACTTTTTGTTGAATACGGTTAATTATGATGTTCGTTATGTTTTTCCTGAATGGAAGAGCATTAATCTTTCGGCAGGCATTAACGGCATGGAGCAGATATCCCAGAATAAGGGAAGTGAGTTTCTTGTGCCGGCCTATAACCTGTTCGATATAGGTGGTTTTGTGATGGGTAAGCGAACTTTTGGTAAGCTAGATTTGAGTGCTGGTATCCGTTACGATCGTAGGCAGGAGCATGGTACCAGCCTCTACCTCGATGCCAATGAGCAACCGACCTTCTCCACTGATCCAACAGCAACACTCCGTTTTCCTTCGTTTAATAGCACGTTTACCGGAACTTCGGGAAGCGTAGGTGCTGCCTATCAACTCCCCGGTGGCCTTTACACTAAATTGAATTTGTCGCGTGGTTACCGTGCGCCCAACATTGCCGAGTTGGGCTCCAACGGTGTTCACGAGGGCACCTTCCGGTATGAAGTTGGGAATCCCAACCTGAAGCCGGAATCGAGCATGCAGCTCGATTACTCCTTGGGTTACAATAGCGAACACGTTTCGGTGGAGCTTAATCTCTTTACCAACCACGTGAACAACTATATATTTTTGCGCAAGGAGACCTTGCCCAACGGAGCCGATTTGCTTACCGATGGCGTGAGCACGTTTAAGTATATATCGGGTGATGCCAACTTAAAGGGTGGCGAATTTACGATTGATGTGCATCCTCACCCGTTGGATTGGATTCACTTCCAGAACTCCTTCTCCTACGTGGAGGGAGTGCTGCGCAACCAGCCCGACTCATCGCGCAACCTGCCGTTTATGCCTGCACCACGCTGGCAGAGCGAGCTGCGCTTTAACGCTAAAAAGTTGGGTAGCGTGATGCAAAACGCTTACGTCTCCTTTGGCGTAGATGTGAACTTTGCGCAGAATAAGATTTACTACGTCTTTAATACGGAGACAGCCAGTCCTAGCTACACGCTCATGAACCTTGGGCTGGGCACCGATTTTGTGCACAACAGCAAAACTATTTGCTCGCTTTACGTAACCGTGAACAACCTCGCCGACGTGGCTTACCAGAGCCACCTCAGCCGGCTGCAGTATGCTCCGGTGAACAACGTTACCGGACGCACTGGCGTTTACGACATGGGTCGCAACATCGACTTTAAGCTGATTTTCCCGCTCAATTTTTAGTAAATACTTTTAAGGTTGACCAACGCGCTGCTCCACACCGGGGCGGCGCGTTGTGATTTAGGGTTATTCAATAGTTAAGACCATGAGAAGGTGTTATGTGTGCCTATTCTTACCTTCCCAAAAAAGTGTAAGGAACATGCAAATTCCAGTAGATTTTATGATGAAGTCTTTACCTTTTCGTAGGTTTTATCACTAAATAATGGTGACTGCAAATTAGTCGGAGATTTATTGTTTACTTTTGCGTCGAAATTATTATTCACAATGGTGGATGCCGAAAAACCTTAAGAGTAGGCTTGTGTAATTAAAAGTTAGTATGAAACGAATTTTACTTGCAATTGTAGTTTTGGCGGTTTGCAGCGTTGGTGCTCAAGCACAGTATTTTGTTGGTGGACAGTTTGGTTTTAGCACTAATGGTGGTAGCCAAAAGTCTGGTGGGGTTAGTGTGGATAAGCCCAAGTATACTAGCTTCAATTTATCTCCTTCAGTAGGAAAATTTATCTCTGATAAGTTGGCCGTAGGGGTATCGCTTAATTTTTCTGTAGAAAGTGTGAAAACTACGTATAGTGGTGATAACCAAACCGATAAGACTACTGGTTTTGGAATTGCCCCATTTGCTCGTTACTACTTCCTGCAGATGAATAAGTTTGGTATTTTTGCTGAGGGCCAAATAGGGCTTAGCTATAGTAATTCAAAGCAGCCCAGCGTTGGTCCCGATGAAGAGCTAAAAACAACCACCTTTGGATTTAATATTTTGCCTGTGGCCTACTACAATCTTTCAGATAAATTGTCACTAGAGGCCTCTGTTTCCCTCTTCAATTTTGGATTTAATACCTCTACTCAAAAGGATCAGGACGACAACAAGAATATTACCAACTCCTTTGGTTTTGGAGCAGGGCTCAATGGCTTGGTAAACACCGGGAATATTTCCATTGGCGCAATCTATAAGTTTTAGCATAATCATTTAGATGCTTTTCAAGATAAAAAAACGCCCTCCAATTTGGAGGGCGTTTTTTTTAGGCATGGTGAGTATTTAATAGGGTTATAAACATCCCCAATTAAGCAATCTAAATATTTTTCCCCGCCGAAATCCTAAGGAATAGGTTGCTGCTCTGCTTGAGGTAGGAGTGGTTTTATTGATAGCCAATTCCAGCGAGTAATCTTCATCAACTACTCTTTGGTTACAATTTTCAGCAAATTCTCAAGCCGGTCATCCTTCCCATTCAGCCATTGATCTAGGGTGATTTCCAGCGGTAGATCCANNTTCACGTAGGTGTAGTCTGGCATACCTAGAACTAGATCAAGAGAGTAGGTGGGGTTCATGCGAACGTAGCGGTAGGTGGGACCTTGAACTGCAACCGTGGAGCCGCCTGTTACCTGCGCATAGCCTCCGGGCGATTCACCCGCTATTATCCCACGGTTGCTCTGCTGTATCATGTTGCAAAAAACAATGCTGCCCGAGTAGCAACGTGCATCGGTTAGCACATACACCTTACCGAGGAACTGGTGCTGTTGCTGTTTTGGCTTGTATACCAGCGGAAGTAGTGTGTCTAAAGGGAAAAGACCACCATTGGGCATGCGCTTAAAAATAGCTACCGATGAATCAACCAAGGCTCTATGGCTTTTTCCATAGAAAAGCCTATAGGTATTCTTGAGCAGCGGTAATGCCGTAACCTTAGTTTTCGTCGACACTTTAAAAACTTCTTTTTCATTAAAAGATGAATCGGTTAAGTAACCCATGGTTTGGTTTACGCTCCCCAAAAATCCGCCGGGGTTTCCTCTTATGTCTATTACGAGCGTTGTAACGCCATCGCACTTCACCTGCTTCATGCAGCTACGCAGCAGCTTGTTGTAGCGATTGTCGCCACCCCAGAGCAGCATTTGAAGAATGTTTTTTCCATAAAATAGGTTTATGGTGAGCACTCTAACCTGCGAATTTACGCGAGCATACTCCACCGGTTTACGTGAATACTTGATGGACTTGCGTACGCGACGCTTGTCGCCCAACTGCTTGTAGACTTGAAATATACTATCGCGCATCATGCCTCGCAGCGTAACTGTTTTAAGCGCAGTGTCGCCATATTCCCGATAGGTAAAGGTAAAGGGTGGTCGTACCTTTTTTATGAAGAGCAGGTTCGAAAAATTCATCCATGAACGGATATCTGGCTGGGTTCTTTCATTCATGAGGGGAAATGCGTAGCGGTCTTCTCCGGGGTTGAGGTCGCGTAGCCGAAGGCTAAGGACTTGGGCCGATTGTCCATTAATGGTAAGCAACTCGGCGTTGGCCGGGATATTCCCAGTGTAATCCTTAACCAGAAAGGTGCGCCCATCGCTCCAGTTTTTCACCCAAAGGGGCAATACCGTATCTGCCTTAGTGAATATTTTGTTTCGGTTTAGAAATCCCGAATTCGGGAAAGCTGAATGGTAGTCGTTTATGAGTGCACCGAAGTTGCATAGCGCCATGTAATAATCATCTGCACTTTTACTGCTGTCTACCGCAGCATAGAGTTCCCTTACACGGCTATTCCACTGATTAGGGGTGAGCCCTCGTAGCGTATCGGGCACCGATTCTGCGTAACTCTTAAGCAGGTAAGCCACCTCTTGGTGTCGTTTGGTTCTAATATCTTGACCAAATGCTTTTCCGCCATTCACTACAATTAGTGTTGCAAATAAAAAAAGGTATTTATTCATTGTAAAAGATAAGGTTAATCTGGTTTCACTAATTGATATGAAGATTAAGGCAATACTAAGAAGAGACTTAAGAATATAACATGCTTCAGTATATGTACACGACATGTTGGTTCTCAATTATGGTATAATTCACCCGTATATTCCATAAATCGCCTAATCGTGACAAACTACAGTTGTTAAATACTTTACAATGTTTGTAATATGGAATTGTTCTAAATATTTATCCCCGCCGAAATCCTAAAGAAGAGGTTGCTGCTCTGCTTGAGGTAGGAGTATGGGCCCATACGGTAGAACAGCGAGAAGCCAATGCTTTGGATATAGTTGGTGCTGCCACCCAGCACCTTTTGGTAGAGGTGCAACACAGGGTCGAACAGGTTTTCCACGCCAAAGCCAACCTCGTATAGCCCACGGTTCATGGTGCGAAAGGGGTAGCCCACATGCCTATCCTTGTGGCTCAAATCGCCATAGCCCACGTTAGCAGCCACCATAATTTGTGGAGAAAAGTACTTGGGGATATTTTTTTGTTCTCCTTATAACTCTAATTTGATGGTAAAATACTTTTTGTTCTTTGTAAAGAAGAGGTAGAGTTGAGGAAGAAAGAATAGAAGAAGCCCCACGCCAAGATATAGGGTGCTTAATATGGAAAAAAAAGCAAGTAGGGCAAGAGCAAGTATGCCTATAATTCCTACTCCATAAAAAATATCTGGCAGGTAATGATTTATCTCAACGGTATTACCATCCGAACCAACGGTTATTTGGTTAGTCGATTTCCACCAATCCATTTTCAGCGTGAAGCTATATTCACCTGCTGGTAAATTTATTTCTCTTGTTTCATTGCCTTTTAAAGTAAAGGTGTTGTCATTTAAAATGATTTTCAATTTTCTTAAAGGCAGATAACCATTTCGTTTAAAATTCACATTAGCCATTGGAGTAAAATTTTAGGGTTACTGATGCCCGAAAAGAAAAACGGGCATCAGTATTGAAGTTCTTTTTAGATTCCTGAATTTGCTAAAGAACACAATTAAAACCTACAGATAATGATAATTTATTCCTGATAAGCGCAAACCATAGATGCAATACTACAGCCTATTGCAGTAGGGCCAAAAAGGGCCAATCCAATTATGCCAAAGCAAGATCCAACACCTGCAATGGCTCCAATCGTTGCAATAGCTTTGTTAGCAGTAGCGCTACATCCTCCCTCAACTATTTCCATTTCCTTCAAAGAAAGTTTTCTTGCTTCCATTGTTAAAAAGTTTTGGTTAATAAAATAATTTATCAGTATGAAAATAGCAACTCTATTTTGTAATTCGCTTAGCTGTTGAGTTAAAAAATTGCGAACGGTCAAAAAAGTTATCCGAGCGGTACTCTTAATCTTTCAAACATGGTACAATTGCATGCCATGCATCGCTGTAAAGATTGTCTGTTTTTAAGAGTTCTCTATGGCATCCAACAGCCTCTATTTGGCCCCTAGAAATAACTATAATGTTATCGGACTGAGAGGCATTTACCACATTATGGGTAATGCTTAAAATGCCCAACTCCTGTTTTAGCCGTGTTAGAAGATTCATTGTAAATTGTTCTGTTGCTCGGTCCATGTGGGCGGTCAATTCATCAATAAGTAGTAACTCTGGAGAGGCAACTAGCGCTCGGGCAAGCCCAACAAGTTGCTTTTGACCTCCGGAAATTTGAATTCCTCCTTCGCCAATCATGGTTTGAAAACCTTGAGGGAAATTTTCAAAAAAAGGAGAAAGCCCATATTTGTTAAGAACTTCTACTGCGTTGCGAATCTCCTCTTCGGAGTCGGACATGGTTATGTTGTTTAGTAAAGGCGCGTTTATAAGCGTTACCGCTTGAGGTATAACTGCGATTAATTTTCTATATGAGTTTATTGAGTAAGTATTGACTTCGAGTCCATTTATGCTAATGTGACCATATTCAGGCACATAGAATCTTTGAATTAATGAAAGCAAAGTGCTTTTTCCGGTGCCATTATCCCCAAATATGGTCACAAATTCCCCTTTTTTTATTTTCAGGTTTATATTTTTTAGAAGTAGTGGTCTCCCAGGGTATCTAAAGTTCACTTCCTTTATTTGAAGCTGTTCGAAATGAGTTAATGCTCTTTCTGCATTTTCTTTGTTTGAATCAGATTCTTTCTCCATACCAGAGAACTCGTACATGCGTTCAAAGGCGATACGTGCACCTTGTAGCTGTATGTTGGCAAATGCGATGGATGCAAGTGTAGGAATAATAGTTCCGCTTAAGCTGAATACGGCCATAAATTCACCGGAGGTCATGGTATGAGCGATCATTTGAAACGAGGCAACAGCAATTACCGTGATTGTTATAATGATTCCGGTAAGCCCTGTGTATAGTTGTACCACTGTACCAATTTTTCCAAGTTGGTATATATTTTTCTGAAATAATCCATAGGTAACTTCTCCTATTTTTGCAAAAAGCTTTTCCTTTCCAAAGTTCTTTACAGGAATGATATTATTAATGGTATTAATGAAATTGCTTTCGTTTTGAGCATGTGCAGCCATTGTTTCTCGCTGACTAGATACTATAATTTTGTGATAATGTGTTGCAATAAATGCGAAGATTGGTATGCCGCAAAGCAACACAAAGGCTATTAAATGAGAGTATAGGAAGATGGCAATAAAGGATACAATTAGAATAAGTATATTTATTAACAGTTCACCAAATAAGTAGGTAATTGTTTGTTGAATTTTGCTAATATCGTTTAGCCTAGCAACTATATCACCTGTCTTGCGAGTTGAAAAAAATGTCATTGGAACTAGCAATAGGCTGGAGAAAAAACTGTTGGTTGTTCTGACATTAATGTCAAGGCCCTGCTTTAACATAAGCATTTGCCTAATATAATTCATATAACCTTTGGCGAAAAGGAGAAGCAAAACAAAACCAATAGACATAAAAATACGCACGTGGTTATTCGAAGGGATTAGCTTATCTATAAGCACTTGTGCAAAAACTGAAGTAGCTATACTAAGAATCGCAACAGCTATTCCAATAACTAAAATTGTTGTTAATATTGTTGAATCATTCTGAATGAGATCTACAAACCATTTCCACTGCAATTTCCTTTCGTTTTGACTTCTAATAAATTGGTCGTTATTTGGTTTAAGCAGAAGCAATTTCTTTGTTTGCCATATTTGTTGAAGTTCTTTCTCTCCAACCCATCTTATACCAGTTGATGGGTCTCCTATTAAATACTTATCTTCATGAGAATGGTAACATACCACGTAGTGCTGAAGGGAATTGCCTATTATTACGTGCAAGATAACAGGGTTTTTTATTTGCCTTAGGTATGTGATATCTGCCTGCATGCCCTCCGAGTTAAAACCAACTTTAAGTGCCGTTTGGTAAAGTCCCAACAAGGTTGTTCCCTGCTTCGTGGTTCCACTTTCAATTCTCAATTTCTCCTGATTGGGATTCCCTCCATAGAATTTGATTATGCTGCTTAAGCAAGCTACCCCACAGTCAGATTGGTTTTTCTGCAGTACGAAACTATTTCCTATTTGTCTGCTAATTTTTCTGCTCATTTAGGATAGTATTAATTAATTCGCGTGGGTCAGAATATCCTTTTCTGTTTATAATAAGGTTTCCAGATGTGTCATATATAAATACAGAAGGAGTGGAGGCTGAGATGAATGGTTCTTCTGAAATGTGCTGATCAATCTTAAATAACTCAATGTTTGAATATTTATTTAGTTTAAGATGTAAGAATACCTGTTTCAATGTATTTACATTTTGCCGAGATAGCATGAGTATTCTGTATTGATCAAATGTTGGAATTTCACTTAGTAATTTGTTGATTTCGAAATTACAAAATTCACACTCTGAATTGAAAATCAATACTAAAGTGGTATCTGGTTGAGCCAGAGGAAGCGTAATTCTAGTGCTATCAAGTGTATAAGCATGAATAATTTTGTTTTTAGCCTCAGCGGAGCGTTTGGTAATTTTAAATGTAATCTTAACTAACAAAATGATAGCAATAGCAACTATCATTGTAATTATTAGGTACAGTATTCTTTTTTTAGGCATAGGAGACATTTATATAAGTTAATAGCAGTGTCCAAATAAGCAGCAACGAACCGTAGCTTGCAATTACCCAAGTCAATTTTTTAGTAGATTTTTGAGTAAGTACCTTAATACCAAATATTAGTAGTAAAGCATATATTAGTTGAGAAACGTTAATCGTTTTGAGTGGTGTTGCCAACCAGTGGATTGATTTTATCCCACTAATTGCTGTTCCAACAGACAAGTATGTTGATATATCAAGGTTTTGGATATCACTTATGTTTTGAATACTTGAAAACAGAAGCACAAAGAGATTAATAATACCAACTATTACAAACAGCCATTCCCCAATCATTACTACTTTGAATGTGTTTTTGAAGTTTATGCTGACGTCCTTAAAAATTGCCCCAGTTGTAATAAATGCACTAACAAATAGGTATTTGATTAAAAGAACCAGTGGCAGAATAACATAACCAACCCATATCCATTTGTGCTGGATTGAAATAGCTTTTTCTATAAAGCCATCAGGTATTAACCCATGAAAAGAGTTATAAAGCAAATTGTCGGTAATTACAAACTCATTAGTCAAAAAGGTTGTTAACCAATAGAAAATAACTGGAATAAAAAAAAGTGTAACTCCCTTTTCTTTTAAAATGGACTCAAAAAAACGTTGCATAGATAGATTTAGGTTTTGTTTTAGAATTAGGAAAATTTAACAAGTAACCTTTCAAATAATATTTTTTTTCTTCTCTTGGCTATGGGTATTCTATTGCCGCATGTTAATAAAGCAAAATGTGCGTTTCCTTTTTGAACTATTTCACTTGTCTCATCCAAGTTTATAATATAGCCTTTATGAGCTCGGAAAAACTTTTCTTGCGGAAGAACCTCATCGAACAGACTTAATGGAAATTCCGTGAATACTTGTGTATTGTCTTTAAGAGACAAGCATGTGAGATTGTTAATCCTTCTTATAAAAAGAATCTGATTTATTTGGTTAAGATTAATAATCATTGCATGTTTCGTCATTGTTCTTTTCGAATTATATTAGGTCGTGAATCACCTCTATTTTCTTCCGCCTAGAACAAGGGATAGTAGTTTTTTTGAAAATGACCAATAATTTATTTTCGGAATAGGCTTCTGCTAATAATGGATTGAAAATATAATTTCGATGACATCTAATAAAGCCATACTCTTCAAGTATTTTTTCTAATGTTGATATTTTTGCTGAGCATATTATACGTTTTTCTTCATTGTGGTTTTTAATATGGAATATGCATTCCATTTTGTTTCCTTCAACATAAAGAATGTTGGTGGTGTCAACCCCAATAATTCGAGTACCATTTTTTACCCAAATTTTTCTGTCCATTGTAGTAAATTGTTTTTTTTCATTTTGCGCTATAATTTCTCTGTCCACCATTGATAATCCCTAAGGTTAATATTGCACAATAATTAAGATTTACGACTGTTTCAACGGTTTATTAATTATATCGGAGTCTAGTAGTATTTGCAAGGTTAAGGTTTTACTGTAACGAAAATATTCCCTGTTGCTGCAGTTGTATTGCAGTAAAAAAGTATTGATGTTAAAAAAAGTTAAAAACTAGATGTTTTGACCTAAACTATGTTTGACATTAAAAGTATTTATTCAAAAATATTTTCCATTTTCACAACCTCATACCCCAACTTCAATATTGTTGGCTGGGTGTAGAAATAGGATTCTCTTACACGGCTGTATGCTATAGGAGCACCTATCTCCTTAAGTTGCTGCAGCAGTATGTATAGCGACCTCTCACTTATGTTTAACTTTTCTGCAAAAAAAACGGGATTACCTGTGGCTTTGAGCCGTATTAGGTTATCGGCTCTTTTAAGAAGTTCAAATGTTTCAATAAATGTGCACGACATGCTGATTTCCAATTTTGGTACATTCACCTCTATATTCCAGAAGTCGCCTATTCGTGACAAGCTGCAATTGTTAAATACTTTACAATGTTTGTAATATGGAATTGTTCTAAATATTTATCCCCGCCGAAATCCTAAAAAAGAGGTTGCTGCTCTGTTTGAGGTAGGAGTATGGGCCCATACGGTAGAACAGCGAGAAGCCAATGCTTTGGATATAGTTGGTGCTGCCACCCAGCACCTTTTGGTAGAGGTGCAGCACAGGGTCGAATAGGTTTTCCACGCCCAAGCCAACCTCGTATAGCCCACGGTTCATGGTGCGAAAGGGGTAGCCCACATGCCTATCCTTGTGGCTCAAATCGCCATAGCCTAGGTTTGCTGCCACCATAATTTGTGGAGAAAAGTACTTGGTTTTTATTATCAGATTACGGAAGCTGTGGCGCAAAAAGAGGTAGGCAAATCGGTCGGAGTAGAACTCGCCGGGGTAAACGGTTGTGAAGGAGCTGGCCACCTCCACCGACCAGGTTTGGGGTTTGGCGTCACGGTAGTTGCTTCCATGGGCGTTGAATAGCAGGCTGAGGGGCGCTGCCTCCCACACCTTGCCCGCGCTGGCCGAAACGCTGAAAATTCCCAGCATCGGCATGTTGCGGCTATAGTCAACTCGGAATAGCGCCTTGTTGTAGGTCAGCTGGCCGTGGAGCGCATCCACTCCACGTTCAAATTTTAGCCTCACCACGGGAGCCGTTGTTCCCTGTGGCAGTGTACGGTCGGGTAGCTGTAGCAGCTCCTCACCGTAAGCGTAGCGCAGCTCCACCGAGGCGCTGGTTACCTTGTAGGTGTTCAGTAGCGTGCCGTTGTTGCCCACATACTGGTAGCTGGTGGTGGGGGCAATATCTTGCATGCTTCCATCTAGGGTAATAGTGAGGTAGCGCAGCGGGCTTACGGAGGTCTCTAGGTTCCACTTTTTTACGTTGTCCATCTCGTCGTAGAAGAAGGGGTAGAGCGCCTCGCTGGAGAAGATGCTCCCCTTTTCGCTGGGGAGTATCGCTCCCGATTCGGCCACATCACTCGAGTAGCCTGCTGTTGCACTCCAACGGTAGTTGCGGTTGAGATTCACCTGCATAAAACCACCGTATTTGGTGGTGCTATCGCCAAAGCCATAGGCTCCGTATCCTCCCAACTTTATCACCTTCGAAATGCGTGAACCGGTATTTATTCCCAGCCCCAACCGCAGCCTTTCGTGCTGGTTGTAATTTATAAGGCGGTTGAGCGGCAGCTCAAACGGGCCGGCCGGAATGTTGCCCATGGCTATGGCCATAACGGTGCGCATCTTCTTGTCCAATTTCACCTTCTGCGAAATGCTATCAAGCAAATGATAGGTGTTGCGGTCCTTCTCGGTAAGCCGCTCCTTGCGGTAGTGGTTCCAAAACTCCTCGTCCTGCTCCTCCGCCTTGGGGCTAAACGATAGTGCCGGAGCCATGGTAGCTACCCTTAGGTTGGGGTCGTCCACCTTAATGTCGCTAAGGTACGATCGGCCAATGCCAATAATGGGGGCAACCTTTTGTCCTCCCTGTTTGGAATTGGAGAAGAACCAGAGTTCCGAACTAAGCTGGGTTGGAAACCATTTGCCGCCTACCCGCTCATAGGCCTGCTGAATTTTGAGGCTAAGCTTCAGGGTATCCATAAAACGGCTAGGCTCATCGGGTTCGGCAATCACGTTCTTAATGGCGTATCCGTTGGTTGAAATCTGAAGGACCCCCTTCATTGCGCTAAAGGTTCGGTTCTTATGCGGACGAAAGGAGATTACGTAGGTAGTATCGCCAGCTTGGGTAAGCACGGTGTCCTCAATCAAAAAGAAGTAGCCCTTGATTCCTGGGGGTGAAACGGGGTTGAGGTAGGTGGTTTGGAACAGAGGTATGATGCTGTAGTAGAACGACAACGATTGCAGCTGTGAGGCAATGAGAGCAAAGAGTGGCTGACCCTTTAGCCCCGATACCTTGGAGGCAATTACCTCTTCCTTGTTTCGCGAGGGATATTGGAATTCCCTCTTGTTTACTGTCTCCACCAGAAAGAAATTGGTTTTAGCCAGAAAGTTTAACTCCTTAAGCTTCGCCGAATCCTTTTTGGTCATCGGCTGCTTAGCCATCAGCTTGGCTCGTAGCCCAACGGTGTCGAGCGACGAGGTGAAGTAAAACTTGTTGTAGGAGGTAAACGAGAAGTTGGCATACTTCTCCGGGTTATTCTGGTCGCGGCTTTCCACCACCTTGCGTATGATGCGTAATGCCGGATTCTCCGTTGCGTTTACCACCACTTCCCCCAATTCATAGAAAGTTGGGTTCAACTCTACCCGATGTTTTTTTAGCAATGGCAGCGAATCGGCCAGAATTGTTCGAGGGTTATAGCCTACGTTGGAAAAGATGAATCGTTGACCGGAATTGGTTGTCGGTGGGGTAAAGTAGCCATCGAGGTCGGTGGCTACGCCCCTATGTTCGCCTTCCACCTGCACGTTCACAAAAGGTAATGGCTCACCTGTTTCTCGGTTCGTAACTCGGTAGGTGGTTTGGGCTATTATTAAAGTATTGGTAGAGAATAAAAGCGTGAAAAGTAGAAGCCATTTCAAGGCTGATGAGTTGGTTGTTTGCATCGTTGTAGGGAAATATTTTTCTTAATGGTAATGCAAAGTAAAAATAGGTAGAAATATTTTATATCCATATTGTTAAAGAGAATTCGCAACAATTAGACGCGCGGAATTGGGATTAAGATGCAATGTTGTAAAAGGATTGGCGAGTAGAAAGGATGCCCCTTGTCTAGCTATTTCCGGGAAATCAAAAAGAGGAAACGGAGAATGCAAACCTCTGAGCCTTTGAGTGATTTATGCCATAAATAGTTGAACACTATGGCACAAAACGTCCTGTTTCTCCGAAGGCTATCTCCTGTTCACTTTAAATTGTGATCTTTGCTGCGGTTCGTCTTTTAACTATTTATTAATCTTTCGCGCTCCTTCCTTTTGCATAGTCAATAAGAAGTGGTGTTTCGTCCAAATTATCCCCTACGCTAGTTAACTATTGCCGGTGTTTGCTTACATTTCGAATCTTTTTCATCTCCACGTATTTTACTTATTGCAGCTAACAATCCTGTATTTAAAGGAGGATAGGAGATGGGGTATATAGCGTTAATATACAGTATATGAATAAACGAATACAGCTGATGCTGCTTCTATCAATCTTAATGGTTGGTAGCGCTTATGCCCAAATGGCAAATACCGATAGCCTCGAAAACATCCTGAAATTTCATCACCCCGATGATACCATTAAGGTAAATCTGCTCAACGATATTGCCTATGAATTTTTTATAAAGGATCCGGACAAGACGATGCAATATGCAACCCAAGCCGAGGAATTGTCGGATAAGCTGCATTTTCAGAGAGGGAAAGTTGAAAGTATGCGGTTAATAGGGGTAGGCTATATGAAGTCTGATCAAAAAAAGGCTCTAACCTATTTTCAAAGTGCATTAAAAATAGCTGAAGCGATAGATTATAAAATTGGTATTGTCAAGTGTCTGAATAGTATGGTAATAATCTATAGCTTTAGCCAGGATGATGCCAAAGCTTTTGAATGCGCGCAAAAAGCATTTAAAATAGCAGAAGCGATGAACAATAAGTTGGAGATGGCAAGATGCATGTCGAGTATTGCTCGATGTGATGGCCATTTGGGACATTACGCGAAAGCTATTGAAGAGTATAAACAAGCATTGCTGCAGTCATCGGAGATGAATGATAAACCACTAATGGCGGCCAATACCCATAACTTGGGAGTTATTTATACTAACCAGGGCAATTATCCAATAGCCCTTGAATATTTTCTTAATGCGTACAAAATTTACCAAGAGCTGGGAGATAAGCAGGGTTGTTTTTTAGGAATCTATGGTATTGGAAACATTAAGTTATCACAATCCGATTATCCCCAAGCCCTTGAGTATGCAAAGAAATCATTGAAAATAGCGGAAGAGTTAAAGGATAAAGTAAGAATTACTGCTGCCCTAAGGTTGATTGGCGATATATGTCGAAAGATGAAAAATCCGCAAGCATTGGAATACTATCAAAAGGCATTAAAGATAAGTAAAGAAATAAACAATGCTTCTGCTACTATTTCCACGTTAATTAGCCTTGGAGAATATTATCGGCAAAATAGTAATTATGAAAAAGCGATGGAATGTTTTCAGGATGTTCGGAAAAATTCGGAACAATTTGGACATAAAAACATTTTGTGCATTGCATTGTATTCCATCAGCAACATCTATTTAGAGCGAAAAGAGTATACGGCTGCACTAGTTTATTCTCTTAGGAGTTTGAATATTGCCATTGAACTTAAGCTAAAGGATAATCAAAGAGATATCCGTAATCAACTTTCAAAAATATATGTTGCAACGAACGATTATAAAAAGGCTTATACCAATTATAAACTATTCAAAGAATTAAATGACAGTCTTTATGGTGAGAGCAGTGTGAAGAAAATCGCCGAGCTGGAATACAGCTATAAATATGAAAAGGAGAAGCAGGCAATAGAGTTGGATCATCAGAAGAAGGATATTATTCAGGCTTCAGAAGAACGGCAACAGCGAATTATTATGATTTCGCTTATTGTTGCGTTTATGTTGGTTTCGCTGCTTGCTATTTATATATTTCGTTCCTATCGTATTAAACGCCAATCGAACATTCATCTCACCAAACAAAAGCGGGATATAGAGGCGAAGAATGATTATTTGGTGCAGCTCAACGAAGAGATATCGGCACAGCGTGAAGAGATATCTGCACAGCGCGATGAAATTGAGATGCATCGCGATTTGGTTGTTCGGCAAAGGGATCATATTGAAGCCCAGAAGGAGAAAATCACCGATAGTATCGACTATGCTCAGCATATTCAGCAGGCGCTTATGCCTTCAAGTGAGTATGCCACTGCAAACTTAGGGGAACACTTTATTCTCTTTAAGCCCAAAGCTATTGTATCGGGCGATTTTTACTGGAGCTCCATGGTTAAAGAATACCTGATTGTAACCGTGGCCGATTGCACGGGTCATGGTGTACCTGGCGCCTTGATGAGTATGTTGGGAATGTCCTTTCTCAACGAAATTGTGGCTAAAAAGGAAGTTGTCAAAGCAAGTGAAATTTTGGATCAGCTGCGCAAGTCGGTGGTTGATGCTCTACAACAAAAATGGCAAACGGGCGAACAAAAGGATGGTATGGATATGGTGCTTGTCGTGATTAATACGAAAACGGCACAGCTTCAGTATGCCGGCGCACAAAATCCGCTCTATTTGGTAACTGCAGGTGGAGACCTGAAGATAATAAAGCCCGACAATCAAACCGTAGCCATAAATATTGAAATGAGACCTTTTACCAACCATGAAATAGGGTTAAACAAGGGTGATTGTATTTACCTGACTACCGATGGCTATCACGATCAATTTGGCGGACCCAACAACAAAAAGTTTAAGGGAAAGCAGCTGAACGAGCTTTTAGTATCCATAGCTAAAAAACCGATGGACGAGCAGCGAGAAATACTGGATCGGACCTTCGAGGGCTGGAGAGGCAATGGCGAACAAATTGATGACGTTACCATAGTTGGTTGTCGAATTTAATACCCCTTTTGCTATTGCGGTGCTAGGTAGGTTTGGTTCATTTGACAATGGGTGAGCGTGCACCGCTCGCTTTTGGTATGTTGTAGGTTCCGAGGGTTGGCACCCCCGGCTACAAACATGGCACCTCTCCGAGGTGAAAGGCAACCATTTTGTAACTTGTCACTTTTCCGTTACTCCATTAACAAAAAAACCGTCCCAACATGGAACGGTTTTTTAAATATGGTATGATTGAGGCTATTCGTAAGCGCCCCGTTTCATCATTTCCACCTCTTTTTCGTTGAGCATTCTATATTCACCTCTACCTAGGCCTTTTTTTGTGAGACCAGCAAAGTAAACCCGGTCTAGTTTCACAACTTTATAGTCGAGGTGCTCGAACATTCTGCGGACAATACGATTCTTGCCACAGTGGATTTCAATGCCTACCTGTTTGGGATCGTCAGCAACGATGCTTGCGCTGTCGGCATACGCGTTTCCATCTTCCAATTCTACACCATCGCAAATCTTTTGCAAATCGTCATTGGAGATTTTTTTGTCTAGGTGAACGTGGTAAACCTTCTTCTTGTTCGATGAGGGATGCAGTAACCTTGTGGCTAGCTCACCGTCGTTGGTCATGAGCAGCACACCGGTGGTGTTTCTGTCGAGACGGCCAACGGGGTAAATACGCTCCTTACAAGCTCCGGAAACAATTTCCATTACCGTTTGGCGAGCATTGGGATCATCGGTGGTTGTAATATAATCTTTTGGCTTGTTGAGCAGAAGGTATACTTTTCGTTCTCCTTTGATTGGTTCATCGTTAAAACGTACCTCGTCGGTTGGATTAACCTTGGTTCCAAGTTCGGTTATAATAGCACCATTAATGCTTACTACGCCTGCTTGAATAAAGGTGTCAGCTTCGCGACGGGAGCAAATACCAGCATTGGAGATATATCTATTGAGACGGATTGGCTTGTTAACCTCCTCTTCATAAGATTTTGGCTCATATACTTGAATGTGCTTTCTGTGGCTTTTAAATTCAATTTGCTCACGTTCTTGCCCCATTTCATTATCGTCGAAGTCAACTTCAGGCTTGTCAAATTTTTTGTATGGAGTGTTACCACGCTCTGTAAATCCCTCCTTGCGGAATGGCCTTTCACCTTTTTCCGAATTACGGTCTCCACGGTATGGTCGCTCTCCTCTTTCGCCGGGACGGCTATCGCGGTTAAATGGTCT
>JGI20225J20221_1001649_pt1 | contig 33867 bp, 24 predicted proteins | sample BioMet4_FD_20221 | JGI IMG/M metagenome (IMG submission 20221)
TCCGGGGCCAGCGGCTCTGGTGAACGAAGTCCGAATTGAAGCCATCTATTTTGAGGCTGAATGGTTGCGAAGGGCCATCCTCGAAACGGCCGCCTATCAAAAGGCTCATCGTCGGATTTATCAAGCCTGAGTTTCTCTCAGCTTCGAAAGGCATTAGGGCGGAAAAGATCATTGTTCTAACTTGCTCTTTGCCCCCTGCTTGCCGATTTATCTTAGGCTGGGGATTTTTTCAGACTGTTGTCCTAAATGATGTCAATTTCGTTTTCAAATCCAAACTTGACCTCAAGGAAAATGGGATTTGCAGGATATCGTTCCGATTGCATAGATAGCCGGAGGGATATCGGCGGCGGTTTCCTCAATTTTGTTATTGCTTCCAAGAGGAAGGGCTGCGAAACGATTTGCACATTTGCTTTCTGGGTTCAGACGATAGCGATTCCCCCCGTTTCTTCTTAAGATTCAAAATTTCATTTGCCATGCCTTCAAACTGTCTCGAGACTCAAAAGAAGAAATCCTTCAATCGGTAAAACGGGAATTGAACTAGTTTCCCATTTTATCGGGAAAAAAGGGCGAAAAGTAAGCAAAAGTAATTATTGGGTTTCCATATTTTTGTTTTTGCAAAATTTCATAAAATGGCGATGAAATGTATCCGCTTTCATAAAACTTAACTTTTAAAAAACAATAATTGCATCCTAAACAATTTCTGCGAAGGTAAAAAGCGGTTGATTTTCATAAAATAGACTTTTAAAATGCCCGTATATAGGAACCACTGAATATAGGCAGTGGGGGAGGAAAAAATTCTATGAAGTCGCGCGTCTTTTTTGGTGCAACGCTGCTCATTTCATGCATGGCGTTAGCCGGCTGTGGCAGTGTTGCTGCATCTAGCGGTGCCGCTGGAAGTAGTGGTGCTGCGAGTAGTCCGGCTGTCTCATCCGAAGCAAAGCTCGAGGATGCTCTCACAATCTATGGAGGATGCGAAGAGCCTTATCTCAAGGCGGTTGCCGAGGCGTTTGGGAAAAAATACAACGTCACTTGCAATTATCTCCGTCTCTCTTCAGGCGAAATTCAGTCCAAGCTCGAAGCTGAAGATGGCAACCCATCCGCCGATGTTCTCTTTGGCGGGACGACCGATCCTTACAACGCGTTAAAATCCGATAAACTTTTGGTCCAATATGCTTCGCCGAACGCTTCTCATATCACCGATGCCCACTTTAAGGATGCCGACAACTATTGGTATGGCATTTATAAAGGCATCTTGGGCTTTATGTGGAATAAGGACCAGATTGCCGCTGCTAAGGTTACAGCTCCGGCGACTTGGGATGATCTCATCAAAACCGATTATAAGAAAATGATCACTTGGTCGGCTCCGACGACTGCAGGAACCGCAAAACTCGTTGTCAACACCATGGTCCAAAAGAAGGCCAACGGCAAGAAGACGACTTACAAAGACGAAGCTGGTGCGACCCAGGAGTGCTATGACGATGCTCCAGCCATGGAGTACTTCAAGTCGCTCGATGCCAACACCGCCGAATACACCAAGTCTGGTTCGGGTGCTTCGAAGGCTGTCGGCAAAGGCGAATGCAAGATTGGCATTGGCTTCTTACACGATGTCATCACGCAGATCGTCGATAACAAATACACCACCATCGGTATGGCGGCTCCGAGCGATGGAACCGCGTTCGAGGTTGGGGCAACTGCGATTCTTAAAGGCTGCAAACACCCTGAGTTAGCGAAGAAGTTCATTGACTTCGCCTTAACTCCGGAATGCGTTGAACTTGGCGCGAAGAACGGATCTTATCAGTTCTTGGTCCTTGATAACGCGAAGCAACCGCAGGCTGCGATTGATGCCGGCTTGAGCACGGTCAAAGTCATGGACTATGATTTCGATGACGCCAAGAAGAACATTGGTCACTACGTTGAAGACTTCCAGAAAGTCGTCACGCTTCCGACGTTCTAATTCTTGATTGTTTAGAGAGGGGGACGTTCCTGTCTCCCTCTCTTTTGCCTTTTTATGAAGGAGGAATGACATGTCGACAAAACAATCCCGAAGCTTAAAAGTCAAAAAGTTTTTAGCGGACCCGATTACCATTGTCACGACCGTTGCGGTTTTCCTATTCTTAATGCTTTTTGTCCTTTACCCCTTGGCCATTCTTCTTAAAGACGGTTTTGCGACGAAGTATAAAGACTATACCTTTGATTCGTTTGTCTATATTTTTAAGTCGTTTAACTTTGGTAAACCGATTGTCACCTCGGTCATTATTGGTCTAGCGGTAGCTTTGGGCGCGACCTTGATTGGTTTGCTTTTTGCCTATGTTGACGTTTATGTCAAAGTCCGTTCGCCCATCATGCGTTGGCTTTTCAAAATCGTTTCCTTTTTGCCGCTCGTCTCACCTCCGTTCCTTGTCGCCATCGCCATCATTCTTTATTTCGGAGATACCGGTTTTATCACTCAGGGAGTTTTCCATTTGAATCTGAACCATCAACTTTATGGTTATCCCGGTATCATTATCGTTGAAATTATCACCTTCTTCCCGACGGTTTATCTCATGCTCTCGGGCTTGCTAAAAAACGTCGATCCTTCGCTCGAAGAGGCCGCCCGTGATATGGGCGCTTCGCGTTGGAAGGTGTTTAAGGATATTACGCTTCCGCTACTGGCGCCTGGCATCACCAACGCCTTCTTGGTTACCTTCATCGAATCCGTCGCTGACTTTGCTAACCCGATGATTATCGGCGGTTCGCTTGAGACCATGTCGACCGCGATTTATAACATGCTCAATGGTGGCAACACGAAAAATGCCCCGTATTATGCTTCTGCCATGTCGCTTGTTCTCTTGGGCATTTCCATGACGATTTTCTTCGTTCAGAAATATGTCTTTGAGCGCAAAACCGTTTCCACTTTAACGGGTAAAGCTTCAAGACAGAGAATGTTAATCGAAGACAAGAGCGTCACGATTCCTCTTTCGACCTTCTGCACGATCATCAGCCTTTTCGTCATCGTTCTTTATGGCACCGTCATCTGCTGTTCCTTCTGGGTTAACCTTTCGGATTACTCTTTCACCTGGGACAACTGGAAAACGGTCTTCTCAAGCGATGGTTTGGGAGCCTTGGGTTCCACGATGGAAACCTCACTTATCGCCGCACCAATAACGGCATTACTCTCGATGATTATCGCTTATCTGGTGGTTAAAAAGCGTGTGCCTGGGCGGGGCTTAATCGAATTCCTGTCCATGCTGGCCATGGCGGTTCCGGGCACCATTCTCGGTGTCGGGTTTATTCGTGGCTTCGTTAAAGGTCTTTTCCATACCGGCTGGATGCAAGGACTTTATGGAACGATTTGGATCATCATTATCGTCTTTATTGTCCGCAGCTTGCCGATTGGCACCAGGAGCGCCACGGCTTCGTTGAGGCAAATCGATAAGTCCATCGAAGAAAGCGCCTTCGATATGGGTGCTAATAGCTTCAAGGTCTTCACCAGCGTAACGTTACCCTTGGTCCGGGATAGCTTCTTTGCATCAATCGTGACCTCGTTTGTCCGCAGCGTCACCGCAATTTCTGCCGTCATCTTGTTGGTCACGCCGGAGCACAAGCTCATTACCTACGTTATTAATGAATTCGCTGGCAAAGCCGCTTATCCAACCGCCAGCGCTTATTCCACGATCTTGATGCTTGTCAGCGGCACGACGATTATCGCCATGAACTTAGTCATCAAGATTTTGACTGCCAATCGGGCGCCCAAAGATCATCACTCGAAACCCGAAGGCGGCGAAAAGGTCAAAGTTGATGCCATCAATGAAAAACAATCTCAGGAGGTTGAAGCATGAAAAAACTGGATTTGTCGAAGTGCAAATTTTTGAAAATGAAGACGAACGACGCCCTCATTTATTTCGACCACAAAGAGCCTAAGGGCGTTACTCTCAACCATGTGGGCAAGATTTATGAAGAGCCGAAAACCAAGCGCCATTTCTACGCTGTTAAAGACGCCAACATCAAAATTCAACCTGGTGAATTCGTGACTTTGCTCGGTCCCTCAGGATGCGGCAAAACCACGATTCTTCGTATGATCGCTGGCTTCGAAACGCCGGATGAAGGTGATATCTATCTCGGTGATACCGCGATTAACGCATTAGCTCCGAATGAACGCGATTCAGCAATGGTTTTCCAAAGCTATGCTCTTTTCCCGCACTATAACGTCTATGAGAACGTGGCTTATGGTTTAAAAATGCGTCGCCGGGTCGACGAAGAAGGCAACCGGACTCCCTTAAGCAAAGATGAGATCAAAGCCAAGGTCTCAGCGATGCTTGATCTTGTGCAGTTGAGCGGCATGGAAGAACGCATGACGAACCAACTCTCGGGTGGTCAGCAGCAGCGCGTCGCTTTAGCCCGCGCCCTTGTTCTCAATCCTTCAATCTTGCTTTTCGATGAGCCGTTAAGTAACCTCGATGCCAAACTCCGTATTTCGATGCGCACTGAGATTCGCGCCATTCAAAAACGCGTTGGTATTACGGCTGTTTATGTTACCCACGATCAAAGCGAAGCTATGGCGATTTCTGATCGAATCATCATCATGAACAAAGGTGTGATCCAACAAGTGGGTACCCCGACGGAGATTTACTATCATCCGGTCAGCGAATTCGTGGCCGACTTTATCGGCGAAGCGAACTTCCTTGAAGGGGTGGCGGTGGGAATCCCGAGCGCTGGCAAACTTCAGGTCGAAACGGAGCATCAACGCTATATCGTCGATAATTTGGGCAATTTGAAGCAGAGTGACGAAGTCAAACTCGTCTTGCGTCCAGAGTCGGTTCACCTCGATGATGGCAAAGGCATCGCCTGCAAAGTCGAAGTCTCGACTTTCATGGGTTCTTACCAGCTCTATCACGTGAGGGTTGGAGAAAATCTTTTAAAGATTACCGAATACAATCCGCGCGGCAAGAAGATTTATGCCATCGGTGATACCGCCCATTTGGCCTTTAATGAAATCGACGTTCACATCCTGCCGAAACACGCTCCGGTCAATAACACGATCTATCTCGAAAAATAATGCTGTGATTTCCTTTAATAAGCCGAGAGAGCAAGCTCTCGGCTTTTCTTTAATTTAAAGGGGTTTTGCTGGCGTTATTAACGGATTTCATCTGAGAGGGCGAAGTCCCCTTTAACAATCCATCCCGCTTTGCGGAATAAGAGATCGATGAAGAATGTGAGGACGATGGGTGCGAGGACGCAGACAGCTAAGACTTCAAGAATTTTGATAGGGTCATAAGCCATAACATCGAAAGTATTGAGAAGACCGACGAGGCCGCTTGTCCCCATCCCAGCGCCGACCGAGTCGGTCTTAAACGAAAGAAGAACGGCGAAGGGAGCAAGGAGGACGCTAACGATGATTGTCGGAAGCCAAATCAATGGCTTTTTGACAATGTTTTTGAATTGGAGCATCGAGGTTCCGAGCCCAACGGCTAGAACGCTGCCCCACTTGTTATCGTGGGCCGTGTGAACAGCAAAGCCCACCATTTGAGAGCAACAGCCGATTAAGGCGGCTCCGGCGGCTAAAGGCACCGAACCGATATTGATGGCAACGCAAATGGCGACCGAAGAAATCGGAGCGGTCAAGGCCATGCCGACGAGAAGAGAAACTAAGATGCACATGAGGTAAGGCACGGCATTGAAGCTCAACTCAATGAGTTTACCAATCCCGACGGTAACGTAATGAACCCAATAGGAGAGCGTGTAAGTGAAAGCCATCGCTAAAGCCAGAGCTAAAAGCGGAATCAAGATCAAATCCACCGGCGTTCTTTTCGGGTGGAGATAGCGAACAGCAACATAGGCGATTAAAGCAGAAACATAACAGCAGAGGGGATCATTAATAACAATAATGCCGGGCTTAAAGAAATCGAAAGCGAGATTGCCTAAGGCCCCAGCAGCCATTAAGGAAACGAGTTGAACTCCCGTCAGCTTTAATGAGAGGGCAACGCCAAGGCCGATTCCGGCGCCCATTAAACTTTTGATGACGTTAGCGATGGTGCCGATTGAATCGAGATAAGGGATTTTGGCAAATAAACCGATAATCGTTCCAATAATCAGGGTGCCAAAAAGCCCGATGGCCATGCCGTTCGTGGTGGTGGCAAAAAAGCTCTTGGCGCTTTGAAAAAAGACTTTGATCCGTGGATTCTTGGATTCGGGAGAGATGGTTTTGTCAGGGTCCATGGGGATAAAAAAGTATAAAAGAGAGTAAAGCGGAACGCAATCCCTGCTTAAAAAGCTGAAAGAAAAAATTTCCATAACGATCCGCCAATGTATTACGGAAAATCTATGGGTAATCGAAGGATATCAAATGGATAAAGCAGATTGAAAAGCGCTTGTAGATGAAACTGAAACGAAGAATGTCGATTGCAAGCAGAGGACGTATGGCGTGGACAAATTACATTTCGTTTTGTTGAACTTTCTTTTGATATGCTCTCGGAGAACAACCTTTACTGCGACGGAAAAGTTCGCTGAAATAAGAAGGCGAGTCCAAGCCGACGTTCGATGCGATTTCGCTCATATTCATTTCCGATTCTTTTAAAAGATCCGTAGCTTTTTCAATCCGAAACGCGTTGAGATAGACAATCGGGGAAGAATGAAGATAATCGTGAAAGAGATGAATGGCATAACTGGAGCCAATCAATGCGGCGGATGCGATATTTTCAACGCTGATCTTTTCTTGATAATGCGAATAAAGGAAAGTCAGCATTTTCTTTAAGAGAAGCGTTTGTCCCGTTGAAGGCATCGTCAGCGTTTTTACTTGCCCTCTCAAAGAAAGGAAGTTCGCCCAAAACGAATAGAGGTGGCTTAGAAGAAGCAAAGGAGAAATGGGTTTCTTCTCTTCATCGAGCGAGAGCATCGTCATTAATTCGTTTTTCATAAGGGGGGAGCGTTGTTTAGGCAAGACGATGTAAGGGAGGTTTTCTTCGGTGGTTAAGGGATCAAGATAACTGCTTTTGATAAAAGAATTTGGCGAGAGCAGTGACGGCATGAAGACCAAACAGACATAGACGCTATCTTCACCATCGGGGCTGAAACCATAATGAAGAGTCTTCGAATTTATGAAGATGATGTCGCCTTCATTAAGCTGAACGATGTTCCCGTTGACGAAATAAGCCGGTCGCCCCTTTTCAACATAGAAGAATTCCATCTCCTTATGCCAATGACAGAGAACTCGTTTTTCCGAATAATTGGAAAGAGCGCTCCTGATTAGAAAAAGAGGAAAGGCGGGATTCTCGTAATGTAAGATTTCCGATTGATCGGGGAGAACGGTGATACTTTCCATAACGCTAGTATAAAGCAAATAGCAGTATTGTTATACTTTTAGGCAGAAAAGAGAAAGAAACAAACTCAAAAAAGCATTATCGTTTTGCTGTGGAGGAAAAAGACATGAATCAGCAAAGCAACTCTCAAGCCCGACCCTTTCCTTTTATGGCTGCCTTTTTTTCGACGCCAAAATGGGGCACTTTCTTTTATTACGCGAAGAGTCGAGAAGAACTCATAACGATTTTTGAGGCGCTATTGGATTTAGGCTTTGCGGTTATCGAGCAGCCCCACGAACTTTTCTCTGATGCGTTTTTAGCAAAAATGATGGACAATAAGGGGCGGGAAATTCTCTTAAAAAGCCGTTAAAACCCCATTGGATTTTGCAAAACGGACTTGATTTACTTCATCAAAAGGATGAAACAACATGCGTATCTTGTTATTGGCTTTGATCTATATCGCCTTTATCTCCTTGGGCCTTCCTGATGGCTTATTAGGGGCGGCTTGGCCCTCGATGTATCAAACGTTGTCGGTCCCTCTTTCTTTCGCTGGCTATGTGACGATGGTTATCGCGGGAGGCACGATTATTTCTTCCCTGTCATGCGATCGGATTTCTCGAAAATTATCAACCCAATGGATTCTTGTGATCAGCGTCGCCCTTACGGCGATTGGCATTTTTGGTTTCTCCTTTTCGACAGCCTATTGGCAACTTTGCCTTTGGGCGATTCCCTATGGCTTAGGAGCGGGGGCGGTGGATAGTTCTCTCAACAATTATGTGTCGCTTCATTACAAATCTCGTCAGATGTCGTGGCTCCATTCTTTTTGGGGCGTTGGCGCGACCGTTGGTCCTTACATCGTCTCACTCTGCTTAGGCCATTCGATGGGCTGGGAATGGGGCTACCGCGTCGTTGCCTTTATTCAAACCGGTCTTGTCGTCATCTTGTTGTTATCGGAGCCGCTGTGGCGGCTCAACGCGGAGGTGGCTCATAGCGATGAAAATCTTTCCGAACGTGAACACTTGGGCTTTTTCAAAACTTGGGGTCTTCCGGGTGCCGCTTTTGTCTTCTTATCGTTCTTCGCTTATTGCGCTTTAGAATCAACGGCCGGCCTCTGGGCCGCTTCGTATTTCGTAATTTACCATGGTCTCAGCCCCGAGAAAGCCGCCTCCTGGGCTTCATTATTCTATTTAGGCATCGCTGGAGGGCGGTTCCTTGATGGTTTTATTGCCAATCATTTTGGCGATCGAAAAATGGTTCGAATGGGTCTCATCCTGCTGGGAATCGGCTTGATTGTTCTTTCGCTTCCCTGGGGCGAATATACCCCGCTCGTTGGCCTTCTGATTGTCGGCTTGGGCTGCGCTCCGGTTTATCCGAGTTTAATTCATGAAACCCCGATCAACTTTGGCCGAGAACATTCTCAAGAAGTTATCGGCATTCAAATGGCGACCGCTTATGTTGGTTCTACTTTCATGCCGCCTTTATTCGGCTTGCTCGTCAAAGTCATTCCAATGGAATGCTATCCGTATTATTTGATGGCGTTCTTCGCCATCTTAGTTACGATGAGCGAAGGGCTGAATCACGCAACCAAAGAACGTTGGCTTGAGCAAAAACAGGCCCACTAAGTGAAAAGCCCGCAAACCCCGATTCAATCAATGAGCATTAGCGGAGTTACTGGCAATATAAATTCGGCGTGTAGCTCAGGAAGGGTTATCAGTAATATAGACTCGCTTGTCGGCAAAAGCAGGGTTATCAGTCACGTAAACCCAATCATCCGCTTCGGCTCCGTTTTGGCTCATGTAAACCCATTCGTCGGCTTGAGCGGAATCGTTCACGATGTAAACCCACATGGTTTTGGCCTCTTCAACTATCTTAACGCGAATCATCTTCGAGGGCTTGGAAAGACTTCAGCTAAGAAAATTGAATTCTTCGAGACAGATGGCCAGTTCTTGTTCGTCATTATGGAGGTGGGGATCAAGAAAGCCGCTATCGAATAGTAGACTGCCATTTTCATCGAATTGCTTGAAGCGGAGCGAGAGAGAATCGTTGGGCTCGTGAGGGATGACAATTTCGCCTCTCGTGGGGAAGAAAGACTGGACATAGGTGTGATTCCCCAAGTATGGGGATGCCAGAGTTGAGGTTGTTTTTTATATAGCAACACTTCACAACGACTTACTTTCTCATTTCCGTTTTTGTAGGTCAGGAGATAACTATTGCGTAGGTCTTTGATCCGAGGGGCGATGGCTTTCAAGGTTTCTTTTCGTCCGGGGATCGCTCGAAAAGCCAACGTGAGGAAGCGCGGAGCTTCTTCTTGAGTACTGAAACTAATTTGTTTGGGGGCGTGCTGAAGGTCGACATCGAAAGAGGCGTAGTTGCCTTCCAGAGTTGCTTTGAGGTGTTGACCATCCTCTTGATCGACGAGGAAATGATCGAAGCGCTTTTCTCCAACGAAGATAACGAGGAGATGATTTTTTCCGGATCGATATAGAAAGGTCACCTCCCCTCCTTGGGGAACGGCCTCCTCTAAGTCCGCGGGTTCTTGTTCGACGAGACGGGAAGCACCAGGGCGAACAACGAATTTGATTTTCCGTGCCGAAAAGGCGGCGCTATAGGCCTTAAATTTATCCATGGCGTTCTCCTACTTGCTGATAACGGGTTCTTTTTTCTCGTTGATTCTAATCATGTCTTTGGCGACGCGATAGAAGAAGCTGGTTTTGGCGGTGTCTTTTTCAAAAGAAGGACTGCCGGGGACAAAGAGGTTGGTCCGTTCCGGATAGACAAGATTACTGTAATAAGCTCCTTCGTCGATTAAGGCGATGATGAAGCGGTAGTAGTTCTCCGCGCTGGGATTGAGTTCTTCGAGGGTGGCGTTATAGACGCCTTCCGCCCGTTTGCGGCGCTCCACTTCGATGTTGTGGGCTTTCTCTTCGTCCTTTAAGCCGAAGATGCCCGGATGGATTTCGTCTTGGGGTAGTGATTTGACCGCTTCGATGTCTTTTTTGGCGTTGACTAGGGCAAGCTCAAAGAGGTCCCAGTCATCGAGCTCGGTAGCATCGAGAAGCTGAATCTCATTAGCGCATAAGCGCTTTAGAACATCCTTGGCCTTCTTCGCCACCAAGCGTTCATAAATAACGCCCAAAGAACCATCGCTATTCTTTTTGAAGCAGTTCATGTCGATGCCGCCATCGATGATGGTGGGCAAAATCCCATCGTCATAAGCGATGGCCAACCCCTCGAGGTATTTGCGGCAGGCGCTGACCATATCTTTTGCCGAGGCATTGAGGGCGAGGGCTTTCTCATAGGCGTTGATCTCTTTTTCGATGGCTTTATCGCCGTCGGATAAGACGCTGCCCGTCATGAGATAATCGATGGAGATGTTGAAGTATTGGCATAAGGATATGATTTGAGTCATATCCGGGGTGCCATCGCCATTCTCCCACTTGGAGACGGCTTTGTCGGTGACGTTCAAACTCTTGCCAAGTTCGGCTTGGCTGAGTCCCTTCATCTTACGTAAAAGGGCGATGCGTTCATTGATGGACATGGATTTGTTCCTCCTGGCTATACTCTACGGAAGCGAGAGAGACTTTGGCAAACTACTCTACGAAGAGTTTATCTCAAAAAGAAGGAATCAAAATAAAAATTTATCCACGGATCGTGGAGTTAACGGAAAAACCTCGATGTCATCGATTCTTATTTTGATGGGCTTTTTGCGGGGGGTTTTGAAAGAAGGGATAAGAATTATCGCTTTTTTAAGCGACATTCGGCCAACCGGTCACGTAAGATTTTCGAATCCAAAGGAAGGCCATCAGGGAAATTAATGGCGTAAATCATCTCGCGGACCGCAACAAAATCTTTAATGTAATCTTCAATTGTCGCGAGTTGTTCAGGGCTTGGATGGTTAAAGTATTCATCCATGAAGGCTTGATAGAAGAGATGGCGGTGCGGCGTGTCGATTTTGGTGATGTGGGCGATCAGTTCGGCTGGTTCATCCATCTTATAGAAACAATAGACTTGGCAGAGATCGTTATAAGGCGAGCCAATCGAGACGTCGCCCATATCGATGAACATCAGTTCGTTATCCGAAAGCATGGTATTGCCAGGATGGAAATCACCGTGGACAATCGTGGTGGCCTCGGGCAAGCCCCTCAGCATCGTTTCGACTTCATCATGCTCGCTTGGCGTGAGCCAAGTGGCCCGTTTGAAGAAATCAAATCCCAATAGTCATCCGTTTTGCGGGGGAGGCGGCTATTTTTGCCATCGATGGAATGGATCTGTTTGGCCAGCTTGGCGAAGGTGACGGCATAATCCGCGATATGATCTAAATCATTCTTCATTAAGCTAACGAGGTCTTTGGCGTGGAGCATCTCAAAGAGAATGCCAACGCGGTCTCCCACCTTAACGAGATCATAAGAAATCGGGGTTGGCACGCCTAAGACGAAGACGCGCTTGGCGTTATCTTTCTCTTTGAGGATCATGCCCAAATCCATGGTCGACTTATAAAGCTTCAAGATGGTTTCGTCATTCACTTTGTAGACATCCCCGCACATGCCACTTCCAATCACAGGTAGACCCGTGACATCGAATTCTTTGAAGGGTGGACGGATATCGACAAGCTCGTTAAAGCCCGTCATCTGGAACACTTCCATCAAGGCTGGCGAGGCGTTGGCTAACGTTAGTTTCTTTTCTTCGCTAACAAAGCGTTTGTTTAAAAAGAGAAAGACCCGGAGACCAGCGCTCGAGACATAATCCACTTTGGCGAGGTCAATGAGAAGCGAATCATACGAGGGGTTGGTGTCAAGGGCGGAAATAACCGCAGCCCGAAAGTCGGGGGCGGTGGAAGAATCGATTCGTCCCAAAGCCAATACGCTCAACGAGCCTTTGGCAAAAAGCGTTTTTGTTTCCATGGTGTTTGCTCTTTCTTCTAGTGAAGAATACTTGTCGTACTTTAACTTTTGTCGATACGGCGAAGGTATTGCAACCCCCTCATTTTCGCCTTGGACAAAGAAAAAGCGGACATTCTCGAGGAGAACATCCGCTGTAAAGCAAGGGGGAAAATTAAATTCCGAGGGCTTTTTGCAAAGCTTTCGAGAGATTCATGGCNTTCGCGTGAAGACCCTGNTCCTCTTTNGAAACCGCNTCGACATAGAACTTNATNTTCGGNTCGGTTCCNGAAGGACGAACCGCNATCCAAGAGCCATCATCGAAGAAGAGACGAACGACTTCTTCTTGCGGGAGTGTCAACTTTTCTTTCGTGCCATCTTGGTTGAGGGCGATGCCTTTTTCATAGTCTTCGATTCGCACGATTTGATAGCCTTCGATCTCTTTCGGGGGATTCTCATGGAGTTCATCCATCATCCCTTTCATCTTGGCGGAACCTTGCGAGCCTTCGAAATAAATCGAATCGGTTGTGGTCTCGTGATAGCCGTATTTTTTTTCCAGATTGACGAAAGCGACATCGAGCGGGATACCTTTAAGGTGATACCATAACGCCATTTCGCAATAGAGAAGAATGGCTTGNATGCCATCTTTGTCCCGAACGAACGGAGCCACTAAGCAACCATAAGATTCTTCGTAGCCAAATTCGAAGGTCGGACCATTGCCTTTATCCTCGTAATAGCCAATCCGATCACCGATATACTTGAAGCCAGTCAGGAAGCTTTCGTTCTTGAGACCATAGTTCTTGGCGATCTTCCGTCCGAGATCCGAAGTGACGATGGTGTCGTACATCACCCCATCGGCGTGAAGCTTGCCTTGGCGTTTTCTTTCGGAGAAAAGATAATCGATGAGCAAGGCGCCGGATTGATTGCCCGTTAAGCGTTCATAAGTGCCTTTGCTCGAAAGGAAGGCAATTCCGCAGCGGTCGCCATCGGGGTCGGTCATAACGGCAACGTCAGCTTTGACCTTCTTGGCGAGTTTGATCGGTTCAATCCAAGCGTCATCCATTTCGGGGTTCGGCGAAAGAGTGCCTGAGAAATCAGGATCGTGGGTGCATTGACTTTCAACCGGGATGATCTCATAACCGCAATCTTTGAAAACGCGGAGGGCGTTTTCTAAAGAAGTGCCATGATTCGGGGTATAGACGATTTTGAAATTCTTTTTATCTAAATTCGGATTGACCTGAACCGCTTCAACCGCTTTGACATAATCGTCATCGACTTTGCTCGGGAGGATGACGGTTTTGCCTGGGCGAGAGGCTTTGGGGGTCTCGACTTCGAGGGGATCAGGCAAACTGGCTAAGATATCCAGCATCGGTTGAATCTTTTCCGGAACCAACTGGCAGCCTTTATCGTCATAGACCTTATAACCGTTATATTGCTTCGGGTTATGGCTGGCGGTGATCATGATACCGCCGACGCCTTTGACGTAGCGGACGCCATAGGAGAGTTCAGGGGTCGGGCGTAAGGAATCAAAGAGATAAGCATTGATGCCCATCTCATTCAGAATCTGAGCGCATTCCTCGGCATAATCGCGACTGTGGTGGCGGTTATCGTGAGAAATCACGATGCCTTGTTTTTTAGCATTGGGGTATTGCTTTAAGACCATTTCGCCCATGGCGATGGTGGCCCGCTTGACCGTGAAAGTATTCATCCGGTTGGTGCCAGGACCGAGAATGCCCCGCATGCCGCCGGTGCCAAACTGAATGTCTTGGAAGAAGGCATCGTCTTTTTGTTTCGGATCCATCGCTTCGAGAAGGCGCTTATCTTCGGCACTGACTTTGCTCGATGAAACCCACTTTTGGTAGTTGACGTCCACAGCGTTCATATGTTCTTCTTTCCGGTTCAGGTGAACCTTGGCTTTTTTCATACTATCACATTTTACCCTTTGGGGGACTCTTTCTCCTTGTTTTCCTCCGAGGGTTTGGAAAAGAAAGTAGCCAGAGCGTGATAGAGCAAATTGGGGTCGATTGGCTTCGAGAGATGCCCGTTCATTCCATAGGCATCAGCTTTGGCGATGTCGCTCGTGAAAGCGTCGGCGGTTAAAGCAATAATGGGTACTTTCTTCGCGTCTTCCCTCTCGAGCGAACGGATGGCTAAGGTCGCTTGATATCCATTCATCTTTGGCATGCGAATGTCCATGAGNATCATGTCGATGGTTTTCGGTTCGCTTTGGCTAAAGAAAGCCACGCCTTCTTGACCGTCTTTCGCCAACAAAACATGGATGCCTTGTTTCTCTAACAAACGTTTGGCAATCTCTTGATTGANGACATTATCTTCGCAAATCAACACTCTTTTGCCTTTAAGGATGGCTAAATCATTTTCGTTCAAAGGCTTGTTGTCTTGGTCATGCACTTTCCGCTCATCGACGGTGGGGAAATTGAAAACCAATGTGAATTTCGTTCCTTGGTGAAGCTGGCTTTCGCATTGAATTGTTCCGCCCATAAGTTCGACCAATTTTTTCACGATGGATAAGCCTAACCCTGTGCCCGTTTCTGGCGAAGAATTGGTTTGCGATTCTTGAGAAAAAGGCTCAAACATTTTGGTTTGGAATTCGGGGCTCATACCAATGCCATCGTCTTGAATTTGCGAAGTGACTTCGATGATTTGGCTTGGAAGCATTCGCTCCTGAATATCGAAACGAATGTGACCGCCTTCTGGCGTATATTTGACGGCATTCGAAAGCAAATTGAAATAAATCTGGTTAATTCGAAGCTTATCAGTGAGAGGAACAAGATGGGTTTCTTTTTGATTGAGGGCGCCGCTCGTGAAAGTGAAGGTTTGCTTTTTGCTTTCGACAAGCGGGCGGATGACGGCTTGGATATAACCTTCGAATTCCGAATAAGGATAAGGCTCGAGATGAAGCTCAATTTTGCCGCTTTCAGCTTTTGACATATCCAAAACGTCGTTGATGCGTCCTAAGAGGAAGGCAGAAGAGGTGTCGATTTTTTGGAGATAGTCTTTCGTCACTGGTGGGTTATCTTCTTGCTGGGCCAAATAAGTCATGCCCATAATGCGTTTAATGGCGTTCTTAAGTCGTGTGACATCGTCGAAAGGAATTCGCTTTTGGCAGCGGAAGCTTTATCCGCTTTTTCGTAGGCCAAGGTCACTTTTTTATTGAGGCGGTGTCCGCGGATAAGGAATGTGACAAGGAGAGCGACAATTAACAAAGAAGCGATAAGGGCGAATAGCGTCATGCCATTATTGGCCATGTAGTCGCTGATGGTGTATTGAGGAGTCACAATGCTATCGGCGGCAATTAACGAGGTCAAAGCGCTAGCAGGAATGGCACCGACAGCTTTTTGCAACGCTGAGAAAAGAAGAGGATCTTCATTCGTGGTGACTCCAATGCAAACGCTGTAATCGAGTTCGGGCTTCGTGAAATAAGATAAGCTTCGGTATTTAGCATGATACGAAACTTGCTCATAGGCCAAAGTCCCCATAGCGGCGGCATCCACTTCGCCCGAAATCACCGCGGAGATGCAGGCCTCATCATCGACGTAAGAGATGGCTTCGTAGCCCAGTTTTTCCAAGCGTCCCTTGAGGTATTTTTTTCCAACGCGATAGGCGATTTTTTTCGCATTGCCTCCTAAATCAGGCTTGCTGACAAAACCGTATGTGAGGCTCATGTAGGGATTGGCCAAGCGAGCGTTGAGTGTCACCCCATAAGAAAAATCATCCGGGACTTGAGCGCAGAGTTCGCTTTTGCCTGCCATGAAGAGAGTGAACATCTCTTGGAAAGTGCCATAGACTTTGTAATTAAACTTTAACGGCATTTTCGTTTGGAGGAGTGAAAAGTAATCTGGCAATATCCCTTGCAAAACGCCATCCTTTTCGTAAGCGATTGGCTTCTCGCCAGAGGTAACGGCAATGGTAACCGATTCTTTTTTCGCCAAATAATTGGCTTCATCTTTCGTCAAAGCGACATTGCGACCTTTGCTGCTATCCTCAAAATATTTTTCGTAGAGGCGGCTTTGCAAGGAGGGGTCAGAGGATTGGATCGCGTTGAGGGAACGGTTGAGTTCATCGAGGATCTCACTCTTCGTATTAGAAACCGTGAAATAGAAGGGGTTCGGTTCCCATTCGGAAATAATCCGATAATCTTGTGATTTAGCGGTATTGATCAGCGTGACGGCATCGATGTCGCCACGATCGAGGGCAGCTAAGGCCGTATCGTCGCTCGAATAACATTGATAGGTATATTGAAAGGAATTATTGGTGGCTTTCTTCGATAATAAGCCTTCGCGGAAGTCGCTGATAATGCCACCGATCTTCATGCCATTGAAAGCGGAAAAATCATCATAGTAATACCGCGTATCGTTGTCGCGAGTAACCAAATACATTTGGCTCGAGATATNCGGATAATCGCNGAAGTTATAACGGCTTAACCGCTCCGTGGTCTTGCCGACGTCGCCCAAAAGATCAATTTCGTGATTGGCCAATTTGGTTTCTAGGTCAGCCCAGTCGCCAAAAGTGTAATGGTAAGTCCAGCCGGTATATTGGGCGATCATCGCCAAATATTCGTAGTTATAGCCCCCGATGGTTTCCGGGGTCATGCCATCCTGCATACCCGCTTCGCTATACCAGCCCACTTCAACGACGGTCGGATTCGCGCTGCTCGCTAAGCGGGAAGGCGAAAAGGCGTTTGGACTAAAGAGACCGAACGAAGATGCAAGGAGGATTAATCCTGATAATAAAGAATGCATAAACCAGCCTTTATTTTATTAAAAGCCTTTATAGAAGGTAGATAATGCCTTTAAATCCTGTTTCATGCTGGAAGCCCCTGGGCTAAGAGATGGCGAAGCCTCGTGTTCTTTTTAATGAGAGTAACGATTATTTGACGGGAATCATGATATCGAGAATAAAGAGGTTATTTTCTAATTTGACAAGGGAATTGCCGTGATATTTGTCAACAGTCGAAATAATGCTCTTGAGACCATAGCCATGGTAATCCGTGTCATCTTTTGAGGTAAGAGGTAATCCATCTTTGAACCGGATATTTCTGGAGCAATAGTTCTCGAGATGAATCGTCGTGAATTTGTTCTTTTGATTGATGTTGAGACGAATAATTCGTTTTCCTTCCTCTTCTTTTTCTAACGCCTCGATGGCGTTATCGAGCGCATTGCCGAATAACGAGAAGATGTCGAGTTCGTCAAGAAAAGAAAGGCTTTCCGGATTGACGATGTAATTGAAAGAGATGTGCTTATTTTCACAAAGAAGCGACTTTTCGGTTAAGACCAAATCAAGAGCTTCGTTTCCAGTCTTGACGATGTCGCCATAGATGTTGACCGCCTTTTTGATTTCTTCAATGTGGGCGGTTCTTTCTTGGGGACTCACATGCTCGAGGGCGATGATTTGATTTTTCAGATCATGGCTCTTTAGATTGATGATATCGATCGTTTCTTTGCTCATCTTTTGCTGTTTGGCTTGCTGATGAAGCATCTCTTCAAGGACGGCTTTTTCGGATTCGAGGTCTTTCTCTTTGCCCACGAGATAGATCAGGACGCTGACGCCATATTGAATCAAAAGGGCGAAGAGGCATGAAACCATTTCGTAGAGAATGGCAACGAGATTATTGAGATTGCTGCTTTTGGCAATTTGGCTTAAGAAAATGGTGATGAGGATGATGAAGGCGCTGGAAAGGCAGACCATCCAGTTGTTCTTCATTGGAACTTTTCGAAGGGCAAAATGCACCAAGGCAAAGGCGCCGAGGTAGAAGAAGACGAATACGCCGAGATAGAGGGCGATTCTCGCCCCTCGGGTGGCATCGCTCGGCAAGAGGCGCGTGAAAAGCAAAAGAATGTTCCAAGTGATGTTTTGGAAAGCAAAGGCAATCGCGGTGTAGGAGATGGCATCAAAGACGCTTTCTTTATAGATGAAGAAGCAAAAGATGCCGGAGATAATGGCGATGACGAGATAAACGAAATTGATGATGCCTACGCTTAANGAAGGCATCCAATACAAAGCGACCGAAAGAGTCAACTCCCCTAAAAGAATCCAATACCAATACTTGCGTTTCTCTAGACGATGCATCGCGATATTCTGCGCGATGAAGATCTCAAGAAAGAAGTTGAGATTGTGCAAAAGCAGGAAATCAAAGCTACCCATATTTAGTTGTTGACGTAAGAGGTCAAAGCGTCGAGGAAATCCTTTTTCCTTAAGCGCGAGATCTCTACCCTCCTTCCATTGGTTAACACGGCACAGTTATCGCTGATCTCCGTCACGTGAGAAAGATTGACCAAAATACCGCTATTGCAGCGGACAAAAACTTTGGGATCGACTTTTTCTTCAATATCTTTCAACGAGCCACGGAAGGAATAATCGCCTTTGAGAGTGAAAACGGTGACTTCGTGCTTGAAGATATCACAGAAAAGAATCGACTCTGTTGGGATTTTTTTGATGGTATCTTTTGTTTTGATAAGCAAAGAATTGTCGGTGGTTTCGTCTTTATTGCCCAGGCGTTGCAACTCAAGCGAGAACTGGAAATAATTGACGGGTTTTAGCACGTAATCCAAGGCGAAAACTTTATAACCATCGATGGCGTATTGGGCGAGATTGGTGATAAAAACGAGATTGACTTTACTGTCGATTTCCCGGATGCGCCGCGCTGCGGTCATCCCATCCATGACGGGCATGTTAATGTCGAGGAAAATTCCATCATAATCACCATCGTAATGTTCGAGCAAATCAAAGGGATTATCAAAATAGTCCGCATTGATTTTGACGTTATTCTCACGAGCAAAGCGCTCGGTGTAAGCCTTTAAGGTATCGAGCTGTTGACGTTCGTTGTCCACAAAAACGATCTTCATTTTTCTGACCTCCACAATGATAAAGCGAAAAAGGAAGTTAACGGAAGTGGAATCGGTTTTATGCTTTAAAGTAAGCATAAACACTAAAGAAAGCGCTTTTTCATGCGTTGTAAGCGATTACATCCGAGTCAGAAAAGCGACAATTTGAGTCAAAGGATGCCTCGGAGAATTTCCTCCGTGTTTAAGTATTGCCCGGATGAAGGAAGCTGATGGTTAGCTTCTTATTCCCATATTTAGGAGGATATCCATGTCCAAAAAGCTGAAGTTGCTTCGTGGACTCGGGATGCTCTCGTCAACCTTGCTCGCCGTTTCGATCACGGCTGGAGTGGTGATGGAGTATTACCGGGATCCGCTCGACTCTCTCTTAGGAACGAAGAGTTCTAAGATCGAGACGACCACATCAGGAAATGCCGAAGATGCCTGGAATTATAAGTCCAGTTTCAAAACGGCGAAGGAAGCGTTTGAGGGCTATAAATCATTTGCTATTAAAGAGTCCCAACAAACCATGGCCTTGCTCAAGAATCTCACGAGCAATGGCACGAGCGCCCTTCCGATTGCTAAAGATGCCAAAATCACCCTATTTGGTACCCGCAGCTACGGACCGGTCTATGGCAATAGCGGCGGNTCNATCGCCGATTTGAAGACCGTTTACGACAATCAAATNTTCACTTGTTTCAAGAATCGTGGGTTCCAACTCAACCCGACGATGCTCGCGACCTACGAAGCCCATTTCTCGGGCGAAGTCATGAGCGGTTCAGGCTTTGGCGCCAAACCGGCTGAGTATCCGAGCTTGACCAAAACCGACACTGTTGTTGAGTTGACTCCGGCTGCTTTGCGCGCCATCAACGTCAATTACGATCAGGACTACGCTGCTTATAGTGACGCGGCGATCGTTGTGGTGGGNCGTCCGGGTGGGGAATCGAAGAACTATTATCCTGGCAAAAGCGGAATGACCGCTGAGACCTCGACCACGACGGACAACATCATGGGTCTTTCTAGCGAGGAGATGGAAATCATCGCCGAAGCGAAGAAGTGCTCGAAGAAAGTCATCGTCCTTATTAACTCCACCAACGTGATGGAGATTAAGGCCTTAGCCGATGATCCGGAAATCTCCGCGATCATGTGGATTGGCTATCCGGGTGCCTATGGTTTCTATGGTGTTGCCGATATTCTTAATGGCACCGTTTCGCCATCCGCTCGCTTAGGCGATACCTATTGCAGCAATGGCGCTGTCGCTCCGGCCATGCAAAGCTTTGGCAACATCCCTTGGGTGAATGCCGCTGACTTTACTTCCGCCGATAACGTGAACTCCTATTTGGTCGAAGCAGAGGGGATTTACAGCGGATACCGCTATTATGAAACCCGTTATGCCGACATTGTGAATGGCGTTAATGGCGCTAGCACGGCCAAGGCTGGAACCTATACGACAGGTTATGGCAAAGTAGGCACCACGGATGGAACGTGGGACTACAAGCAAGAAGTCGTTTATCCTTTCGGCTATGGTTTAAGCTACACGACGTTCACTCAGAGCTTAGATTCCGTTTCAATCTTGGGCAACAAGAAAGAAGCGAGCGTCAAGGTGACCGTCAAAAATACCGGCAATGTTGCCGGACGCGATGTCGTCCAGCTTTATGCCCAAAGTCCTTATACCGATTACGACAAGACCAATGGCGTCGAGAAGTCCGCGATTCAACTTATGGACTTCGAGAAGAGCAAAGAANTAGCCGCTGGCGAATCGCAAACGATTACGATGACGATCGACATGGCGAACTTAGCGAGCTATGACTTCAAAAATGCCAAAACTTTCATTGCGGATGCCGGCGATTACTATTTCGCCTTAGGCAATGATTCCCATGACGCTCTCAATAACGTCTTGGCCGCCCAAGGCAAAACGACGGCGAATGGCATGAACGTGAATGGCGAAAGCAAGAAAACCTACAAGTGGAATTGGGGTGGTGATGTTGATAAAGACACCTTCTCCGTTTCCAAAGAAGGCGTGGAAATCACCAACGCGCTCTCCGATGGCGACTATTCGATGGATCTCAATACCTTCATGCCGGGAACAGTGACGTATTTGACCCGCAGTGATTGGAACGGGACCTTCCCGAAAACCTATGAAGGATTGAGTACGAATGCGGCTCTGAATCGCTTATTGAAGAACGACATCGTCGCTTTAAAGAGCGGCGAAGACACTTCCGCTTATAAGTGGGGTCAGTCCAGCAGTTTGTCGATCAACGATCNACGGCAGCAAAACCGGAACCCGCCGGTTCTGCAATAACTTCTCGCCAGCACGCTTAGTAACGGATTTCGCTTTATTATTAGGCGGTCCTAGCTGCTAACTTCCAAAACCGAAAGCACATAGTATCGACCGATTCAACGGGTATAGTTAGGCAGTAGCACTAGCAAACGCTGAGCGGCCGCGATTAAGAAAGAAGAAAAGCTTCCAGGGTACTCAAAACTTAGCGCCTGAGAGCCTGCGGTAACAGAACGCATTAAGCCAAATATTCCTCCGTATTTCGACTGGCTGTACGCGCCAGGCCCGTTTTGTAACGGCCATACCTGCCGTGGACCTTGCGAGCGCACGACGCACACACGGGTTCTCACTTTGCCTTACGACATTCGAGACCTCGACTTGCAAAGCACATCCGATTTGGTATCCGGCCTTTCCTTAATGGCATGAACGTGAATGGCGAAAGCAAGAAAACCTACAAGTGGAATTGGGGTGGTGATGTTGATAAAGACACCTTCTCCGTTTCCAAAGAAGGCGTGGAAATCACCAACGCGCTCTCCGATGGCGANTATTCGATGGATCTCAATACTTTCATGCCGGGNACNGTGACGTATNTGACCCGNAGTGATTGGAATGGGACCTTCCCGAAAACCTATGAAGGATTGAGTACGAATGCGGCTCTGAATCGCTTATTGAAGAACGANATCGTCGCTTTAAAGAGCGGCGAAGACACTTCCGCTTATAAGTGGGGTCAGTCCAGCAGTTTGTCGATCAACGATCTNAAAGGCGCNGGCTGGGATGATGAACGCTGGAACGAACTCATCGACAAGATGAGCGCCGCCGAGTTCCTCGACTTTGCCTCGAACGCCTTCCATCACATTCAAAAGATTGATTCCGTTGGTTACCTCGGCAACAATGCCGATGATGGCCCTGGCGGCAGTGATACGCACTACCTGCAAGAAGGAACCTACCAAGGCACCGCTTATGCGGATGCNGCGGATTACACGGGTTATGGCACTCGCGTTTGCCCGTCCCAACAGAACTTAGGCTATGGCTGGAACAAAGAACTCGCTTATGAAAATGGTGAGATTATCTTGGGCGAAACTTCGCTCATCCTCAACCTCCCGATCATCATTGGCCCGGGCATGAACCTCCATCGGCACGGCTATAACGGACGCGGTGGCGAATACTATTCTGAAGATCCGATGCTCTCGGGTTATATTGGCAGCTCTTCCGTTCAAGGCGGTCAGAGCAAAGGCGTGATTGTCAACATCAAACACGCAGCCTTCAATGACCAAGAAATCAACCGTTCGGGCATCGCGGTATTCATGAACGAGCAAAAGGCTCGCGAACTTGAACTCCGCAATCTCCGGCAAGCCTTTGAAGGAAACGGCAAGCCCGCTGCCTTCGAAAGCGATTCGACCAAAGCCAGCGCCTATACGAAAGGCGCGACTGGCGTCATGACATCCTACAACCGCGTTGGCGCCGTCGCTTCTAGCGCGAACCGCGGATTGATGGTCAACATTCTCCGCAAAGAGTGGGGCTTCAAAGGCTATAACGTCACCGACTTCACCGGCGTTTCGGCCAAAGCCGCTCCGAAAGAGTCGATCATGGCGGGAACCGTTGCCTTCTGTGGCTTCGGCAAACCTTCGGTCGATTATTGGGACGAGACGACCTTAAAAGGCGATGCAGCGATGTGCGAGGCCATCAAGACCAACGAAAAGTACATCCTCTATACGATTGCGAATTCGAATGCGCTCAATGGCATCAACTCTTCTTCGAAGACTGTGGAACTGATGACGTCCTGGCGCGCCCTCTACATCAGCCTCATCTCGGTCACGGCTGCCTTAGCCGTCGGCGGATTTGGAGCCTACGCGATTCTCGGACTGATCGCTCATAAGAAAAAGGAGGAAAACTAAGATGAAGTTCTTCAAAAATCAAACCGTAGCGGGTTATCTCGTTGATGCTGCTACGCTCCTCTCCTTCCTTGGCGTGATCTTCTACATCATCACCGGAACCAGCGGCTTCCTCGCGGGGAATGCCGTCGATCCGTGGCCGATTATTCTCTCCCTCTTGGGGGTGGCGATCGGCGTGGTACTCTTCCTCTTCGCTCCGAAACTTCCCTCTTGGGCGATCGATGTGCTCCTTGGAGCGTTACTCATCGCCTTGTCGGCAAGCTTCTGTCTCTTTATCTACGATCGGCTTACGCTCTTCGCGGATGTCTGGTTCATCCCCGTCAACTATCCGGCGGCGGAAAAGACTTGGCTCGGTGTTTCCTTAATCGGCATTATCTTTCAAATTATGTCGGTAATCGCACTGATTGTGGCGGGCTTCATGGATAAGCTGGTCAAAGCGGAATAGGATGAGCTTAGGGCTCCGGTGGGTTCGCCCGCCGAAGCCCTTTGTTTCATCAGAGTCGAAAAAATAAGCGAGTTTTGCAGGGGATAATCACATGGAAAGAATACCTTTAATGAAAGATTGGCTCTTCTCTAAAATTGGGGAAGAGCAATCCCAATTCATCGATTTGCCACATGATGCCATGCTTCATGAAGAGCGGACGATCGCGGCGCCGGGAATCAATTCTTCGGCCTATTTTCCAGGTGGCGAATACGTCTACGTGAAATCCTTCCTTGCACCGGCTGAATGGAAAAACAAAACGGTTTATCTCCATTTTGAAGGCGTCTATCATCATCCCGAAGTTTTCATTAATGGTCTCAAAGATGCGGGTTGGGATAATGGCTATCGGGATTTCGCTTTTGAGATTAGCGAAAAACTGATCTTCGGAGGACATAACGAGATTAAAGTTCTCGTTCATAATGCCGATCAGCCCAATTCGCGTTGGTATTCCGGAAGCGGAATCTACCGTCCAGTCTATCTCGAAGTTTTGCCGGAGAAGCACCTCTTCCTTCATGGGGTTCGGATTGAAACCCTCTCGTATCTTGAAAAGAAAATCCGCGTCCATCTCTCCTCGAACGGGAATGGACCTTTCAAAATTGATATTCAAGATGGTCAAGAGGTTTTGGCTCATCAAGAAGGTATATTAGATCACGAAACTAACGTCGAGTTTACTCTCCCCTCCGCTAAACTTTGGAATCCTCAAGAACCCCAACTCTATCAATGCCACGTTCTTTATGGTGAAGACGAGCGTCTCGAAAAATTTGGAATCCGCATGATCGAAGCCGATGCTCAAATGGGTTTCAGACTTAATGGGGTCACGACCCTTCTTAATGGCGCTTGCGTCCATGGCGACAACGGTCTTTTGGGTGCCTGTTCTTATCCTGAGGCTGAACGGCGGAAAGTTCGTCTGTTAAAAGAGAACGGTTATAACGCTGTCCGCTGCGCCCATAATCCTTGTTCCATCGCCTTTCTTGAGGCTTGCGACGAGGAAGGTTTATTCGTCATGGATGAATATGCTGACATGTGGTTCATGCATAAGAGCAAATACGATTACGCCACCTATTTGCCCCATCAATGGGAACAGGATTTGACAGCGATGATTGAGAAAGACTTCAATCACCCTTCCGTTGTGATGATCTCCTTAGGCAACGAAGTGGGGGAGTCCGCCAAAAAAGAAGGGGTTGCTCTTTGCCAGAAAATGTCCGATTTTGTCCATCAAAACGGCAACCATTGGCTCACCACGGCCGGGATTAATGTTTTCTTTAACCTTCTCTCTTCGCTTGGGCTTGGTGTCTATAGCGATAAGAAAGCTGATAAGAAAGCCTCTGTCGGAAGTGAGTTCTTCAACAAACTGGCCGGGCTTTTAGGCGATGAGACGATGAAGCGGGGAGCAGCGCTTCCCTCGGTCGATCGTCGCATTCGTGGGGTCTATTCAACCCTTGATGTTGCCGGCTATAACTATGGAATTCTTCGCTATAAAAAAGATCATAAAAAATACCCCCATCGCGTGATTTTGGGAAGCGAGACTTTCTGCAAGGATGCCGCCCTTTATCTCGATATGGCAAAAAAGAACCCCGCCATTATCGGTGATTTCGTTTGGTCGGGCATGGATTATCTTGGTGAGGCTGGAGTTGGGGCTTGGGAATACGAAGAATATGCAAAAGACTTCCGCCCGACCCTCGGATGGATTACGGCAGGCTCGGGAAGAATTGATCTCAATGGCAATCCCCTCGGTGAGGCGCTNTATACCCGAGTNGTCTNTGGACTTTCACCTTTGGAAGTGGCGGTTCGACCCTTGATGGCAAAGAAAGATCACTCGCCTTCGGCATGGAAGATGTCGGATGCTTTGCCCTCTTGGAGCTTTGAAGGGCGAGAAGGAAGAAAAGCCACTGTCGAAATCTACGCACGCTCATCGCGCGTAGCCCTCTTTCTTAATGGAAAGAAAATTAAAGAAAAGAAATGCGACAAATCCGGTCGAACCCTGTTTGTTTTGCCTTATGAACCCGGGGAACTTAAAGCTGTTTCTTATGATGATAAACATGAAGAAATCGCCTGCAAATCCCTTGTAAGTGCACAAAAAGAGACGATTCTATCGCTTCGAAGCGAGACGGAAGAGATTTCTTCCGATTCGCTGGTCTATGTTCAATTGGCCTTCACCGATAACTCTGGGGTCTTGAAGCCTCTCGTCAAAGGGAGAATTAGCCTCAAAGTCGAAGGGGGACGTCTTTTGGGCTTTGGAAGTGCGGCACCTTATAACGAAGAGAGCTATTTAGGGACTTCGTGCACGACATATTATGGCCGGGCGCTGGCGATCATCCTGGCGGATGCTGCAAAAGAGCTTGAAGTGAGGGCTTCCTCTTCTTTTGGTGAAAAAACTTTGCTTCTTCCGATAAAGAAAAAACTTCTTTTTTGAGTAAAAACCAACCTCTTTCTTCATCTTTTTCTTTTGGAACAAAAATGAAAATATTTTCTTCTACGCGCTGAGGCGAAAACACCTTATACTAGTGCTGTAGACGAAAGGGGATAGCCAGATGAAAAACATCGGCTCTCGAACCATAAAAGATTGCATCTTTTTGGGTCGTCCTTTTTGTCGTAAGGAGATCACTTTATGAAGAAAAACGTGCTGAGTTATCATCCTGGACATCCGAATCCTCAATTCTATCGTCCGATTTTCACCATGCTCAATGGCGAGTGGCGTTTCGTCTTTGATGACGAACAGCGCGGATTGAGCGAAGGCTGGAGCAACAAAATCCCCGAACAAAGTCAAACGATTCAAGTCCCTTACGCGTACGAAACCCCCTTATCAGGAATCAACGTTCAAGAAGAACACGATACGGTTTGGTATTTCAAAACCTTTGCCAATCCGCACTGGAANCAGAAGGTTTATCTCCATTTCGANCGTNTNGATTATGTNTTCGATGGNTGGCTCAATGGCCATTANCTCGGNAAGCACATCGGNGGTTANGATGCCTTTACCCGNGANATCACCGAGTACTTGAATGAAGGCGATAANCTTCTTTCCATTCGCGTCTATGACGATAAGGANCCNAGCCATTTGCGCGGCAAACANACCTGGGAGAAAAANCCNTTCTCTTGTTTCTATCCCACCACGAGCGGTATCTATGGCGATGTCTGGCTCGAAGAAGTCCCCGCAGCCAGTTTGCAAGGCTGCGATATTCGGGGTTTATTCAGCGAGAAATCGATTTATTATCGGCTTCTTTTCACGCCAGAAGCGATTGGTGAAGACGTCGAAATCAACATTTCTTATCGTGGCAAGAAAGTTACGGAAGCCCATTTCGTCACCACGAACATCTTTTCGGAAGGCGAGATTGCTATCCCGCCGAAATTCTTCCATTCTTGGTCGCCGGCTTATCCCTGCCTTTATGACGTCAGTGTCGTTTTAAAACGCAATGGCGAAGTTACCGATACTGTTTTGACCTATTTCGGTATCAACGAAGTGCAAGCCCGCGATGGAAGGATCTTGCTCAATGGCAAGCGGCGTTACCTCAAATTCGTCCTTTATCAAGGCTATAACCCCGACGGGGGATTAACCTTCAACGAAGAAGGCTACTTAAAAGATATCGCTCTCATTAAAGCCATGGGCTTCAATGGCGTGCGGGTTCATCAAAAGATCGAGAGTGAATTGTTCTATTATCTTTGCGATCGCGAAGGACTCTTAACCGACGTCGAGATGCCTTCGCCTCATGTCTATAATCATTTTGAAAACTTTGAGATTCAATCGGAATTCGGTCGGATCATTACGGACCACGTTCCTCATCCTTCGATTATGAGTTATGTTGCCTATAACGAAAGCTGGGGCGTTGATGATGTTGCTTCTTCTAGCGAAGAAAAAGACTTGGTCAATAGCCTTTATCAAATGGCGAATCGCATCGATTGGACTCGCCCCGTCATTTCAAACGATGGTTACGAAGCGACAGAAACCGACATTTTGGCCCTTCATAACTACGCCGAAGATGGAAAGGCTCTTCTCGAATACTACGCGGGTTTAAAGAAAGCCCTGAAGAATGGCGAGAACTTCCTCGCGTGCGGCGACAAGAAAGCCTTCGCCATGGATTATCACTATTCGGGTCAGCCGATCGTTCTTAGTGAATTCTTTGGTGCCAGTTTCAAATCCAGTGCTGGGAAAGGCTGGGGTTACAACAATCCGGTGAAGGATGCTCGAGCCTATTTGCGCCGTTATCGCTCGCTTTTAAGAGCCATCAAAAAACTATCTTTCTCGGGCTATTGTGCAACCCAATTCGCCGATACTTACCAGGAGAAGAATGGTTTTGTGGACGAAAATCGTGCCCCGAAGGCTTCCTTGGAAGCCATTAAGCGGGCGAACAAGTCCTTCTGATCGATTTTCTTGAGCGTTGCTTTTAGGCCCGGTCCCCCTCCTGATCGGGCCTTTTCGTTTACGAGAATACGGAAAAGCTCACCCCGGTTTGTAGGGAACCGAGATGAGCCTTCCAGCAAGTTTTAGCGGAGCTCGACCTTAACGGTCTTTTCGCTCCGGGCGAACGGGATGAGCAAACCTTTTTGAGGTTTCCCATCAACATATAAGGTCGGCTTTTCAGCCGTGTTGTCGATACTGATGTCGTAAGTATTGCCGCGGAACTTCCGCACGATGTGGAGGTGGGGGAATTTCTCTTTCGGAAGATGAGGATCAACCAAGAGTCCGTCGTAATCCGGTCGAATGCCCAAGAGGTATTGGCTCAAGGCGACAAAACTCCAGGTGGCGCTGCCACTGAGCCAGCTATTCTTTGCTTGCCCGTAATTCTTAGCGTCGCGCCCCGCGATCATCTGGGAATAGACATAAGGCTCGGTGTAGTGAACGTCCGATTCGTCTTCGATATAAGCCGGAGCATTCTTTCGATAGAGCTCGTAAGCCGCTTCGCTTTCGCCTTCGACGCAATGGGCGATGACNACCCNCAGGATTGTATNTGGTTGAAAGACGGCNCCTATTTTCTTTATAGCCTTGGCGGATANGACGAGATTTCNCCTAGTTCNACGTGATATCGAATAGCAGGTGGTAAGAAGCTCGAGGCCCGTATTTAATTTCCTAAGATCGCTTCGGGTAGAATTCTCCAGCGCGAGCTGACCATTAACCAAATTGTGGCCGATTCCGCATAACTCAGAAAGCCTTGCAGGCTCAATGAAGATGCCCTCTTGGCATTCTTCGAACCGAACCTTATGGCCATAACCATCATAGGCACGGAGGAACCTATCCCGCCACCCAGCCTTAAAATGGATCCCGTGGGCGTTTTCGATTTCTTTTAAGCGGTCAAAATCTTGTCAGATCTGCTTCGTTTCCTAAATCTCTGGCAATTTTCCTGCATAGGTCTTTGCCCATACTTTACGGCCTCATGCCGGCATGAAGACGGCTTTCGTGCAGCCCCGGTCTCGTTTGTTGGCGGGTGGTTGGAAGCTCTCGCCAGGAGTGGTGGAGAAGCAGTTCAGGTTCAAACAATCGTTCCAATCGGCCTCGACCGAATTAAAGGAAGGCCCATGGGGCCGCGGTGATTGATCGTGAAAATCAATTGAACCTTTGAAGGTGCCTCATGAGGGGCGCTTCGCTTCCTTATGAGTTATCAAGGGACCGGAGTGGGGAAAGGAAGGGAGTAATCGTCCGGTCTCCTTCAAGTAAGCCAGCCGTAAGCGGGCGATGAGCCATAACGGAATCATCGTTAAAACTGAGCCAATATCGCTGTTCCCTTGTGGGTTAAGGGCTGATAATGATGATAGGTTGAACCATCTTTTTTCTGAATCGAAGCAATACTGATGATCCAGAGGTCTTTGCCTTTTCTGGAATCAGATGGACGAAGCCAAGAAGATCTTGGCATGAATCGCGGAAACCCATGCCCCGTCCGATACCCGATTCGTAATAAGAAGCGCTGCGGGAGAAGAGATAGGTCACCATGCATTGGTATTGATTCCAGATGTTGGCCATCCGATCCAATTTCTCGTCGCCGGTTTCGGCGTGATAAATCGATAAAAGAGTATTCCAATGCTCTTTTAAGTCGGCTAAGGCTTTTTCGGCTTTTTCGGCGCTGTCAAAACGTTTCATCAACGATTCGGCAGGGGTTTTGTTAATGATATTCGGCTTAATGAACTTTTCTTCGTTGTTAATTTCAATATAGCCGAGGACGAAGACTAATTTCTTGGATTCACCTGGCTTTAGGCTCAGATCGATTTGATGCGCAGCAATTGGACGCCAGCCGCTGGCAACGTAATCGCCAAGTTGTCCTTGTTCGATTTCAATTGGCTGTTCGTAGCCATTAAAGCGTCCGAGGAAGCGGTCGCGGTCGCTTTCAAAGTGGGAGCAATGGGAATTAACGGCATAAAAGGCATAATGGTTCCTCCGTTCACGGAATTCAGTTTTGTGGTAAATCACGCCATCGTAGCATTCGACTTCGCCGGTCGAAAGATTGCGCTGGAAATTCTCCCCATCATCGGAAGCATTCCATAAGCACCATTCCACTTGGGCGAAAAGCGAGAACGTCTTGGCTTCGCCGCTTTCGTTGGTTAATTCAACTTCTTGAAGCTCACACGCCTCTTTTAACGGAACAAAGCAAGTGATCTTCGCTCGTAAACCGTTCTTCATGCCTTCAAAGCTGGAATAGCCCATGCCATGTCGGCATTCATAAAAATCTAGCGGGGTTTTGGCGGGCAAGAAAGCCGGGGACCAGATCGTCGAGCCATCCTTGACGTAGAAATGGCGACCATCCATATCGGCGGGGACATCATTGTAGCGGTAGCGGGTAATGCGGCGAAGCTTGGCATCTTTATAGAAAGAATAGCCGCCCATGGTATTGGAAATAAGCGAAAAGAAGGCATCGTCACCTAAATAGTTGATCCAGGCCGAGGGTGTATTCGGCGTCGAAATAACATATTCACGTTTCTGATCATCAAAGTGTCCGTATTTCATAAATTGCCCTCTCGCGTGCGTTACGTATTATTATAAGAATTAATATCTTAACAATAATAAGCAACATCTTGACAAAACCTTAACTTAAACGATTTCGTCACGAGCACCATTGTAGAGGAAAAAATCGCAAAAACAACCGACTAAAAAATTTTTTGGAACGAAAAAAGTACGAAAATCAAATATGAAACCTACGAAAAGCGATTTTCGCAAAAAAGTAAGGGCTTACATTTGCCCTTGACGGTGCATTTAAAAGTGGCTACTATGATTTCGCGAAAACGTTTTCGTGAAAAGGAGGGAGCAACCATGGTGCGTATTTGCGATATCGCTGCGAAATGCGGATTTAGCAACGCGACCGTATCCAAGGCGTTGAATGGCTCCCATGAAATCCCCGACGAAACCGTGGTTCGCGTTAAGAAAGCCGCTGATGACTTGGGCTACGTTCCCAACGCCAGCGCCCGTTCCTTAAAGATGAGACGGAGTTTCACTATTGGCGTTCTCTTCGTCGATTCCACGGCGTCAGGACTTACCCACGAATTCTTCTCGGCCATCCTCAATGCGGCCAAAGTCGAAGCTGAGAAACGCGGCTACGATATTACGTTTATCGCTTCGGACAATTTCGGAGGCAAGAAGGTTTCTTACCTTGAACACGCTCGGAGTCGCAACATCGATGGCATCTTGATCGCTTCGGTCGACTTCCACGATCCCGCCGTCATCGAGTTAGCCAATTCTGGCTTACCGGTGGTGACGATCGACTATGTCTACAATGGCTGCACAGCCATCATGTCCGATAACGAAGTTGGGGTCGTTGGGGTCCGCTTGCTTGAAGTGGCTCACGCTTTACCAAAACTCCGGGGACCACACGTCGGCATCCGCCTTTCATCCATGGTGAACTGACCGATGTGACCAAAAAACGGTTGGCCGGCTTCCAAAGGCAATGCGCTAATTGGGTCTTTTTTGTTCCCTGAGGAATATCTCAAGGGACGCGCAGTATCACGATACCGGATACCGGTTGGAAAAGCTCTGGGGCGAACTCAAAGCACTTCCAGGTCTCACCCGACTTGCGTGATTTCCCGGATGATGTCTCCGGCCGGGTGGGCCATCGTGTCGGCCTCGCTCAAGGTTCATTCAAAATTCGCGGGAATTTTCTCGATCGCTGGGGTTACGGATCGGCATCCCGCACCTCTCCAAGAATGCTTGGACCCCCCGGTCCTTACCCACTTATTGCCCAGGATTACTGAGATGGATCGACGCGCTTGCACGAGCAAACTGATCGAACGCATTGAACACCCCGAAACCTTTCGTTCCGGAGCAAAAAAAAAAGCAAATCGTGGGTTCAATGGCCATCTGACAAGAAGGTGGCACAATCAAGGGCTGATAGGGCCCGTTGTGTAGGCGGATAAGGCACATATATCTGAAAGCAACATTGAAAGGGAGGATTTAATCTCATCTAATGAAAAAATCAATGAGCCGTCACAGCAATCGCAGCAGTCGGGCTCCTGGGCGGTTAGCCGGCTGCAACGGATGAACAAAGCAGTGGTGCCTGGAATTCCGCTTGCCGGGGAAGTTCGGCTGCCGGAAGTTCCGGCCGCGGTACTCTTTCAACCGTCACGCCTTCAACGGAAGGGCAAAAGGGTCCTCAACATCCGAGTGCTGGAATAACGGAATTCCAGGGCCGTTCGAGAACTTCTATCCGGATTTCAATCAAAGGGACCGTTCCAAGGAAGCGATTCTTTCTTATGACCTCCTTTCGCGGATGGGGAACCAATGTCTACTTCAAGATCACCAGCGAACGATAACAACGGTTATCAGAACCAGCTCGACCGCCAGATCCTCAAGGCACAGGGATTCTTTGCTGCCGCTGATAACAAAGTCGATATGTTCCTTGATCGAAGACCGAACTATGCCCACAAGTAAACCACCGGCCAGCGATTTATTGGCTCTCGATGTCCAAATGGTGATATTGGCTTAAGCGATTGCGGATGTCTCAACCATGTATCAATACCACCAAAGGGGACATCGTTACTGTTTGATGGCAAGTTAAAGGCTGTCAGGCTGGCAGGGGCGACTCCGGGGGACTTTAATGCCTTTATCCGTCGTGATCTTGCCAAGGGGGACTTGTTTTGGGCAGCGGTTTGATCCGCCCACCGTCCAGGGCCGCGTTAGCCGATGGACCAAGTTCGATGCCGTTGCGGAAGGACCGCACCACCGGACAAAGGCATTCTTACTTGCTCCTCGGGGGCTACGATGATGGCTTATCGTTGGTCTATTCGAACAACCCATGGGGCGAAGGCCGTGGGTCGAACCAAAAGTCGTTCCACCTCCGATGATCAAAAAATCAAGCTTTGGATAAAGCGGACCAAGGGCTGTACACCGATGCCGGGTTTAAATTAACGATAAAGGACTTCGCCTCTGGATGCTCAGTGCAAAAAACCAAGGACGAAAGGCGACAAGGTCTTCGGTTTACTTCTACAGCAACTTGGGGCATTAACTTTCACTCTTCGCTGGCAACTGCGATCACGGATTAAAGCCTCGGGGCAATGTCAACCGAATTGTGGACGAAAGTTCCTCTCTATGGCGATTACGCCCGGTTGCCAAGGCCCGGCTCCTGGTATGGGGCGGGGCAGCCTGGCTCTGCGCGGCGAAAAGGCAACCGATAAACAAGGGGCTTTGATCAACAGATTCATGTACAACCATACTGCTCCAACCTGGCCGCTTGCTAAGGTATTACCCGCCATTCACGCAGGGGACTACACCAACAACATCCGGCGATGAATGCCCATTCGCTGCTGATACGACCTATGGCTCGAGCTTTCCTCGCGGCAGAACTACTCCCTCTTCAAATGAGGAGTCGCTCGAAGATCATATGAAGAATCGCTGCGCTTACGACATAAGGCTGCCAACGAGATGATGCAGTAACGCATGAAGGACTATTTCACTTCAAGGATATTTCGAGGCGATGCCATGGATGCTTCAAGACCGCTCTTGATGGCCAAGTACACTGGCTTTGACCTACGATTCGAGTTTCGATATCACGGACTTTATATCCGGATTCGCTTTACGGCGCCGGCTGGACGTGTGCGCCCTTTCGTTTTTCAAATGAGGACCACCGTTTGATATTTCTTCAAAAGAACTCAAAAAAAAAGCAGAGCAACGACATAAATGGGACTTTTTTTGATTCTTTTTCGTGGGGTTTCCTTCTGTTTTCAGTTCTTCCGCTCTCCCAGACGCTTCGTTTTTTCCTTCTTTAACTACTTCGGGAAGATCAAAGGAGACGTTTATTTCTCCCCCCCTCCCCCCC
>JGI20225J20221_1002106_pt1 | contig 33766 bp, 36 predicted proteins | sample BioMet4_FD_20221 | JGI IMG/M metagenome (IMG submission 20221)
GCGATCTCCATCTCGATGAGCGCGGAGGAGACCGCCAAGCTCATCAGGAAGTCAAAGACCGACTCCGAGCGCGCCATAACCTACGACCCCGAGAACCGACCCGGCGTCTCCGCGCTGCTCACCACCGCAGGCATCTGTACGGGCCGCGATCCCAAAGAGATCGCGGCAGAGATCGGCATGGGCGGCGCAGGGCAGCTCAAGAGGTACGCGACCGAGGCGGTCAACGACTACTTCGCCCCCATCCGAGAGCGCAGGCACGCCTACGAGAGGAACCTCGACTACGTGCATGACGTCCTTTCCGACGGCAATCGTCGGGCCAACGCGATCGCCGACCAAACGCTCTCCGAGGTTCGCGAGGCCATGCATATGGTGTACTAGGTCCAAGCATCCTCTCCCGTATCGGCATGCGGAAGCGGTCAGCACGCTTCGCAAAGACAGACAAGGAGGAATCATGTTCTGCCCAAACTGCGGGTGCTCCGTTCCAGAAGGTTCGTCATTCTGTCCCAGCTGCGGCACCAGGCTCGCAATGACGCCAGAGCCAGCAAAGGCGCAAGACGGTGAGCCTGCACCCATCGAGGTCGTCCCTCTGCAGGTAAACTCCGATGGTTCGCTTACGCACGAGGGGGAAGACGACACCGCCACCCAAGCCGCGCCACGCCCGATAGACTACACGCAGGCAACGCCCGCTCCCGACGCCCGTCCCCCGCAGCCATTCGCTGCCGCCCAGGTGCCACCCGCACCCGTTGAGTACGCCCAGGCGCAGACGGGCTATGCGAACACGCAGACCTTCTACACGGGAACGCGCAAGAGGTCGAGCGTGGGACTCGTCATCGGTATCGTTGCCGCTATCGCGCTGGTCATCGTTGCCGTGGTCGTCCTCGTCGTTCCGGTCTTCTCGAAGTCCGCCAGCAGGGGATTCACGGACTCGGTCATCACGGACACGACGACCGAGACGACGACACGGGATACCACCAACCATCCGCTCACCCACAACGACACCACCGACACGACCACGACGGCCAGCCAGACTGCGGCAGGCACATACTACGCGCTCTGGAAATACGAGGGTGACGTCTGGGTCTACACCTTCATCCTGGACGAGGATGGCACCGGCACCTTCAAGCTCTATCTTGCGGACAATGAGAACGTGACGCAGTCCGAGGTCGACGCCGACGACTACAACGAACCCATCGTATGGACGCAGGACGATGACGAGGTGACCATCACCAATCCTGACAAGAGCACCGATACGCTCCCGGACGCCCCCAATTACTACACGCTCACAACCGTTGGGAACAAGCGCGTGCTCACACCGACGGACTCTGGTTACCAGTATCCCTCCGAGACGTTCTACGAGGACTGGAACGGCGCATGTGCGGACATAGACGACTAGGCTCGCCCGAATAGGAAGACATGAGGGGGCCACCCCGTATGAGATGGCCCCCTCAACGCCAACCTGTGACCTGTACCTACTTGAGCGTCGCGTACATCACGGCCTTTATCGTGTGCATGCGGTTCTCCGCCTCGTCGAAGACGCGGGACTGGGGACCCTCGAACACCTCGTCGGTGACTTCCATCTCGGACAGGCCGTACTTCTTGGCGATGTCCGCACCGATGGTGGTATGGGTGTCGTGGAAGCTCGGCAGGCAGTGCATGAAGATGGCATCGGGCTCTGCCTGCGCCATGACCGCGGAACTCACCTGATAGGGCGAGAGGAGCTTGATTCGCTGCTCCCATAGCTCATCGGGTTCGCCCATGGAGACCCAGATGTCGGTGTAGATGGCAGAGGCTCCGTGCACGCCCTGCGAGACGTCGCTCGTAAGGGTGATCGTGGAGCCTGTCTCGCGAGCGATTTCGCGACAGGTCGCGACGAGGTCGTCTGCGGGCATGTTGTCCCGCGGACCACAGGCGCAGAAGTCGATGCCGAGCTTCGCGCAGATGACCATGAGCGAGTTGCCCACGTTGTTGCCCGCATCCCCCATGAAGGTGAGCTTGCGGCCACGCAGGTCCTCGCCGAACTCCTCCTGCATGGTGAGCACATCGGCGAGCATCTGCGTGGGATGAAACTCCGTGGTGAGACCGTTCCAGACGGGCACGCCGGCATACGCGGCCAGCGTCTCGACCTTNGACTGCTCGAACCCACGGTACTCGATNCCATCNTACATGCGACCGAGGACNCGTGCCGTGTCCTCGATGGACTCCTTCTTGCCCATCTGCGAGCTGCCGGGTTCGAGATAGGTGACGCCCATGCCAAGGTCCATGCCACCAACCTCGAAGGAGCAGCGCGTACGTGTCGAGGTCTTCTCGAAGAGCAGCACGATGTTCTTGCCCTCGAGATAGCGGTGTGGCACGCCAGCGTGCTTCTTCGCCTTGAGATCCGCAGAGAGCGCGAGAAGATAGCGTATCTCGGCGGGCGTGAAGTCGAGAAGCTTGAGAAAGCTCCTGCCAGAGAGGTTGANGTCTTCCATGTGCCTGTCCTTTCTTCNGGGACGCCCCCAGAGGGCGACCCGTAGGTCCAACGNTAGCAATTCTACTCTGGGAAGGGACGCAAGCGNCCTAGGCGATGTCGTCTCGCCAGAACGCCATGCTCATGCAATGCGGGCCGCCACGGCCACGCGAGAGCTCGGCGGAGGGAATCTCGAGGAGCTCCAGCCCGGCCTTTTCGAGGATGCTGTTGGTGACGGCGTTTCGCTGGTATACGAACACGCGACCGGGGCGCACCGCAAGGGTGTTGGACCCATCGTTCCACTGTTCGCGTGCGGAGGCTATCGGATCGTCTCCCCCGCACTTGATGAGACGCACGGCAGGCAGTCCGAGCGCCTTGGCGAGGATGGCGTCGAGCGAACCGTCAAGCTGGCGGATGGTGACGTCGCCCTCTCCCCTTCCGCGCGTGAGCTCGAAGACGCGCAGCGTGCCTAGGATACCGGGGTGCACCGTGAACGTATCGACGTCCACCTGGGTGCAGACCGTGTCAAGATGCATGAAGGACCGCTTGTGCGGAATGGAGAAGGCAAACACGTGCTCGACACCCGAACGGCTCTCGCTCCAGAGGAGCTGACGCGCGATGCAGTCGATGGCTGCAGGCTGAGTGCGCTCGGAGATGCCGATTCCTATGACGGTGGGACCGAGCACGAGAATGTCACCGCCCTCGATGTGGTACGGAAGGTCGCGATCATACCAGAGAGGCACGCCCGCATACTCGGGATGATACCGAAAGAGATACGTCCCGAGGAGCGTCTCCCGGCGGCGCGTCTCGAAGCGCATGTGGTTGATGCTCACTCCCCCGCCGATCACCGAGAAGGTGTCACGGGTGAAGTAGGCGTTGGGGATGGGGTCGACGAGAATCTCGCTGTCGATGTTCTTGCCCGTAAGCATCACGTCCGCAAGCGACATCGACCTCGAGGCCCTGAGGTCCACCTCATCGGCCCGCACGCCCTCTATGATCTTGTCCACGAAGGATACGGTATCCTTGATGTCATCCAGATGCTTGCGCACCGCGTCCCTGAAGCGAGCACCACCCACGCCGCACTCGGAGAGGAACTCCTCGGTGAGCTCAGCTCGTGCGCCCTCATGGGCGTCGAGCGCTTCCGCGACGAGACGATCGAGGTAGAGCACCTCTACACCCTCATCGCGGAGCATCTGTGCAAAACGATCGTGCTCCGCCTGCGCCACCTCGAGAAAGGGGATGTCATCGAAGAGCAGCGGAGCGAGATTGTCGGGGACAGGTTGAGAAGCTCGCCTCCAGGCCTGTGAAGCATGACTTTCCTGAGGGTGCCGATCTCTGAGCGGACGTTCAACCCCTGCGGCATGGGACCTCCCCGGCTCGAGTGAGAAATCACGTATGAGTAAACCTTACCCCACGTCAAACGAAAAGTCATTTATAGGGCTGGTATCATCGTCTCTATACGATAGGTGACATGAGAGCGTCCGGCACCACGCCTGGACGCCAAAGGGGCATCATGGGCAACAAGGACAAGGCCGCTGGAACGGGTCTCGCGGAAGGTACCGCGGCGAAGCGGGAGTCAGAGGAGATGGAACCGATCGGGAAGGCGAACGGCACCCCCGTGGAAGGGACCGGTCCCGAAGACCAGAATCGCGACTTCTCGTACACACAGAATCGCGAGATCAGCTGGCTTCGCTTTGACGACCGCGTCCTCGACGAGGCCTTCGACGAATCGGTGCCGCTGTTCGAGCGTCTCAAGTTCTGCTCGATCTTCGAGAGCAACCTCAACGAGTGGTTCATGATTCGCGTGGGCGGTCTTTCGGACCTCGCGTCGCTCAAGAACCAGCCACGCGACAACAAGTCGGACAACACGCCGTCCGAGCAGCTCGATGACGTGTTCAAGGTCCTGCCGGCCCTCGTCGACCGCCATGAGCGTGCGCTCGCGCTCGTCGAGGGCGAGCTCGAACGCGAGGGCTTCGCCCGCATCACGCCTGACGCCTACACCGATGCGGACCGCGCTGCCGCCGCCCGCCACTTCACGCGCTATCTCGCACCCATCATCTCCCCGCTCATCGTCGATCCCCGNCACCCCTTCCCCAACCTGAGNAACGGTCGTCTCTTCGTGGCCTGCTCGCTCGACGGACCTGCNGAGTCCGGCGTGCTGGGCTTGATAGAGGTNCCCTTTTCGGAACCCCGCGTCGTCGCGCTTCCCTCGACCGACAAGTCCTATCGCTACACCTTGGTCGAAGACGTGCTCTGCACCTTCCTCGACCAGTGCTTCGGTGACTACACCCCCAAGCGCTCCGCCGTCCTGCGCGTCACGCGCAACGCCGACATCGACCCCGACGGTGAGGGCGTCGAAGAGGAGGAGGACTATCGCCAGCACATGAAGAAGGTCCTCAAGCTGCGGCAGCGTCTGCAGCCGGTGCGCCTTGAGATCCAGGGGAAGATCGGCAACAAGCTCGAGGCCGCCGTCATCTCAGAGCTCAAGCTCGAGGAGAGGCGCGTCTTTCGCGTGACACGTCCGCTCGACCTGGGATACGTCTTCGGACTCGAGGACTGCATCCCCGACGCCACGCACGCCGCATGCGTCTTCGGTCCCTTCGAACCCCAGGCCTCGCCCATGGTCAAGATGACGAGACCCCTTCGGCCCCAGGTCGAGAACCACGACGTGCTCCTCGTGTACCCGTACGAGAGCATGGAGCCCTTCCTGAGGCTCGTGCGCGAAGCATCCGCGGACGACGCGTGCATCTCGATCAAGATCACCCTCTACCGCGTGGCAAAGCGCTCGCATCTCTGCGAGAGCCTCATCATGGCAGCCGAGGCGGGCAGGGAGGTGACCGTCCTCATGGAGCTTCGCGCCCGCTTTGACGAGGAGAACAACATCGCCTGGGCCGAACGCCTCGAAGATGCCGGCTGCACCGTCATCTATGGCTCGGAGGGCTTCAAGTGCCATTCCAAGATCTGCCAGATCACCTATCACGACGGTGGAGAGATCAGTCGCCTGACCTGCCTTGGCACGGGCAACTTCAACGAGAAGACGGCTCGCCTCTACTCCGACTTCCTGCTCATGACCGCCGACCGTGGAATCGGCGAGGATGGCAACACGTTCTTCCGCAACCTCTCGCTCGGCAACCTCCGCGGCACCTATAAGTACATCGGTGTGGCGCCCATGGGTCTCAAGCCGCTCGTCATGCACGGTCTCGACCGCGAGATCGGACGAGCGCGCGCGGGCCGGCCGGCCCAGGTCTTCCTCAAGATGAACTCCCTCACCGACCGAGACGTCATCGACAAGCTCTCGGAGGCGAGCGAGGCGGGCGTGAAGGTCCTCATGATCGTCCGCGGCATCTGCTGCATCAGGGCCAACGTACCTGGCAGGACCGATGGCCTCGTGGTGCGCGAGATCGTGGGCCGCTTCCTCGAGCACGCGCGCGTCTACGCCTTTGGCATCGATGCCGATACGATCTACCTCTCGAGTGCCGACATGATGACGCGCAACACCGAGCGTCGCGTGGAGATCGCCTTTCCCGTGACCGATCCGACCTGTCGCTCGCTCGTCACGACCTTTATAAACCTGCAGCTTGCCGATAACGTCAAGGCACGTGAGCTCAACTTCGAGGGGACCTGGGGACCCGTCATCTCCGATCCGGCGGCGCCACGCGTAAACAGCCAGGAGGTTCTCCTCGCCATCGCCTACAAGCGCGCACACTCCGGTGTCGAGGCGGTCCGGCTCACTCCCGTCTCGAGGATCCTTCCCGACATCTCCAGAGACGAGCTCNNGAAGCTCATCTCCGCCCCAGCCATCGCGACGTACGCAGCGGACGGGAATCGCGCCCCCATCATGTCGGAGCCTCCCGCAGACCACGAGACGCCAGCGGTGGGAATACAAACCGCCCCCGCTGACCCCACCATCGCATCCGAACACACCACCGAGGAGGCCAGCCCCATCCCGGCGCGTGCCGAGGAGACGNCANGCGCACAGGAGATGCCACCAGAGACCGCGCCCAAGCGGCACGGCAGGCTCTCCACGGCCCTGTCGCTCATCGGACGCGGCATTCGCACGCTTTTCACCGGCAAGTAGGAGACACATGCCTGACAAGACTACGCTCGAACTCTCCGTGGAGCGGATGAGCTATGGCCCCGACGCCATCGCGCACACCCCCGAGGGAAAAACCGTCTTCGTAAGGGGCGGCGTCCCCGGTGACGTGGCGCTCGTGTCCATAGACTCCGACGGCTCCTCCTTCTCCAAGGGACATGTCGTCGATGTCATCGACGCATCCGCAGACCGGGTCATGCCGCGCTGCCCCTATGCCTCCCTCTGCGGAGGCTGTCCGTGGGCACAGATGGCCTACCCCACCCAAGCCGCCGCCAAGCGTGCCGGCGTCATCGACGCGCTCACACGCATCGGCCACTTCCCTGCCGAGGAGTCGGAGCGACTCGTGGCGGCATGCATCTCGCCCAGTGCTCCATGGGGTTACCGCAACAAGGTGGAGCTCGCGTTCTCCCGTCACGCCGGGAGGCCCGTGGTGGGAATGCATGCCCCGGAGGGTGCCGGCGTCGTCAAGGTAAGCTCGTGCATGCTCCTCGACAAGGCCTATGCGGGTGCCGTGAAGTCGGTCGCGGGGGCAGTGTCCTANCTGGCGGGCTCATGCGACCTCGAGTTCGAGCGCATCGGAATACGCGCGTCCACGCGCACGCGCGAACTCGAGGTTTCCCTCTGGGGTGCACCAGGTGGTTTTCCTCGCGCGCACGCCGCCAAGATCATCTCCGACTCCACCAAGGCCACGTCGATCGTTCGCGTGATGGAGAAGGGCCCCGCCAAAGCCCGTCGCATCGCGGGCGTCGAGGCGCTCTTTGGGAGCGGAAGCTGGGGCGAGATCGTGGGGTCAGAACGCATGCGCGTCTCGGCACCCTCGTTCTTCCAGGTCAACACCTTGGGCGCCGAGAAGCTCGTCGAACTTGTGATGGATGCCCTAGGACCTGGCGAGGAGGACGAGGCGATGGACCTCTACTGCGGCGCCGGCACGTTCACGCTTCCCCTTGCGAGACGAGCGAGCTTCGTCTCGGCCGTGGAGTCATACGGTCCCGCTGTGCGCGACCTCCGTCGCAACCTCGAGTCTGCCGGCCTTGACAACGTGGATGCCGTGGGTGGTGACGCGAAGCGCGAGTTTCCGGATACCGATGCGGACCTGATCGTGGTCGACCCACCGCGGGCGGGTCTCGCCGAGGACGTGGTGCGCTGCCTCTCCGATCAGCCGGCGCGCTCGATTGCCTACGTCTCCTGCGATCCGGCCACGTTGGCTCGCGATCTTGCGCGCTTCGTCGACATGGGAAGCTTCCGNCCTACGCNCATCACGCCCGTGGACCTCTTCCCGCAGACCTTNCACGTTGAGACTGTCNCATTGTTGTCCAAGGACTAGGGCATATCGAGGAATATGGGTGATTCTCTGACGAGAGCGTGTTTTCTGAAAACGCAACGGATGGGGTTTTCGAACTGGAATCCGGACGACGCGGGACTTGCGGAGCAGCTATGGGGAAACGCACGCGTGACGCAGTACCTCTGCGCCAGCGGAAAGTTCAGCAAGGAGGACATCGCAGAGCGTCTGGACAGCGAGATCGATAACGGTAAAAGGCATCATGTGCAGTATTGGCCCCTCTTTGGCCTGGAGTCAGGCGATTTCATCGGCTGCTGCGGACTGAGACCCCATGGCAGGGATACCTACGAGCTTGGTTTTCACATACGACCGGAATTCTGGGGACATGGCTACGCGACGGAGGCCGCAGGGGCGGTTGTCGAATATGCCTTCTCGGATCTGAAGGTAAGAAGGCTGTTCGCAGGTCATAACCCAAGAAACGCAGCCTCGAAGAGGGTCCTGACAAAGCTGGGGTTCACGTATGTCGGAGATGAGTTCTATGCGCCGACGGGACTCTATCATCCTTCGTACGAACTAAAGAATCCCGCGTCGTGAGTCCACGTGCCATGACACCCCTCACAGGCTTTGCTGTCCATCTTTGCCATTTGCCCGCTTTTCGCAGCCGTACGAGAAGTCGTTGGTGCATACGTGGGTCGTAGTCGTACAAAGAAACGCGTGCATGGGCAGGGAGCCCAGACCGTACGGAAAGGACACCAGCATGAAGGCTTTCGTCAACGATGACTGCATAGGATGCGGTGCCTGCGAGGGCATCTGCGGGGACGTGTTCACTATCAATGACGATGACGTGGCCGAGGCAATCGAGGACGACATTCCCGAGGAGTGCGAGGACGACGCCCAAGAGGCTGCCGACAACTGCCCGGTCTCGGCGATAACAATCGAGTAGCACACGAAATGCCGTCAACGTACAATGGGAGAGCCGTCTCGGCGGCTCTCCCATTGCCATGAAGAACGCTCGTGAATCCCACCACACTACGATGACGTCTCGGAGCTCTCATGATTCTCGCATCACAATCACCACGACGTAGGGAGCTCCTCGAGGAGGCGGGCTTCTCGCTCAGGGTTCTTCCCGCCGACATCAACGAGGCACGCATGCCAGACGAGAGGCCCGAGCCTCTTGTGAGGCGTCTCGCGCAACAGAAGGCCGAGGCAACGCGTCTGCTCCTCGAAGGCCACACGGATGATGACGTGCTCGTGGCGGCAGATACCATCGTCTGGACCGACGAGGGCAACGTGCTCGGAAAGCCCGTGGACGAGGAGGATGCGGTACGCATGCTCGAAAGCCTTTCGGGGAAGGTGCATCACGTCTCGTCGGGCGCATGTGTCATGCACCTCTCCCCCACGGCAGACGTCATCATGGCGACCTCGTTCGTGGAGACGACCGACGTGGAGTTCTATCCCCTGACGAACAAGGAGATACGAGCCTATGCCGCATCGGGCGAGCCTCTCGACAAGGCTGGCGCCTATGGCATTCAAGGCAGGGGTGGGCGCGCTATGGCATTGCAAGGCCAGGGGTGACTGCTGGTAGCGGTGGGCATTCGGGTGACTACTTCAATGTGGTTCGGCGCTGCCCTGGGGCCCAGGCTCGTCCGTGAAGGTAGACCGGATGGTCGCCCTGGCGTCGTCGTCGGACCCTAGGGAGGCAACATGGCAGAACATTGAGAGGCATTCACGCCAGATTCCTGGCATTTTTCGGAGGCCCATGCGACAACGTCAGCAGGAACCGGTTGCACGTCATCCATCTTGCCCGACGGTGCACTGGTGCCGTCGACGGTGGCGCGGAGGCGGCCCCTTGCCCGCCACCCGCGAGACGGAGCCTGCTTCGTCCCGAGGAGACCCGTTCAGATCCTCAATGCCGTCGTTCTCTCCGGGGAGGAAGCGCCTATTGGACTCTTTCCGCGCTCGTTTGTGGGCGTGGCCGGAGCGAGCTTCGAGCGCCACGCATCGGCACTCGAGCGTAGGGGTCGGGCCGCGTGCGATCGTCTCAGGGGGCCCTTGCGTCTTCGACCATTGCCTGCGGCAGCGCGTCGACGAGACCCACGGCAGAGGATGGCCGGCAAAGCGCCGCAAGAACCGGCCCTGGAAGGCACAGGGGCAGCCTCTCGCACGCGGAAACCGTTAGGCCGGCCGGAGCTGGGCTGCAACGTCGGTAAACTCGGGGGGCCACAGCTCGCCATGAAGTCGGCGGCCTCGGCGAGGACGTCGAGGAGAGCGGGAGGGCTTCGTCTGCGGCGGGGCCAATCCGCCGCGGTGAACGCCTGCGGCGACTCGTGGACCCGACACACGGCTCCGCGATAGCAGGCCTGCGACCCCGGACGGGACGAAGGCCTCGCAAAGCCAGCACCGACGCCTTCATCACCAGAGGCGGCGCATGCCCCTTCAGCGCACCAACACCAACACCANGGGTGCGGACTTGGCTGGTAACGTGGCATTCGGGGTGACTACTTCAATGTGGGTCGGCCTGCCCGTGGGCCAGGGCTCGTCCGTGAGTAGACCGGATGGTCGCGCCCTGGCGTTCGTCGGTCGCGCGACCCTAGGGAGGGCAACCATGGCAGGGACATGAGAGCATCACCCAATTCCCTGGCATTTTCGCCCAGCCCTGCCGACAAACGTCGAGGCAGGAACCGCGGTTGGCACGGTCATCAGTCTGCCCCGACGGTGCCACTGGTTGCCGTCGACGTGCGCGGAGGCGGCCCCCGCCCAACCGCGAGAGGACCTGCTTCGTCCCGAGGAGACCGCTTCAAGATCCTCAATTGCCGTCGTTCTCTCGGGGGGGAGCGCCTATGGGGACTCTCCGCCTCGTGTGGCGTGGCGGGACGAGCTCGAAGCGCCACGGGGCATTCGGCCTCGACGTAGGGGTCGGGGCCGCGTCCGATTCGTCTCAGGGGCCTGCGTCTTCGACCTTGCCTGCGGCACCGCGTCGGACAGACCCACGGCAGAGGAGTCGGCAAGCGCCGGCAAGGAACGCCCGGAAGGCACAGGGGCACCTCTCGCAGCGCGGAAACGTAGGCCGCCCGGCACTTGCTGCACGGTCGGTAACTCGGGGGCACAGCTCGCCCATGAAGTCCGGCCTTTCGGCGAGGACGTCGAGGGAGGGCGGGAGGGCTCGTCTTGCGGGGCCATCGGCCGCGGTGAACCGGCCTTGCGGCCGGACATCGTGGACCCCGACACGGCATCGCGATAGCGGGCCTGCGCACCCCGGACGGGACGAGGCTCGCAAGCAGCACCGACGCCCTCATCACCACGCAGGCGCGCATGCCCCTTCAGCGCACCAACACCACCATCAGCTGCATCGTGACAAACGCAAGACTCACGAAGGCACAGGCCACGAAGGTGGCCCAGATGGCCGCCGACGCCTACGCGCACGCCATCCGCCCGACGCACACCACGAATGACGGTGACGCGATATTCGTGATGGCCACCAACCAGGTCGATGCGATGCCAGACGTCGTTGCCACGCTCGCCACGAGGGCGCTGGAGCGCGCCATAGCGGATGCGGCTCTTCGGGCGAGGACGGCATACGGCTACGTGGCGGCCTGCGACCTCGGATAGCCGCAGACCGCAGGCCCTTTGCCGGCCTAGTTGAACTTGACCAGCTTCTGTGCCATGCGATAGATCAGAATCGTGATGTCGTCGCCCGTCTTGCCTGGTAGGTTTGTCGCAAGGCCGATGATGCCTTCGCGTGCGCGCCAGAACATGCGCCGGTCGTAGGCCTTGAGGTCGGCCCAGAGGCCATCGAGCTGGTCTTCGGCGTCCGGTCTGTCGGAGAGCTTCGAGAACACCGAGCAGATTGCCATGATGATGGTGAAGTAGCCCATCATGTAGGTGCGGAGCTCCAGGGAGTCCACGTCGTCATAGATGTGGTAGGCCTCCATCATCACGCGCGCGACGCGCCAGTAGTGGTCGACGCGCTTGGTGAGAACCTTCTCGTTGACCGACTGGTCCTCCCGCCCGATGAAGTAGCGGTAGAGGTCGACGTCGAGGTAGTAGAGCGACTTGCAGCGTGGGAACGGCACGTAGGCATAGATGTTGTCCACGTAGAAGGTATGGGCGGGCATCTGGAGGTTTGCCGACCGCANCGTGTCGACGCGGTACGTGAGCGCATGCATGAGCAGATACTGCGTCTTCTTGAAGTGGCGAATCTCGTCCCATCCGAAGACCCTCCCCACGGGAAGCACGTGTCGGTAGTCCACGACGTTGCGCTTGCCGTCCTCGACATGCTCGTAGACGTAGTTCGTGATCACGAGGTCCACGCGCTCGTCTCCTGCGACAAACGTACGGAGTTGGCCGAGCAGCACCTTGAGCGCATCGGCATCCACCCAGTCATCGGAATCGATGTTCTTGAAGTAGACGCCGTCGGCATTGGCGAGGGCCTTCATGACCGCAATGCCATGACCGCCGTTCTCCTGATGCACCGCCTTGATGATCGCCGGATAGCGCCTCGCCCACTCGTCGGCCTTGGCGGGCGTGTCATCCTTCTGGGAACCATCGTCGACGATGACGATCTGGATGTCCTCGGCGTAGTCCGAGCCGGCGAGGATCGATGTGATGCACGTATCCATGTAGTCGGCAGAGTTGTAGCAGGGTATGCCAAAGGTAATGGTCTTGTCCATCGCGGGGTTCCTCTCGCGGATCAGGGAAGGGGCCCATCAAAGACCCCTGGGGAGGCTAGTTGTGGGCGGCGATGATCTCGTCGGAGAGATCGAGGGCCGAGGCAACGACTCCGTCCATGTCATAGTAGCGGTACTCGGCAAGGCGTCCCACGCAGTGGAAGCTGAGAATACCCTCGACGCGCTTGCGGTAGAGCTTGTAGAGCTCGATGTTCTCGGGCTCGTTGATGACGTAGTACGGGGTTTCCCCCACACCGGGGATGTAGGTCCTGGAATACTCGCGCAGAATCGTCGTCTTGCCGGCTACCACCTGGCCTGTCATGTTCTTGAACTCGGTGATGCGCGTGAAGTTCTCGGAAACCGTGTAGTTGACGGTGCCGACGGGCTGGAACTGGTCCTTGTCGAGCGTCTCGAAGACCATGTCGACGGTACGATACGGCAGGGCGCCGAGATCGAACCCAAAGAGCTCGTCGAGGGCACCCGTATAGATGACCTCGCCACCGTAGGGCCTGCCACAGACCGTGACGGCGGAGTCGCCTACGCTGAGGATGTCGCGCGCGTCGACGCCAAGGAAGACCGAGACGAGATCGTGGTTGAGCATGTGCTCGAAGAGGTCGGTGAAGGAGACCTTGGGCATGCCCTGGTGCGGGGCCTGCGGGAAGTAGCGGTCGTCATCGCCCACGAAGACCGGCACACGACCCATGACGGCGGGATCGATGTCATCCGGGGTCTTGCCCCACTGCTTCATCGTATAGTGCAGAAAGACGTTCTCATACACGTAGTCGGCGACTTCGGAGAGCTCGGGGTCGTTCTTCTCGCGCAGCTCCATGATGGGGACCTTCTTGTTCTCCCCAAAGGTCGCGACGAGCTTCTGGTAGAGTCGCTCGCCCTTCTCCTCGCCAAAGGCAAGTTTGAGCGAGGTGTGGTTGAAGGGCACCGGCATAAGCGTGCCATGGACGTTGGCGAGCACCTTGTGCTGGTAGTTCGTCCAGTCGGTGAAGCGAGAGAGGTACTGGTCCACGCGGTCGTTGAAGGTGTGGTAGATGTGCGGACCGTACTTGTGGATGAGTACGCCCGCGTCATCGATGTAATCGTAGGCGTTGCCCCCGATGTGGTCGCGCCTTTCGAGGACGGCGACCTTCATGCCGCATGACTCCGCAAGACTCCTTGCGCAGACGGCGCCCGCGTATCCCGCACCGACGACGATGGCGTCGTAGCAATCGGGGCAAAAACCCGCGGGCAGACCATTCTCAATGCTCATGGAAACCCTTTCAATCCATATGGTGGGAAACTCACGGGAGCCAGCGCCCGTCCACGACAGAGATGTGCGTGCATTGAGCGGCGCGCACGATTTCGGGGTCGATTTTAGCACGCACCCCTATAATGGGTGTCCGGGCAAGAGAACACCCAGCCAACAGGCACAAATGGCATCTCTGCACGAATCAAAGAAACGTAAGATGGAGGAGTCTTTCAATGAGTGATTTCCTGGATCGCATGAAGTCCGCCGCCAAGGCAGACAAGAAGACCGTCGTCCTGCCCGAAGGCGATGATCCACGTACCATCGCCGCCGCCAGGCAGATCGTCGGAGAGGGCCTTGCCGACCTCATCATCCTTGGTGACCCTGCCGCCATAGACGTTCCAGGCGTCACCGTCATCGACCCGAAGACCTCTGACAAGCGCGAGACCTACGCCCAGAAGTTCGCCGAGCTCCGCGCAAAGAAGGGCGTGACCCTCGAGCAGGCACGCGAGCAGATGAATGACAACACCTACTTCGCCACCATGATGGTCAAGATGGGTGACGCCGACGGCCTCGTCTCTGGTGCATGCCACTCCACCGCCAACACCCTGCGTCCCGCGCTCCAGATTCTGAAGACCGCCCCGGGCACCAAGCTCGTCTCCGCCTTCTTCATCATGTGCACCGACGAGGCCGAGTACGGCGAGGACGGCGCGCTTCTCTTTGCGGACTGCGGCCTTAACATCAACCCCACCGCTGACGAGCTCTCCGAGATCGCCATCGCCTCGGCCGAGACCTGGAGGTCGCTCATGAGCGAGGAGCCCAAGGTGGCCATGCTTTCCTTCTCCACCATGGGTTCTGCCAAGGGTGACGTGCCCACCAAGGTCCAGGAGGCAACCAGGCTCGCCAACGAGAAGGCTCCCGAGCTCGCTCTCGATGGCGACCTCCAGCTTGACGCGGCACTCGTCAAGTCCGTGGCCAAGCTCAAGGCACCCGACTCGAAGGTCGCCGGCAACGCCAACATCCTCATCTTCCCCGATCTCGAGGCGGGCAACATCGGCTACAAGCTCGTCCAGCGCTTTGCATGCGCCGAGGCGTACGGCCCCATCCTTCAGGGCATCGCCAAGCCCGTCAACGACCTCTCGCGCGGCTGCTCTGCCGAGGACATCGTAGGCGTCGTCGCCATCACCGCGGTCCAGGCGCAGATCGCTTCCGCCAAGTAAGTACGACACGCGTCGCAGCTCGGGGCCTCTGGACTCGGTCCAGGGGCCTTCTTTTTCATCATGCGGACGTCTGCGAAGGACCAAACCACACACGCGGACCGATACGGCCCCGCACCATGACATTGATGCGGGGCCGCATGTCGTTTCTTACCAGACGCAGAGACGCCGTGCGCCTGCCTAGCTCAGGGGATGCGGACCGGCGGAACGGACCTCGTCGGTCATCGACTGCAGGCGCTTCGCGGCATTGTCCTCGAACATCTTTGCGAGCTTCTCCGCGGTGGCATCGTACCCGCTGCGGTCCTCCCAGGTATTACGGGCGTTGAGGAGTTCGGAGGGCACGCCAGGGCAGCTCGTGGGCACATCGAGGTTGAAGCGGACGTCGCGCACGAACTCGCCGTCGTCGATGATGCCCGACTGCGCGGCCTCGACCATCTTGCGCGTATAGGAGAGCTTGATGCGCGAGCCCGTGCCGTAGGGACCACCGGTCCAACCGGTGTTGACGAGATAGACACGGGTGCCACCCATGAGGATGCGATCCCCGAGCATCTCTGCGTAGACCATCGGGTCAAGCGGCATGAACGGCTCGCCGAAGAGCGAGGAGAACGTGGGCTGAGGCTCCTTGATGCCACGCTCGGTACCAGCGACCTTTGAGGTGAAGCCGGTCATGAAGTGGTACATGGCCGCGTTCTCGTCGAGCTTGGAGATGGGAGGAAGCACGCCGAAGGCATCGGCCGTGAGGAAGATGACGACGTCAGGCGTGCGCTTGGCACGTCCCTTGACCACCGCGTTGTCGATGAACTCCACGGGATATGCGACGCGACCGTTCTCGGTGAGGGAGTCGTCGTCGTAGTCCGCAAGGCGGGTGGCAGGGTCAATCATGACGTTTTCGCACATCGAGCCAAAGCGAATGGCATCCCAGATCTGCGGTTCGGTCTCGCGTTTGATGTTGATGGTCTTCGCGTAGCACCCACCCTCGATGTTGAAGACCGACTTCTGGGACCAGCCGTGCTCGTCATCGCCGATGAGCATGCGATCCTCTGCGGCGGAAAGCGTGGTCTTACCGGTGCCGGAGAGGCCGAAGAAGACCGTCGTGCCATGGGAACGCGGGTTCATGTTGCAAGAGCAGTGCATGGTGAGAACGTCATCCTCTACAGGCAGCAGGTAGTTCATAACTGAGAAGATGGATTTCTTGATCTCACCAGAATACTGGGTGCCGACGACGAGGACGATGCGCTCCTTGAAGTTGATGAGGACGGCAGCCTCGGAGTTGGTATCGTGGATCTTGGGGCTGAGCTTGAGGTTTGGCGCCGCCATCACGACGAAGTCGGCGGTATCGAAGCCCTCGAGCTCCTTCTCCGTCGGACGTACGAGCATCTGACGGACGAAGAGTGCCTGACTCGCCATCTCGCAGATTGCGAGAATCTTGCGCGAGAAGTGACGATCAGCTCCGGCAATGCCGTGGACCAGGTAGAGCCTGCGCTCGGAGAGGTAGGAGATGACCTCCTCCTTGATGCGCCCATAGGCTTCCTCGGAGAACGGCACGTTAACGGAGCCCCAGGCGATCCTGTCGTGCACGTCAGGCGTGTCCACGATGAAACGGTCATGGGGGGAACGCCCGGTATAGGCACCTGTCGTCACCGCAAGGCAGCCGGTACTGGTGAGGATGCCCTCCTTGTGGGAGAGCGCCATCTCGACAAGCTTGGCAGGCGAGCCATCGACGATCGTCTTCTCGTCCGTATGTGCGATTCCGTACCTTGCAAGCTCCTCGATGATCATTGCTGACCTCCTGGGTAATCGAACGTCACCAAACCCATTTGAACCTCTTCTAAATACCCAATTATTTATGACATAACGCTGTTCACCTAAAAAGTTTACAATCTCACGGGGCTTGTTCACACTCAACTCGGGCAAACGTCCCATACTAGGAATTCGGTTCATTCGTTCGTTCGAAACGCCCATACGCAGGTCGTGGGCAAAAGAACACTGCGAGCAGGGAGACTCCATGAGCATGGTCACCATCAGGCACGAGGACCTCGAAGCCACGATCGACTCCATGGGCGCCCAGCTCATGAGTCTCAAGCTCGACGGTGGTGAGTATCTCTGGCAGGGGGACAAGCGTTGGTGGTCGCGTCGCGCGCCGGTCCTCTTCCCCATCGTGGGCTGCCTTCGCAACGACTTCGCGACCTCTGCCCAAGGAGACGTGCGACTCAAGCGCCATGGCATCGCTCGCCTCTACGACCATGAGGTCGCATCCGCCTCCGAGGATGCCGTCACGTTCCGCTTCGCATCGAGCGACGAGACCCGTGCCTCCTTCCCCTATGACTTCGAACTCGACATGACGTATGCACTGAGCGATAGAGGTCTCACGCAGACCTTCGTAGTGACCAACACGGGCAGTGTCACGCTCCCGTTCACGCTTGGCGGGCATCCGGCCTTCAACATCCCNGCGCCCATAGGCTTCCTCGGAGAACGGCACGTTAACGGAGCCCCAGGCGATCCTGTCGTGCACGTCAGGCGTGTCCACGATGAAACGGTCATGGGGGGAACGCCCGGTATAGGCACCTGTCGTCACCGCAAGGCAGCCGGTACTGGTGAGGATGCCCTCCTTGTGGGAGAGCGCCATCTCGACAAGCTTGGCAGGCGAGCCATCGACGATCGTCTTCTCGTCCGTATGTGCGATTCCGTACCTTGCAAGCTCCTCGATGATCATTGCTGACCTCCTGGGTAATCGAACGTCACCAAACCCATTTGAACCTCTTCTAAATACCCAATTATTTATGACATAACGCTGTTCACCTAAAAAGTTTACAATCTCACGGGGCTTGTTCACACTCAACTCGGGCAAACGTCCCATACTAGGAATTCGGTTCATTTGTTCGTTCGAAACGCCCATACGCAGGTCGTGGGCAAAAGAACACTGCGAGCAGGGAGACTCCATGAGCATGGTCACCATCAGGCACGAGGACCTCGAAGCCACGATCGACTCCATGGGCGCCCAGCTCATGAGTCTCAAGCTCGACGGTGGTGAGTATCTCTGGCAGGGGGACAAGCGTTGGTGGTCGCGTCGCGCGCCGGTCCTCTTCCCCATCGTGGGCTGCCTTCGCAACGACTTCGCGACCTCTGCCCAAGGAGACGTGCGACTCAAGCGCCATGGCATCGCTCGCCTCTACGACCATGAGGTCGCATCCGCCTCCGAGGATGCCGTCACGTTCCGCTTCGCATCGAGCGACGAGACCCGTGCCTCCTTCCCCTATGACTTCGAACTCGACATGACGTATGCACTGAGCGATAGAGGTCTCACGCAGACCTTCGTAGTGACCAACACGGGCAGTGTCACGCTCCCGTTCACGCTTGGCGGGCATCCGGCCTTCAACATCCCTGTCCCCGGAAGCGACGAGGCGTTCGACGAATACGAGTTCAGGTTCGCACGTCCCTGGACGGCCTATACCCCAGCCATAGATGACGCCGGCATCGCCGACTTTGGCACCACAACCCTCGTGGTGGATGACGCTGACGTGCTCCCGCTCTCGCACGAGCTCATCGCCCACCTNCTCACCATCACGCTTCTTGANGTCCCCGATCGTACGATCACGCTCGTCGGTCCACATTCTGGCCATGGTGTCACGCTCGACTTTGCGGGCTTTGACTATCTCGGCATCTGGACGGCAGCCCTCGACGCACCCTTCGTGGCCATCGAGCCGTGGCGCGGATGCGCAACCGCACGCGACGAGTCCGACGTATTCGAGGACAAGCGCGGAACCACGATACTTCAACCCAATGAGACAGGCCGCTACTCCTTCGACATNCGTCCGTTCTAACCCATCTGACCTGGAGAAGGTGACAGGTATCTTCTCCAGGTCAGACATTCTCACAAGGCGTCGTCAAACGCAGTTACTTACTTACTCAACAACGCCTCGACGTCGAGTGCGATCATAAGCTCCTCGTTGGTCGGAACGACAAGGACCCGAATCTTCGAGTCAGGCGCGGAGATATCACGAATCTCGCTCGAGCGAACGTCATTCTTCTTCTCATCGATCTTGACACCCATCCATGCGAGCTCCTTGACCACACCCGCACGCATCACGGANGAGTTCTCGCCGATGCCGGCGGAGAAGGCCATGGTGTCAAAGCCATGCATCGCCTGNGCCATCTCCATGANGAGCTGGGAGGTGCGATAGTAGAACATCTCAAGGGCCATCCTACAGTTCCTGTCNCCGTCGTCGGCACCAAGCTCGATGTCGCGAGAGTCAGAGGAGATGCCAGAGAGGGCCAGCAGACCAGACTGCTTGTTCATCATGGTGTCGACCTCATCGATGCTATAGCCACCAACGCGCTGCAGGTAGCAGACGGTGGCAGGATCGATGCTGCCGCACCGCGTCCCCATGATGAGTCCGTCGAGCGGCGTGAGACCCATGGTGGTGTCCATGTCCTTGCCATCCTTGATGGCGGCAAGGGAGGCGCCGGAACCGAGGTGACAGCTCACAAGCCTGTGGGTGTGACCACCGGTAAACTTGTCCGTCGCCCGCCAGATGAAGCGGTGTGAGGTGCCATGGGCACCATACTTGCGAATNTGCAGCTTGTCGACCACGTCACGCGGGAGCGCGTAGCGATAGGCCTTCTCGGGGATGTTGTAGTGGAAGGAGGTGTCGGCGACGATGACGTTGCCGATGGACGGGAACATGTTCCGGCAGATCTCGATGACGTCTGCCTCGGCATAGTTGTGGAGCGGCGCAAGCGGAGCGACCTCACGAACCCAACCGAGCGTCTCGTCGGTTACGATCTTCGACTCGGGGAAGTACCAGCCTCCCTGAACGACGCGGTGACCGATGCCCTGAATCTTGTCGTTGCCAAAACCCGCGTCACCGAGAATCTGGAAGACATACTTGATGGCGGTCTTGTGATCGGGAAGCGCGACNTCGAGCTTCTGCTTCTGGCCACCGTTCTCCTCGTGACCGACGAACGAGCCGTCGATTCCGATACGCTCGCAGTTGCCCTTGGCATAGACCTTGTTTGAGGTGGTGTCGAGCAACTGATACTTGAGCGATGAGCTGCCAGCATTGATGACCAGTACGTTCATGGGACTCCTCTCACGGGAACACGGTTACCGCATGCAATCATACCCCCACGGCTGGCGTGCGGGTTTCACGCGGACGTCCAGACGACAAGTTAGACGGCCTTCTCGGCGAGAAGGACCTCNTCGACGATGCGCGCGGCGCGAACGACGCACTCGTGGCAGGGGCAGAGCACGACGCCGGTATCCACACCCTTGATGTCCCGGCACCGCGTGGCACCGACCTCCTCGCGAAAGCGCTCCACGAGCCTGCGCGAGACGGCATAGGTGGCCGCCTTGCCACCCTCTCCGTGCGTGGAGATGGCGGTGAGGAGACAGGCGCCGGAAAGCGCCCCGCAGGTGCCCTCCATGCCGCCCATTCCCAGGCCAAGCCCAAACGAGAGGCGAAACACGTCCTCCTCGGAGAGACCCACGAGGTCAGCATAGGTGCAGGCGACCGCCTGTGCGCAGTTGTAACCGCGACTATGGCGGTCTGCGGCACCCTGGACCCTAGACTCCATGGCTACTCCCTCTTTCCGAAGTCGTTCCTGAGACGAGTCCCTCCGAGGACATGCAGGTGCAGGTGGTTGACCGCCTGACCGGCATCGGCACCCGCGTTCATGACGTAGCGAAACCCTGACGCACGAATCCCCTCCCTCTCGACGATGAGGTTCGCCGCACGGATCATCGCCTCGACCGTGGATCCCGGCACCCCGTCGGCGATGTCGACGTAATGGCGCTTGGGCACCACGAGCACGTGGGTGGGGGCGACGGGGTTAAGGTCGCGAAAGGCGACGACCTCGTCGTCCTCATAGAGGAGATCGGTAGGAATCTCGCCGTTGGCGATCTTGCAGAAGATACAGTCCGACATATGTGTCCCTCTCCTTGGGCTACTCGTTGACGAAGGCCGTCGAGGGCGCCGACGTGGTGTCGGTGAGCTCCTGGGTCCCTGCCTCCTGTTCGAGAACGCGCACCTTCTGCTCGGCGTCGGCGAGACGCGCGCGAAGGCTCTTCAGAATATCCACGCCACGGGCATACCGCTCGAGCGAGTCCTCCAGTTCGAGACTACCGCCCTCGAGCGCCCGAACGATCTGCTCGAGCTCGACGGAGGCCTCCTTGAAGGTCAGCTCGTCAACGTTTCGATACTTCTCGTCTGCCATGACACGTCCTCTCCTCGGCTGCACGCAGCCGCTAGCCTGCTTGTTCGTCCTCGGCCACGGAACTCACGACGGCACCCATCGCTCCCCTGCCGAGACGAACACGGATGTCGCTGCCNATCTCCACCTGCGAGGCATCGACGATCACGTGCCCACCGGCATCCCAGGCGATGGCGTACCCGCGCGAGAGCACCCTNAGCGGCGACAGGGCGTCGAGACCCGCCGCATAGGCAGCGGTTCTCGAGTCGAGACCCAAGAGCACGTGTGTCTCGGCCTTCCCGACCCGACCGGCCAGACCCTCGATGTACGTTGCGCGCTGGGGAGTGATATGGCTTCCTGCAGCCGCAAGAGACCGGGCAAGCGACTCCACATCCATGTGGCAGTGCCGCACCGTCTTGGGGATGGCGTCGATGAGGCGCTGNTCCGTCACATTGAGCGCACCCGCCCGATCCGCGAGGATGCCCCTCGGCTCGGTGAGGCACCGTCGCCGTCCCATGGACTCGACAAAATACGCCCTCCTTGAAAGCTCGACACGCATCGCGCGCACGATGCCGCCCGACAGCGCGTCAACCCCTCTGCCCGCAACATCAAGGGTGGCAGAGAGTGCAGCCGCGAGNCGCTCCTCGCGCTGGATCATCGCGCTCTCTATCTCGTCGATGGCCGGGGCGACCGACTCGGCGGCAGCCGTAGGAGTCGAGCAACGCTTGTCGGAGACCATATCACAGACGCTCGTGTCCGGCTCATGTCCGATGCCCGTGACCACGGGTACGGGACAGGCCGCGACGGCGCGCGCAAGCGTCTCGTCGTTAAAGCACATGAGGTCCTCGAAGGAACCTCCACCGCGCACGAGAAGGATGGCATCCGGCTCATACGATGCGGCGATGCGAAGCGCGCGAATGATGGTGGCAGGGGCACCAGCACCCTGTACGCTGCAGTTGACGACGTCGAGCGCCACGAGGGGATTTCTTCTTGCNAGCGTTCTCTTGACGTCATCGATGACGCTTCCCGAGAAGGAGGTGACGACCGCTACACGCGAGCAGAACCTCGGGATGGGCCGCTTTCGGCTTTCGTCCATGAGCCCCTCGCTCTGGAGCCTTCGGGCGAGTGCGGCGACCTGCGCACGCAGCAGGCCTTCCCCGGCAGGTTCGGCGGTGTCCGCGATGAACGAGAGCCTTCCCCAGGGTTCATACACCTGGAAACACCCGATGAGACGGACCTTCATGCCGTCTCGCAACTGGAAGTCGAGCTTGTCACGCCCACCCCAGATGGTCACGGGCATGGAGGCACCGTCATCCTTCACGTCGAAGTAGAGATGCCCACGAGGCCCCTTTGGTGGCTTGGAACCCGAGACCTCACCCTCGATGACCAGACGCGGCAGCTTCTTGACCACGCCACCCACGAGTGACAGGGCCTCGGAAACGGATAGGACCTCCATGCCCTCCCCAAGCGCCACGGCTAGTCCCTCTGGGTNCGAGCCAGCAGGTACAGGAACTGGAGCAGCGAGGCAAGCGCAGCCGCCACATAGGTGAGCGCGGCGGCGGTGAGCACCTGCTTGGCTCCCTCCTGGTCGATGGATGAGCCCTGTGCCGAGAGGTAGGCGACCGCACGGCGCGATGCGTTGATCTCGACCGGAAGGGTGACCAGCTGGAAGACGATCGTGGCAGCGTACAGGATGAGCGCGAACCGGACGAGACCCATGAAGCTCAACGACGTGCCGATGATGAGGATGACGAACCATGCGCTGGATGCGAAGTTGACCACGGGAACGAGCGCCGAGCGAATCTTGATGGGCACGTATCCTCGGGCGGTCTGCACCGCATGACCCGCCTCGTGGCATGCGACCGCAACCGACGCGACCGACCCCCGTGCATAGTTGTCCTCGGAGAGATGGAGGTTGTTGTCCCTCGGATCGTAGTAGTCGGTAAGGGACCCGGCGACACGGGTGATGCCCACCGCGCTAGCACCACCCTCGTCGAGCATGCGGCGCGCCACATCGGCACCCGTGCCCCTGAACGAGGCATCCACCTTGGACCACTTCGAATACGTATGCTTGATGTAGCTTTGGGTACCAACGCCCAGCAGGAGGGAGATGCCAATCACGACGAGATACATCGTATCGAATCCATAGCCGATGCCGTAGTACATCTTGCGCTCCAATCGGTGAGGTTGCAGTGATGGGTTTGTACCCAAAGCGTTAGCCGCCCTCGCAGGATATTCTACGCGACACGGCGGACACAAACGACGCACCGTTCCCTGCGCCTTGCGACGGATGGCGCTAGAGCACCTCGATATGGCCGTTCTTCACGGTAAGGCCCACCTCACCCGCAAGCAGGCTCTCGAGCTGACGTCCCACGAGGTCGTGGCGCCAGCCCGTGGCAAGACGTGATGACGTGCGGTCGGAGACGAAGTCGACGAGGTCGTCTCGGGTGGCGATGAGCTGCGCCGCGATGCCGGTCTTCTCGGAGGTCACGCGAAGCATCGCATACATGAGGTCGATGACTCCCTCGACGTCACCAGAGGGACGGGCATGGTGCTCGACCTTGGGAAACATGTCCGGAGAGACGGACGTTCCGGCTTCGACGGCACGTACGATGCGCGCACCGTCGCGGTCGGAAATCTGCTCCGTGCCACGAATCCTGCGCAGGCGATCAACTGAGGTGGGCATCCGCTTGCAGATCTCCACGATCACCTCATCGGATACGACCCACTTGCGCGGGAGATCACGCGCCGCCGCAGACTCCTCCCTCCAGGCGCAGACCTCGCGCGCAACGGAGAGCTGCCTTCTGGTAAGAGAGCTCGCACGCTTGAGCTTGAGGTAGGCCTCGCGCGGGTCCCTGCGAACCTTCCCCGGGTCGCAGAGCGCATCCATCTCGGGCATGACCCACGCGAGACGATCCTGCTCGACGAGGCTCGATATCATCTTCTCGTAGATGGAGGGGAGGTAGCGCACGTCATCCTCGGCATAGACGAGCTGCTCAGGGTCGAGGGGGCGCTTTGACCAGTCTGTGAGCGACTCTGCCTTAGGGAGACGGACGCCTTCGAACTCCTCGACGAGCGCACCATAGCTCACCTGCTGGCGCATGCCCAAGAAGGCCGCAGCGACCTGCGTGTCAAAGACGGGGGCGCAGGGGCATCCCATGCCCTCGAGAATCACCTCGAGATCCTGCGTGCAAGCATGGAAGACCTTCGTCGAACGCTCGTCGGAGAGGATGGCCGCCAGTGGCGAAAGGTCCTCCACGAGGACGGGGTCTATGGCCGCGATCTCGTCTCTCGTACCCACCTGGATGAGACAGAGTCTCGGATAGTAGGTCTTCTCCCTCAGGAACTCGGTGTCGACGGCGATGACGCGCGCGTTTGAGATGCGTTGACAGAACGCAGAAAGACCATCAGTGGTGGATATGTACACAAATGCTCCGTGTTTCCGCAGCTCGGCTTGGATTGGATATCATCGGACACATGGGTACGAAAGAGGACGTGCCCATGGCCCGTACATGATACTACCCGCAGACCATCACGCATCCCATTGGGAGACCCCATATGCGCACCCTCATCATTCACAATCCAAAGTCCGGGTTCGGCTCTGACGCCATCTTCGAATTCGAGCGCGCACTGCTGCACCCCGGGGACAGCTGCACCTTTCTCATGACCGACGAGGACTTCTCCGCATCCGAGCTGGTGGCGAATGCCCGGGACTACGACCTCGTGGTCATCTCTGGCGGTGACGGCACCGTGACGAGCCTGCTCTATGCCCTCAGGGGCACGGAGATACCGATATGCATCTTCCCCTCAGGCACCGCGAACCTCTTCTTCTCAAACCTCGGTGACGCCCCCGAACCCGCGGCACTCGCCCGCGCATGCAGGTCCGGGGAGACGGCCTCGGTCGACCTCGGTGAGATCTCGTGGCTCGACGAGCATGGCGAGCACCTCAAACGCGGGTTTGCGCTCATGGCCGGTACGGGCTTCGACGCGCAGATCATGGCAGCAGCCACTCCCAACAAGATGGTCATGGGCGAGGCGGCCTACTTCGCGGCGGCAATCGCCAACCCGCGTCCCGATGTCATCCGCTTCGTCATCGACGTCGATGGGGAGCGCTACGAGCGCGATGGCATCACCTGCCTCGTGGCCGACAACGCCATGATCCAGGGTGACATCGAGATCGTCCCCGACAGTCGCATGGATGACGGCGCGATAGAGGTCATCGTCATCGAGACCTCCGACGCAGTCCAGGTGCTGCGCCCGCTCCTCGTGGGTCTCGTGGACAAGACCGGAAAGTCGTTGGGACGCCCGCACGTCGAGTGCTTTCGCGGCCAGAAGGTCACCGTACGGACCACCAAGGTCATTCCCCTCGAGGTCGATGGGGAGTCGTGCAGCCCTGGCGTCAACGGCTACGACGCGCGCGTCATTCCCGGGGCCGTGAACGTCATCGTCGACTCCATGAGCCGCTATCACAGAAAAGACATCGGACACACGCCGAGGTTTCCCGTGGATGACATCCCCTATCCGCGATTCTGACAGCCAGCGGGCGGTTTGCCTAGAAAAACATCATGAGCAGCGCATAGGCAACCATACCCACGATGGCGCACCAGATGAGGGAGCCCGTCTTGCGGGCCACGACGACTACGACNGCCGCCGCAACGAAAGGAACCGTTGCCTGGAGCGGATTGGCCACGAAGGCTGAGGGGTTGATGAGGTCGTTTGCGACGAGGGCGGCAAACGACGCCGCAGGAATGAGCCCGAGCGCCTGCGAGAGCCGCGGCGAAAGCTCGCGTCCCTTGAGCACGAAGAGCGGGATGCACCGACAGGCGATCATGCTGGCCAGGACCGATGCGTAGAGGANGAGAAAGTCCTGCAGGCTCATCGTCCGATCGCCACCTCATAGGCCATGCCGGCAAAGACGCCCGCGAGGGCACCGAGCAGGATGGCAGGACCTGAGAGCCCCANGAGCTTGCATGCCAAGACGCCCACAAAGGCGACGCAGATGACGATGGCCGTCGTACGATTGAGCGGTTGACCCACAAGAAGGCAGACGAAGATCGAGGTCATGGCAAACGACGTCACGGCCAAGGGGAGGTTGAGCATGGGCCCGGCCGCCGTGCCCACGGCGTTGGCGATCGTCCACGACGTCATGCTCATGAGGTTGACGAGGAGCGCCCTTCTCGGCGTCCACGTCCCGTCCGTCACGAACTTGTCGAGGCTCACGCCAAAGCTCTCGTCGGTCACGGTGGCGGAGAAGAAGAACGCCAGGGGCTTGCCCACGTCGGAGAAGTACGGCGAGAACGCGGCCGAATAGAGCATCTGCCGNGTGTTGACAAAGGAGACGCTGGCGATGACCGAGTAGAGCGGTGCACCCGCAAGCCACATGGAGGGAATCATGAACTGGCCGGCACCCGAGTAGAACGTCATCGAGAACAGGAGGGACATGAACGGCGAGAACCCCACCTTGCTCTCCATGATGCCGCAGGGTAGGCCGATGGCCAGATAGCCGAGCATCACGGGAAGCGCGGCATGAAAGGCCGAGAGTATGTCCTCCTTCGTAGGCACAGTGCCCGCCATTCTATACAAACGGCGGGCACATCGATGCCGGGCTACAAAATTGACACCTGCTAGAGCGCGTCATCGGCGGGGAATCGCACGCCGGTCTGCGAGCGAATCTCATCCATCACATGGAGGGAGTCGAGCGTGGTGCGCTCGAGGGTGGCAACCTTCCCGACCGCAGCCTCGTCTCCGCGTATCGCAGCGGCGAACGTGGCGATCTCGCATACCATATCCTTCTCCGGGAACGTCCGCGAAGATGGGTTCGCCCTCGCCACTGCTCATCCGATAGACCATCCCCTTGTCCTCGTGTACGAAGATGCGCACGTTGACGGGACAGGACGTCTGATCCCACACGATCGTGGCCTCCTCGCCCTCAATCTGGGAAGAGACCATGTCATCGGACATCTTGCCGTACGAGAGGTTCACCACCTTGTCGCCGTAGTCGAGAAGCGCCTCGCCGGCAAGGTCGATGGTGTCATAGGGATCGCCTGCGCTACAGCCAGGCACGTGAGTCGTGACGGCGGCCGAAAGCACGCGGGCAGGACGGCCGAAGAGTGCCACGGCAGGCTCCACGCAATAGACCCCGATGTCCATGAGGGCACCTTCCGAGAAGCGTGGATCGAAGACGTTGAGCCGCTCGCCCTGGCGAAGCCGTGCCATGCGAGACGTGACCTTGGAGAATCGGAAGGTCGCAAGACGAACGGGGCCCAGCCTGGGAAGGGCCTCGCGAATGCGGTCGAACGAGGGGACATGNAGGTTGCGCATGGCCTCCATGGCAACGACACCCTGNTCGTGCGCCACGGAGAAGACCTCGGCAGCCTCTCGCTCGCACGAGGAGAAGGCCTTCTCCACCATGACGTGCTTTCCGGCGCGGGCGAGGGTCATGGCCTGGCTCGCATGGAGACCGTTGGGTGTGGCGATGTAGACGGCATCGACCTCATCCGACGCGGCGAGCACAGCGAGATCGTCGAAGAAGAGTCGCGCACCGTACCGAGACCCAAAGTCGCGCGCCGACTTCTCGTCACGGGAGTAGGNGCCGACGTACTCCACGTCNTCGGTCTCCGCAAGNGCCTCGAGAAAGCGCTCGGTGATGCCGCTCCTGCCGATGGTCGCAAACCTGATACTGTCCATAGCTCCCCCATCTCCACGCCGCACGGATGTCACTCGCCCCTTGCCCGAAGCCCACGTGCGGCCTCTCCCGTATATGGAGATTATGGTGCATGTCGCAGCATGCGGAGGGCGAGTCCGCCCACGAATCGGCAGTCCGTCACAACCGGCTGGGACGAGATGGGATTGACCTGCAGCCTTCACGTAGGCATCGTGCTTTTTGGTGCGTGCGAGCCCAGATGCTGGTAATCTGCAATCGTTGTGTTTTGAATCAAGGTCAGGTTGCGGGGGCACCATGTATCACTTCGACGACAGGGTCAGGTACAGCGAATGCGACGAGAACGGTGACCTCTCGCTCGTTGCGATGATGAACTACCTGCAGGACTGCTCTACCTTTCAGTCCGAGTCGCTCGGCGTCGGGCTCGACTACCTCAACGAGCACCATATGGGGTGGGTGCTCACCACATGGCAGATCGAGGTCAGCCGTCTCCCCCACTTCTGCGACACCGTGCGAACGGCGACCTGGGCCTATGGCATGCACGGCTACCAGGCTCTCCGTAACTTCGTGATGGATTCGACCGACGGCGAACGCCTCGTGACCGCCGACTCGCAGTGGGTCCTCTTCGACCTCGAGGAGCGACACATGATACGGATTCCCGATTCGCAGCTCGTCTACGTCTCGGGCGAGACACGCTGCGAGATGCGCGCCATGCCAAAACACCTGACGGTCGCGGGCCCCTTCGAGGAGACCTCCCCTGTCATGGTGTCCGAGCAGCACCTCGACACNAATCGCCATGTGAACAACGCACAGTACGTGCTCATGGCAATCGATGCCCTTTCCGAGCTGGGACGTAGCGTCGACCTTGGAAGGCTCACGGTCCAGTACCGCTCGATGGCCCTTCTCGGTGACGTGATNTTGCCACGCGTCCACGCGACGGAGAACGGTAGCGACATCGAGCTCGTGTCGCAGACCGGGACCGCATATGCCATCGTCAGGATGGAGAACCGATAGGGACGCCGACGCAGAGGGAGGTACCCATGGAGACCAGGCATGTCGTCGCCGCGATCATCCGAGGCAGGGACGGAATCCTCGCAGCGATGCGCTCGAACGGGGAGCAGAGCGGTTTCTGGGAGTTCCCTGGTGGAAAGGTCGAGCGGGGGGAGACNCCCGAAGAGGCCCTCAGGAGGGAGATATCCGAAGAGCTTGGCGCAAAGCTCCAGCTCATGTGGTATCTCGATACCGTGGAGTATGACTACCCGGACTTTCACCTGAGTATGGACTGCTTCGTATGCACGCTCGCAGAGGGTAGCGTCCCACACGCGCTGGAGCACGCCGCACTTCGCTGGCTCTCCCCGAAGGACCTCCTCGACGTGCGCTGGCTTCCCGCCGATGACGGGCTCGTGCGCTCCATAGGGACGATGTGGGATCAGCTCTTCCAGGCGGAGCACCTCTAGAGGATCGGTACCCCCACGAATCTCAGACCGGTCATTGGGTACCATGGACACTAATACGATGCGTATGGGAGGCACTATGCCTGACTACTATGACAACCACCCGACCCAGCAGGGTACGCCCCTCGCCCAGCCCGTCATCGAAAGCGCAAGCGCAACCACCTCGCCCGACAACTCAAGCTCAGGACCTGCGGCATACGTGATCTTCGCCGTCGGCGTCGCGGTGCTCGGACTCGTCCTCTCCGCCATCCTCGGGTTCTTCTCGGTGCTCGTACCGTATGCGATCAGCGAAATCGGCAACATGACCAGCTCGGAGACCAGCCACACCGAGTCGTACGGCGGGGCACCCACCACCCAGAACACCGAGGGGCTGAGCGAGCAGAACGACTCCGCCTCACAGACCCTCACGCCTGCGGCGGCACTCGACCTGAACCTTGCGCCATACTCGTCGCTCATCGATGACGAGGTGTCCGCCTTCGACTACTCTGGCGCGGATGCCAGCGTCACCCAGTACGTACGCAGCGTCGTCAAGGTCGACAAGGACGCGGCGACTTCCGTGGCGCGAGATCTCAACGCCGCCGCCCGCGACGGCTCCACCACGACGGAACGGCTCGATGCGGCTCTCGCTACCTGCGAACAGACGATATCCGGCCTTCGGTCCATCGAGGCTCCCTCGTCTGCCAGCTCCTCCGTCAGCGCCCGCCTCGAACAGGGCATCTCTAGNGCGGAACAGCGCTGGCAGCTCATCGAGGCCGAGATCTCGCTTCTCAGGACCGATGGTGACATCTCCTACGATGANCTCGCAACCGCCGATGCGAAGGTCTGGGACGAGACCGAACAGGCCGGGTCCAGTCTCACCGAGGCCCTTACGCTCTCCGCAGACAAGTAGCACCCAACGAAAGGCTGGCAATGAGCAAGGCTGACGGCATATTCATCGACATGTGCTCGGACATCATGGAAAACGGCACCACGACCGAGGGACAGCGCGTCCGCCCGCACTGGGAGGATGGCACGTCGGCGTACACCATCAAGCAGTTCGGCATATGCAACCGATACGACCTGCGNGACGAGTTTCCTGCACTCACGCTGCGCCGCACCGCGCTCAAGAGCGCAATGGACGANNTCCTGTGGATCTACCAGCGCAAGTCGAACAACATCCATGACCTCAAACCGCACATCTGGGATGACTGGGCGGATGAGGCGGGATNCATTGGCAAGGCCTACGGCTATCAGGTCGGCCAGGTGAGCCACTACGCCGACGGCGACTACGACCAGATGGACCGCGTGCTCAAGGACCTCCGCGAGAACCCCTTCTCGCGACGCATCATGACCAACCTCTACACGTTCTCGGACCTCTCGGAGATGAACCTCTACCCCTGTGCCTTCAATGCCATCTACAACGTGACGCAGGAGCCCGGGGACGATCGTCCCACGCTCAACATGCTGCTCGTGCAACGCAGCCAGGACGTGCTGGCTGCCAACAACTGGAACGTCTGCCAGTACGCGCTCCTCCTCATGATGGTCGCGCAGGCAAGTGGCATGGTGGCGGGAAGACTCGTGCACATGATCGCGGACGCACATATCTACGACCGCCACGTCGACATCGTGCGCGAGCTCATCTCGAGACCCACCTATCCGGCACCAAAGGTCACGCTCAACCCCAAGGTCACCGACTTCTACGACTTCACCACCGCCGACCTCGTGGTCGAGGACTACAACCACGGTCCGCAGGTGACCGACATCCCCATCGCCGTCTAGGAGGGTTCCATGAACGCAATCGTGTCCGCGACGCGGGACTGGGGCATCGGGTACGACGGAAACCTCCTCGTCCGCAACAAGGCCGACATGCATCGCTTTGTCGAGCTCACCACGGGTGGCACCGTCATCATGGGCAGGAAGACCCTCGAGAGCTTTCCGGGAGGTCCGCTCAAGAGGCGCAGGAACATCGTCATCACCCACGACGAGACGTACCACCCAGAGGGATCCGAACGCGTCGCAAGCCCCCAGGAGGCCCTCTCGTCCGTCGCGAGCGAGAGTCCCGACTCGGTCTGGCTCATCGGCGGCGCATCCGTCTACAGGGCTCTCCTGCCCGCCTGCACGCGCGTGTACGTCACGATGAACGATCTGGTGGTACCTGCAGACACCTTCTTCCCCAACCTCGACGAGAGTCCGGATTGGATCCTCGAGTCCACCGAGGATGGTGGAACCACCGCAGACGGAGTCAGGTTCTCCTTCCTGACCTACCGTCACGCCTAGGTTCTTCGTCGCACGGCACGGCGATTCCCTCCCGTGGCGATGCCCGCGTCTCGCAGGCGTGCGGGAAAACTAGCGGNTAAGCTCCCGTTCGAGCCTCTCCACGAGGGGAACTCCCTCGTGACCGCTCGCGTCGATGCGATGCCAGCACATCTCCTCCGTACCGGTCGCATAGTCCACGTAGGGACCAAATCCGCTCACGAGGGATGTGGCCGCAACCTGGTGGTCCTCGCTCGTGGGAAGCCCGGGATACGCGACGGCCCTGACGCGTGGGTGACATGCGAGGTAGGCCGCCACCACCTGAGCCGCATCGCTCGCGCGATGCCAGGCGGCGAGACGGGCCTGCGCACGCGGAAGGACCTCCTCATCGGCAACGACCGCGGAGACGAGCGCGGAGACGAGCGCCGGGTCAGCGTCTCTCGGCACGCCCACGATTCCGACGTCTCCGAGCAGGGAGACTGCGACGTCGGCGCCCAGACGGACCGCGGGACACCCAAGCGGTCCGCAGACGCTCACGTCGACGCAGAGGGAGACCCCCTCGGCGTGCAGAGGGAGCGCAGCCTGCCTGATGTCGAGACAGCGCACGGGCGAGGCGCAAAGCAGCGGCTTGCTGTCAACGAGAAGGTCGGCAGCGACATCGAAGGGCACGATGTAGACGCGCGCGGCACCGAGCCCTCTCGCCATTACGCGAGCCTGGTCTGCGCTCTCCCCCATGGAACGGCCTACATCGTTCTGTTGGAGATCTCGGTCGTGATGTCGGCGATGAACTCGTCGAGCTCGCGCTGGGTCGTCTCGTTGGAGCGGTCGCGCACGGAGACATTACCCGCCGCGGCCTCCTTCTCGCCGAGGATGAGCATGTAGGGCACGCGGTCGATGCTTCTCGCCTCGCGAATCTTGTAGCCGATCTTCTCGTCTCGGTCATCGACCTTCACGCGCACGCCGGCAGCGCGGAACCTTGCGGCGACCTCGTTGGCGTAGTCACGGGTCTTCTCGGAGACGGGCAGGACCTTGACCTGACAGGGCGAGAGCCATGTGGGGAACTTGCCGGCAAACTGCTCGGTGAGCATCCCGATGAAGCGCTCGAAGGAGCCAAAGCCTGCACGGTGGATCATGATCGGCTGCTTCTTGGAACCGTCGGCATCGGTATACTCGAGCTGGAAGTTGTGCGGCAGCTGGAAGTCGAGCTGTATGGTGCCACACTGCCAGGTGCGCCCNAGGCAATCCTTCAGATGGAAGTCGATCTTAGGACCATAGAAGGCACCGTCGCCCTCGTTGAGCGTGTACTCGATGCCCATGGAGTCGAGCGCCTCCTTGAGGCTNCGCTCGGCGTGGTTCCAGTCCTCGTCGGAACCCATGGAGTTCTCGGGCCGCGTGGAGAGCTCGACCCGGTAGGGGAAGCCAAACTGCGCGTAGTAGGCGGTGATGAGATGCGTGACATCAGTGACCTGCTCGGTGATCTGGTCGGGACGAATGAAGAGGTGCGCATCGTCCTGCGTGAACTCTCGGACGCGAAAGAGTCCGTGCAGGGCACCCTTGAGCTCGTGGCGGTGGTCGAGACCGGCCTCGGCGAGCTTGAGCGGCAGGTCACGGTAGGAACGAGGCTTGGACTTGTAGATGAGGCACGCACCTGGGCAGTTCATGGGCTTGATGGCAAAGTCCTCGTCATCGATCAGGGTCGTGTACATGTTCTCCTTGTAGTGGTCCCAGTGCCCAGAGGTCTCCCAGAGCGAGCGGGAGAGGATGATCGGGGTCTGGACCTCGTCATATCCGTACTGCGCCTGCATGTCATGCCAGTAGTCCATGAGCGAGTTGCGAACGATCATGCCGTTGGGCAGCCAGAACGGAAAACCGGGACCGGCATCGGACATCATGAAGAGCTCCATCTCGCGGCCGATCTTGCGGTGGTCGCGACGCTCGGCCTCGGCAAGAAGCTCGAGATGCTTTTCAAGGTCATCCTTGGAGGCAAAGGCGATGCCGTTGATGCGCGTGAGCATCCTGTTGTTCTTGTCGCCCCTCCAGTAGGCGCCGGAGACCCCCGTGAGCTTGAACGCCTTGAGGGCCTTCGTGTAGGTGAGGTGCGGCCCTACGCACATGTCAACGTACTCACCCTGCTTGTAGAAGGTGATGCGAGCGTCGTCGTCAAGGTCGCCGATATGCTCGACCTTGTACTTCTCGCCGCGCTCCCGCATGTGCTCGATGGCCTCGGCACGAGGAAGCTCGTAGGTCTCGAACTTGAGGTTCTCCTTGCAGATCTTCTTCATCTCGGCCTC